>OGZO01000193.1_pt1 | contig 40715 bp, 36 predicted proteins | sample 1576721 | NCBI WGS metagenome assembly OGZO01 (sample SAMEA3541516, study PRJEB24748) | human gut metagenome | biome: human gut; feature: human-associated habitat; material: faeces | place: China | collected 2012 | reverse complement strand
CCCTTAAATTCTTGGAGAGCAAATTCACCTAACCCCATCCAAATTTATTGCGCCAATAAGAGTTCAGATATTCTGAACTCTTAGTTAGATTGCGTATATGTTAAGGTAAAAATCATCTAAGCTATTAAATCGACATTAAGACATCTTTTATTTTGTTTTTGTCATGACACCATATTTATCAACATAGTAATTACCTATCCATTTATCTTTAGCCATGACACCAGAATCGTTAAAATAATACCACTTTTTATCAATATAATTCCAACCTGTTACCATGTATCCATTTTTATCAAAGTAATATACATTATCGCCAATTACATCAAATTTTTCCTTCGGATAACTTCCATCGCCATAACGATACCACCATTTTCCGTTATAAACCCATTGATCAGGTTGCCATAGACCAGACGCATCAACATAATGCACTCCAATCCATTGGCTCTTTGCCATTTTCCCACCTTTTCCAAGATAGTAATTATCAATCCATTGTTTTTTAGCCATGACACCCGAATCATTGAAATAATACCAATCTTTATCTATAAGTTTCCATCCCGTTACCATGTAACCTACATTATCAAAGTAATATTTTTTATCATTAATTGTTTCAAATTTAGCTACAGGGTAACTGCCATCTCCATATCGATACCACCATTGTCCATTATATATCCATTGATCTGGTTGCCATAAACCATATTCATCTACATAAGCATTACCAATCCATTGATTTTTAGCCATTGTACCATCGGCTTGAACATAATAATTTCCTATCCATTGACTCGTCTGCATGATACCAGATGAATCAAAATAATACCAAGCAGAATTAATTTCCTTCCAACCTGTCACATACTTACTACCTTCATACCAATACCAACGACCTTGAGAATCTTGAACCCATTTACTACTATTATCACTATTAGTAACCGAATTTAATGCATAAACTGAATTTGCGTTAATAAACGCATAATACCGGTCAAAATTATATTCTCCTTTATCCTGTGTAATACTTGTACGATTTTCATTTAGAGTAGGATCCGATTGCACCTTATAATAACCATTTGATTTACTTAACAATATAATTGGATATGATGAAAAATTTCCAGAATTAAATAATAAATTAGAATCCGGATTTGTATAGAAAGCAACATTACCATTCGCAATTCCTAATGTATATTTATTGACTTCATTTACATCCAATCCATTTTGTACACTCCAACAAATATGTGCAATCTTTTCTCCCCAATAAGGATCTGATGCGTATTTAACATTGATTCCACTCTCTTTGTCCCCTAAATGAGAACCATAATAACGTCCAGAATAATCTTTTGGATCACAATATCCTTCAGAAATAAACATTTTTGCATGATATTTAATACAATCATCCACACTTGCATATCCATTCGCTCCATAATATGGATTGCTATCAACTGCACCATGTCCAAATAAATTATTCCTATTTATAGCTATCTGACTTTGCCCCCATCCACTTTCTAGAGCTGCATTCGCATACATAATTAAGGCGTTTACACCATATGTATTCTGATTCGAAATCAAACTACTTCCAATATTTAAAAGCTTTCCACTTGAAACCATTTGATTTGTATATTGATCAAATTGAGAAGCTGTTAAAGACGTTTTAGAACGTGCAGGTAAATATTGAAAATAATTATAATACGGATTATTTGAATTTATTGAATTAGAATAAACACCATTCTTATAATCATCAATCATTTTATTGTAGCTTGTATAAAAGTAATGACCATCATAACTATAATAAGTTGTATTATTTGATAAATAATTTGGAGGATTTCCAACATAATTTATAGAATAATAACTATCACTATTTGTGATAATATTCGCTACATAATGATATAAACCACCATTACTTGTTTTATAACAACTAACTGTTTTAGCACTATCATAATCAATAATACCTACTTCAGAAGGTTCAACCAATCCAGTAACACCTGCTGCTTTAAATTTTACTTTACCATTTTCATATCCCAAGAAGGCACCATCACTCATTGAATATCCATTTATATATCCCTGTTGTCCATTTTCACAATTTGTGTATGTAGTAATCTCTGAAGCTGAAGCTTTCACTCTAAAATTGACAACTCCATACGCAATAGCTTTTTCATCAATTACAGCTAAAGAAGACATCATGGCATCCGAAACTTCCTGTTCTAATTCATCAGTATTATAAGTGTTCAAATTGCCATTTTCATCGAAGCCAACAAAATCTTGCTCTAAAGTATCATTATTATCTGAACTTGTTGCATAAATCGATTGTGTTGTAACTCCTAGACATAAAAATATAGTAAATATATGCATCAATAACCTTTTCATTATAAATCTCCAATCATGAAATTAATATAACATAGATGATTATTAAATATCTAGCTTAACCAACTAATGAAAATTAAATTCATTAGTCCTTAATCTCAAAAGAATCATAGAAACAAGTGGTACTTAAGTCATCTATTTTACCCTATCATCATTATAGTGACAAGATGCTTATCGACAGTTTTCTATTTAAACCTTATCCTGCATATATCAGACTAACATTTCGTAAATACTCGATATCATGGATTTATGCCTATGGCTCTAAGTAAGCTCTGAAATTCTTGGAATCCAAAACTATAATGAAGATTATTCTCGTAAAACTAGAACCAAGGTACTTAATAACAAACTCAATAAATTGAAATGCCGTACTCATTTAATAGATTCTTTTAACTTAAGACCCATTCAAATGAAGATTTTTTAATTGTTATGCTATCCAACACCCATTTGAACCAACGTAGTAATTACCAATCCATTGATTTTTCAACATTTGACCATACGGACCCAAATAATAGTTTCCTATCCATGTATTTTTTTCCATAGAACCGGACGCATTAAAATAGTACCATTCACCATCTATTTCTTGCCATCCTGTAACCATGTAACCTAAATTATTAAAATAATATACATTGTTTCCAATTACATCAAACTTTCCAATTGGATAACTACCATCCCCATATCTATACCACCATTGTCCATTATTAATCCAACGATCAGGTTGCCATACGCCTGATGCATCCATGTAATATTTTCCAACCCATTGGCTCTTAATCATTTTTCCATCTTTTCCTAGATAATAGTTACCAATCCATTGGCTTTTTGCCATAGCACCTGATGCATTAAAATAATACCAATCATTTTTTATTGATTTCCATCCCGTTACCATGTATCCTTCATTATTGAAATAGTATGTTGAACCATCAAGTACTTCAAATTTTCCTTTTGGATAACTTCCATCTCCATAACGGAACCACCATTGTCCATCATTCATCCATTTATTTGGTTTCCATAAACCAGTTGCATCTACATAACAATTTCCAATCCATTTATTTGTAAGCATCTTACCATCAGATCCTACATAATAATTACCTATCCACTGATTTGTTAGTATTTGTTCGTCATTCGAATAATAGTACCAGTTTCCATTCTCATTAACCCAACCATTTTTTTTCATAGAATCAAAACCAATGTTAATATCAACATTACCTTGTATACCATTAACATATCCACTACTTGTAGCTTGCCACATGCTAAAAGGTTTTGTATAAGTGCATTCCGTATTGTATTGAGCCACCCATTTAGTTACTGTATCAAAATATGAATCTGTTAAAAAGTTGTTGAACCAATATAAATTTGCATAAATACCACAACTATATCCTTTGCTTTCTACAGTATTCACAAATGTTTTTGCGATATTTGCAATTGTAGATTTACTAACAGTTGCCATGACATTATTTTCTTCTAAATCATAAAACACAGGATATGATAACTGCATACCATTTAACAATCTTAATACATGTGCAGCTTCAGACTTTGCATCCTCTACAGTTTCAGCATAAGAATATAAATAAATGCCAAATGGAATTCCTAAGCGTTGGCATTCACTCACATTTCTTTGAAATTTCTTATCATCATATTTTGTATAATCTCCGGCAAAGCCACAACGAATAATCGCAAATTCCACATCTGTGTTTTTTACCTTATTCCAATCAATATCACCCTGCCATTCACTTACATCAATTCCTTTTGAAATAGCATTAGGAATTGGATCTCCTAAACTGTTATATATAACACCATCTTGTTTAGACCAAGCGTTTACAGAACTTCTTGCATAGGATATTTCATCTTGCGACGCGATAGGTTCTCCATTTTCATATCTCCAACTATTTTCTTTATATTCTTCATCTGCATATACAGTAAAACTTGTTGAAAACATGAAAAATGATAAACAAATTAAAATAAATTTTTTCATTTTACCCTCCCCAAAAAACGAATCTCCTTCAATTTTAGAACGCAAAGAATGGTCCACCATTCTTTTTATCATCTTTATCATTCGATTGTTGTCTCCAAATCGATGAAAGAAGATATGAACCATTTTTACTTGAGTCTAATGGATCGTAAACTGTTACATAACCATCATTGTAACCAGTTAATAATATTTCATGTGTATATCCCCATCCAACAAATGTACCAGGACCAACTGCACATGCCACTAATTTTCCTGCCTTTAAACTACCAATTAATTGATTGTAACTAAGATTATTTTCATAAGACAATCCAAATTCATTTTTTACCACAAGAAATGAATCCCCATTTGACCCTAGATATGTGGATGTATTCATATATCCTGCATCATAGAATTTTGTGGCTATATCTACTGGTGTATAATTTGTACCTTTATAATAATTTATAATCATAGCAGCCGTTGTCGGTACACAACCCGTACCGCCTATTGTATAATCACCGATTAATGTATTTGACCATCTAGAATCTTTTTGGCTTAAATAAGAAATGTTAGAGACTCCCGAACGATATACATATCCACTATCATCCACTAAAACAGTCACATTTCCAATGTTTAGTTTTCTATTTCTTGCCATTAAACCTTCTGGTCCGCCATTCGCATCATTTTTCTGATAAAAATAATATGCATTGCTATCAATATTTAAAAGACCCGTTTTACAAGCTCCATCATTTCCTAAATAATACCAATCAGAATTATTTATTTGTAGCCAATCCGTTTTCATTGAACCATCTTTTGAAAAATAGTAATACTTATTCTCAATTAGTTGCCAACCACTATTAGCTTGAGTAAAAGTATCTGGAAGCCAGTAATACCATGTCCCATTCACTAAATGCCATCCTGATGATTTCTGCCCATTTTCATCTAGCCAATATGTATTCCCATTTTCCTCATACCAACCAGTAAGCATTTTTCCATCTAAATCAAAATGATATATTTTTGCATCAATAGTTTGAGTTCCTGTTAAAGCGTAACCATTTTGATTGAAGTAATAATAATATCCAGTTATCTTTTTCCAACAGTTCTTTTCGTAATCTGAAATTTTATTATTAAAGCAACGTATACCATTAGCATCGTTAACTAGTTCATATGCTTTTTTACTTTGATCCCAAAGTCCATTGTTATCAACATAAAAATCATCAATCCATTGGTTAACTAACATTTTTCCATCAGATCCAACATAATAATTATTTATCCAGCGATTCTTTAACATAACACCAGACGTATTAAAAAAATACCAATTTCCATTAATGATTTGCCAGTCTGTTTGCATGTAACCTGCATTATTGAAATAATATGTAGAACCATCAAGTACTTCAAATTTCCCTTTTGGATAACTTCCATCTCCATAACGGAACCACCATTTTCCATCATTCATCCATTTATTTGGTTGCCATAAACCGGATGCATCTACATAACAATTTCCAATCCATTGATTTATAAGCATCTTACCATCAGATCCAACATAATAGTTACCAACCCATTGATTTTTTAGTAAAACACCCAACGTATTAAAATAATACCAGTCTCCATTAATTACTTTCCATCCTGTTACCATGTAACCAGAATTATTAAAATAATATGTAGAACCATCAAGCACTTCAAATTTTCCTTGTGGATAACTTCCATCTCCATAGCGGAACCACCACTGTCCATTATATATCCACTGATTTTTAACCCAAACACCTGATGAATTTACATAACGATCATTAATCCATTGATGCACTGCCATTTTACCATCATCTAGCAAATAATAATTTTCTTGCCATTGATTAGTAATCATAGCCCCAGAAGCATTGAAATAATACCAGTAACCATTAATTTCTTGCCATCCAGTCACCATATAACCTGCATTATTGAAATAATATGTAGAACCATCAATTACTTCAAATTTATTAATAGCATAGCTTCCATCTCCATAAAGATATTTCCAACCATCTTGATATACAAATATATTCTTAACCCAGTTTCCTGAGTCATCAACATATCTATCATCAACCCATTGATTTGTTACCATTATTCCATCTGGACCAATATATTTATCTTCAATCCACTGATTTTTTTGCATAATACCAGATTGATCAAAATAATACGTTGCTCCATCTATTTCAGTCCATCCAATTGCTAGTGTACCATCTTCTTTTGTATAAGTAGAATGTGTACTATCCCATCCATATTGAATTTCATCAGCCGATGAATCAACAATTCCTTCTTGCTCTTCTATAATCGGCGTCTCAGCATCCGTTTCGTTTGCATAGACATCAATAGTTGTAGTTACCAAAAAGCCAAATGATAAGCACAATAATAACTTTCTTAATTTCATAATATTTTACTCTTTTCTAAACTCTTCAATAATAGACTCCACTTTACTTTCTACAGTATCCCAAGTGAAGTTTTCACATAACCTCTTATAAGATAAATCTGTAGCCGTTTTTCTTTTATCCTTATTTAAGATTGCATTTTCTAAAGCTGGTAATAACAATTCCTCTGAATTATTTTCAATGATGGTTCCATAATTATCATTGATCACTAATTCTTTTGATCCACCACGAGCCGTCGTTACGATATAACACTTACAAGCTACTGCCTCTAATACCGAAGTAGAAAAACCTTCTGAAAAAGACGGAAGACAGAAGATGTCAGAATCATCCAATAAAGCTACAATGTGATTAAAATCAATTCTTCCCAAAGGAATGATATGTTTATTTTTACGTTGATTTATCATGTCTTCTAAATCCCCTTCACCCGCAATAAACAAATAAACATCATTATATTTTTTATTGATTTTTTCCATTACATTCAATAATTGAGGAATTCCTTTTTCAGGAAGAAGTCTTCCAGTAAAAGTGATAACCGTTGCATCATTTGGAATGGAATATTTCTCTCTATAATTCTCACACTTATTTTTTATTAAATCTTCAACCTCGTGAACATCAATAGAATTATATAAAACACCTTTAGCTTCAATATGAAAATGTTTTAACCAATCATTACAAGCCAAAGAAACACCATAATAGTTATCACAATGTTTCTTATCTAACATTGTCAAAGCATGTTCATATAACGAACCAAAGTAGTCTAAAACTTTGTTATTAACCGATAAATGAGATGTTCCATGTTCTATTGTAATACATGGGATGTGATTCTTTTCAGCAAATTTCATTGCGACTAAAGAATGACGATAAAACCGTGTATTCACTATAACCAAATCAAAATTCTCTTTTTCTAATATAGAAATAATTTTATTATATTCACTATCCTTCTTTAAAAAGGGATAACGCCCTTTTAAAAATGGATAACAATTAAATCGATATATACGTGTATCATGCATAATTTCAAAATTAGGTAAATCGCCAATTTTAGAAGTCACGACAACTGGTTCGTTTCCCTTTTCAATTAGTTTTTTACATAAATTATAAGTATATCTTTCTACACCTCCCATATGAGGCAAATGTTGTGCAGAAAAAATACAAATTTTTTTATTCGCCATATATAGGATCCTCCTCCTCAAATTGAATAACTAATGGTGCATGGTTTACCCTTTTTTCTACCGGAGGTATTTCCATGTAGTTACCATACACTTTCTTTAAAAATTCATCATTGTTCGCTGGAATATAAGCAGTAATATCTTCAAACGGAACTTTTACAAGAGGAAGTAAATCTGCTTTTTTTACTTTATCTTTTAAACATCCCGTATATTCGTAAGATGTAACATATTTACAATCCACATCATTAAATGAAGTACTTACCTTTTTAAACTTCTTATATAAGAAACTAGGTGTAATGTGAAATAGTTTTAAACCGTAATGAATAATTTGACAACCTAAATGAAGAATATGATACAACAACCCTGTATAAGGAATATGTGGTGAACCAGAGCCAGATAAAAACAACAACTTACCGTACAAAGTGGATTTTCTTAACAACTTATTTTGCTCTGATTCTGATTCTGGAACATTATCAAATGGAAAGATATCCATAAAAATACGACAGTTACACTTTAGATCTTTCGTCATCTCTGTAACAAACACTGTATTTTTACGTTGCACATGCGTAACTGTACAAGCATAACGTGAATCTATTTCTGGAGTTAATAATTCATAGTGTTCGCCCAATTCATTAGTAAATATACTCAATAACTTATCATAATCTTTACGAAGCATTCCGACATCAATATCATCATCCCACGGAATAAATCCTTTGTGACGAATTGCACCGATGGCTGTACCATAAATCAAAAAACAAGGTAAATCATATTTATCACAAACTTCCAATACATCTTTTAGCATTTCCGTTTGTACCCTCTGAAGTTTTTTTAATACGTCTGGATCATATTGTTTATATAATACATTACTCATTCTTTTCACCCTTATCACTTTTTAAAACCAGCACTAGCCCAATGATGAACATTATTGTTATAGAAGCAATGCCAATTAAATAATCTAAACTAGCTCCAAAAATACCATATTTTACAGTTAATGCTTTAACCATAACTTGTGCTACTATCATGGCCACTACATAAATGTAAATCATAAATTTTTGTTTACGAACCACCGTAAATATATATGACAAGATAGAATTCATACTTGTAAAGCATCCCGCTATAATCAAAATCAAGAAAGAGGATTTAACACTTTGTAGCTCAACTCCATATACAAGTTCTAATAATGGAATACCTAAGAAATAGCAACCAACAAAAACAAATATGGATAATAAAATATCAAAGATAAATAATTTTACAACAATATTAATAAATTTATCTTTCGTAGAATTTAACCATGTATTGGCAATAGATGTATATAATGGCACAAAAATAAACATACAAAATAAATTTATAATATATGAAGGCATGAAAATAATATTGTAATAAGTTTGAATACTAGAATCAAAATTTAATTCAATTGCATTTTTTGGTACATTTACAATAAATGTTGTTAAGAAAGAACTAATAAACAATGGAAAACAATTTTTAATCAAAGAAATAATCTTTTCGATTCTAAACTGAACATTCACACTACTAATTTTTTTAATTAATTGTACATCAAATAATATAAGTTCTAGCATTGAATATAACATTGCTAAAATAATAGAAAGAATCAAATTTTTAAAGCACAACAATGAAATCAAGATTACAAAATTATATCCTAAAATACGGATAATATAAGAAATACCCGATAAAAACAATTTATCTACTTGTTGAAAGCGAGCAGAAAAAAGATCTGCAAAAACATCACAAATCAAAAATAAACAATATAAAAATGTAACAATTAATTTATATGTATTAAAATGTAGAAAAAACGAATATATGATACACCCTACAATCATCACAATAGATGTTAATAGTTTTAAAGAGAGATAGTCTGAAAATTTGAATTCTTCATTGACATCAGATACCTGAAATTGTCTAGTTCCAAACCAACCAATACTCAACATTAATTGGCCTACGCTATAAGAAATAGAAAAAACACCAGCTTCATCTACACCTAAAATACGAGTTACATAAATCATCAACAAAAAACTTGTAGCTGAACTACACAGAGTTCCCATTGTATACCATAGTGTATTTTCTTTTAATGAAACTTTTTTATTTAATAAATGTTCATATACATTATTCATTTGAATGATCCTTTATTTCTTGTTTCAGCATGGATACTTCCTGTATCAATAAGTTGATTTTATTTTTTTGTGAAGAAACAATAACAGTCAATGACATTGTGATAAATAACAATATAACAATAAAAACACCGATAACCATATTTGATGTTGTTTGAAAACTCATTAAGTTGACAAAAAACAAAAAGAAATCAGGCCATATTGCTAAGACAAGTAAAATAATAATGGCAACCCACCATAATAAGGAATATTTAACAGGGATCATTTCTTTATGTAATATTTGCATTACAACAAATGCCAATATACATGCTACCAAAAAAATTGCTATTCTTAAATTTACTGGCATAAACTAATCCCTCCAAATCCCTATATTAATTATGGACATCAATACATTAATCATATAATATACATTTTTCCAACTATGAATACTTGAAACGCCACCTTGTCTCTCATTCATTTTAACTGGCACTTCTATCACTTTTTTTCCATGCTTCAAGACATTTGTTGTAGAAATTGGTTCTGGATATTCAGTTGGATAATTCATCGAGAATTTTTGAATTAAAGTTCTATCAATTGCACGAAATCCAGATGTTACATCATACAATTTTACATTTGTAAAAATTTTAATAAACCCTGATATCATTCGAATTCCCATTTGACGAGCTTTCGTTGACTTAAACTCACTAGTAGAACCTTCTACAAATCGTGAACCAATTGTCATATTAGCGCGTTTATTTACAATAGGATCTACTAAATCATCGACGAAATGTATATCATGCTGTCCATCTCCATCGAATTGAATTGCGATGTCATATCCGTTCTCATAAGCATACTTATATCCTGTTTGCACTGCACCACCGATACCTAAATTGTGAATCAATTTAATGTGTGGAATTTTGTTCTTAACTAAAATATTTTCTGTGTTATCCGTTGAACCATCATTAATCACAATTGTAGTTAATTGACGAGTATGTGTTTTATTGTATTCTAATATCGTGCTATATGTACTTAAAATACTTTCCTCTTCATTATATGCAGGAATAATAATTAATACTTTTTCCTCCATTGCATAACCCCCATCCATAAAAAAAGAATGTAATAACCGTTCTATATGTTATCACATTCTTAAGCATTTTTCTATCTTCCTATAACGATACATAGTATCGCAAAAATCTCACTTATATGCAAAATTATATTTCCATAAAATAAAATAATGTTTGTGTTTTCTGCTTTTACTGTAAGTAAATCTTTCATTGCCAATAAAATCATTGGTAGTATTGGTAAAAAATAACGTCCCTGAACTCCAACAACAATTAAAGAATTATCCGGTGTCCATGATATCTGCAATGCCAATATTACTATAAGTATCATCATCATTGAAAATACTCCACTACATATTTTTACGTTTCTATCCATTTTTGATTTTTTTTCAACACTAAATAATGAATAGAATAACATCATTAAAAATCCAGATAATTGTAAAGCCGGTACATTCATTTCAAGCCATCCTAATGGACCAGAAATCATTTGTGAAATATAATCGGCTGTAAATCTTTGGAAAGTTGCAATTATAATGACAATTTCACGCAATGGATGTTGAATTACTTGAGATACAGTATACGTATTATAGTCAATCAAGCTAGATGTATTACTTTCATGCACATTCCAGAATAAACTATTACATTTCATAACAACTAGATAAGACCCTAAAGATAGTACTACAAGCATCAATATTACTAATATTTTACCATGTTTTAATGTAAACTTTTCATGCGGTATTAATAAACCTAAACCTAGTATTGGTAAATATACAAATTTAATTGTCGCTATGATAATAGATGATAGTGTTACTAAAACAATATCGAGTTTATTTATTTTTTCTTTCTCATAAACTAGATACAATAAATATGCAAACAAGAAGAAAGATGCTGTAAATAATACAGAATCATAATTATATGAACAAACTTGTTGTAACGTCATGGGTAAAATTGAAATTATAAATAAAACTTTTTCAAAGAATTTAGGAATAATCTTAAGTGAATATGAAATTAAAATACCAAATAAAAGTAGACCACTTATTCTACCTAAAATACCTATTTGAATTCCATTCAAGCCAAGAATTCTTCCTAACGAAACGCCAAGCACTTGTGGAAAATATCCAAATGAACCCAATGTCAATGGAGCTCTTGAAATATATGGTCGATTAATTTTAAATTTATCTTTTCCAATCAAGCCATCGTACTCTTTAACATATTCATTTACAGTAGGATGAGAAGCTCGAATTAATGTATTTGAAGAATCTTCATACAATAACACATTTCCATGTTCATCAAATGCTTTTTTACCAAGTAATATACTGCTTTGCGAATATGATGTTAGATAATGTGTATATTCATCTGGCACTGAGAATTGTGGAACAATCAACGTATAGATGATACCTATAAGCACAATAATCACAAAAGATGCTTTATATAATTTCACATTATATATATACATCAAATATGTCATTGCGATTAAAATCAAAATCAACAATACAATCAACCAGTAAAAATTTCTAAGGTGAAAACAATTGCCGTCAATCACACTATACGCAATGGATTGTTTTGATTTTTCTTGGTTAATCATACAATTTCTAACAATACCGTATTCATTTTCTCTTGGATTCACAGTAATTAGTGATGCTCTTGTAGCACCTTGAGAATTAACTGTAAACGTATATATAGTACCTACTTTTAATCGAGACGCATTAAATCTTAAATAGTATATTTGATCATTATGTATCTTATTCTCTGGTATGTTTTCAGTGTAGATATTTTCTCCAGAATCATTCTTTACTTCAACACTAAATTGATTTTTTGAATTTGGATCCACATCTTTAAAACGCAATCCTAATCCAGTCATGGAGTTTGATACAATTTGAATAGGTTGTTCTATCAGAACATTTTCTAAAGGAATATTTTCATTTGATAATTCTCTAGATTGATACACAACATTATCATTAAAAAGATATTGGCGCACAAATGTTTTATATGTAACCAAGCTAGAAAGCAAGAAAATAATAACTAAACTTAAAGTAATTAACGTTACTTTCTTGTTTTTCATTGTTAAAGCATAAAATTGTTTCATATACTATAAAATTTCTTTCAAATAACGTGCTAGTGCATCCTGCCAAGTAGGTAGTGGTTTAAAACCATTTTCTACAAGTTTAGATTTATCTAAACGAGAATTAAATGGACGAACTGCCTTTGATAAACCATACTCTTCAGTCGTTACAGGATTTACTTTTGTAGTATATCCAGCTTGTTTAAAGATTTCACACGCAAAATCATACCAACTTATATATCCACCTTCATTAGTCGCATGATAGTATCCATATTTATCGGTTTCAATCATATCAACTAATAATCTAGCTAAATCAAATGTATATGTTGGAGTACCAATTTGATCGTTGACAACTCGTAATGTATCAAATTTCTTTCCTACATTTAACATAGTCTTAATGAAGTTATTTCCATTCTTTCCGAATACCCACGCAATACGAACAATGAAATATTTAGATAACGTATTTGAAACAGCTAATTCTCCACCAAGTTTAGTCTGTCCATATACATTTAATGGTTTATAATCCTTACAATCTGGTTGCCAAGGCTTAGTTCCTTGTCCATCAAATACATAGTCTGTAGAAATATAGACCATCTTCGCATCTACTTCTTTACAAGCATCCGCAATATTTTGTGTTCCATCCACATTGATAGCTTTTACCTTAGCCTGTTTATCTTCATCTTCAGCTAAGTCTACTGCCGTCCATGCTGCACAGTGTACAACTACATCTGGATTCACTGTTTTAATTGTATTCATTACAGCTTCTTTGTTTGTGATATCCAAAGATACATATTCAGCCGTAGTTACATAAGAACCATCTTGGATTCCACTATAGCTTTTAGCTAAGTCTGTACCTACTCCAACATATCCTCTAGAAGCCAATTCATTCATTACATCATGACCTAATTGCCCAGCCACACCTGTCACAAAAATCTTCATAAGAAAACCTTCCTTTCGTTTAAGAAGAAAAGCTAAAGATTATTCCTTAGCTCTTCCTTTTTCTACATACATCTTTTCAAAATAGTTTTGGTATTCACCACTAATGATGTTTTCCCACCATTCTTTATTGTCTAAATACCATTGGATTGTCATTGGAATACCTGTATCAAATGTATATTTTGGTTTCCATCCAAGTTCTGTTTCCAACTTCGTAGGATCAATCGCATAACGCATGTCATGACCTTTTCTATCTGTTACATACGTAATTAAGCTTTCAGGTTTGTTTAATGCATGTAATACAGTCTTCACAACTTCTAAGTTTGTTCTTTCGTTGTGACCACCAACATTATAAACTTCACCAACACGTCCCTTACGAACAATTAAATCAATAGCTACACAGTGATCGTATACATGTAACCAGTCACGTACATTTTCACCTGTTCCATATACTGGAATTGTTTCATCATTTAATGCACGAGAAATAATTAATGGAATTAATTTTTCTGGGAAATGATAAGGACCATAGTTATTTGAACAACGACTAATTGTTACTGGCAAACCATACGTTCTGTGGTATGCCAAAACAAACAAGTCAGCACTTGCCTTCGCACTTGAATAAGGACTTGAAGTGTGTAAAGGTGTGTTTTCAGTAAAGAACAAGTCAGGACGGTCTAATGGTAAATCACCATATACTTCATCAGTTGATACTTGGTGATATCTTTGAATACCATACTTAACACAAGCATCTAATAATGTTGTTGTTCCCATAACATTTGTCTTTACAAAGATTTCTGGGTCTTCAATACTACGGTCAACATGACTTTCAGCTGCAAAGTTTACTACTACATCAAACTTTTCTTTTTCAAACAAATCCATGATAAATTCACGATCTGCAATATCACCCTTGATAAACTTATAGTTAGGCTTATCTTCTACAGGCTTACAAGTCTCTAAGTTACCTGCATATGTCAATTTATCCAAGTTTACAATCATATCCTCAGGATATTTATTTACCATATAATGTACAAAGTTTCCACCAATGAAACCAGCACCACCCGTTACTAAAATTTTCATTCTTTTATTCTCCTTCATATACAAATTGATTATTTGATTCCTCTAAAGTAGGACCAATCTGATCTTTTTCACTCAATACAGGCTCAATACCATTTAATAATGAACCCCAATCTACATTACAAGTCGGATCATCATAACGCATACCACCCTCAGATTCCTTGTTGTATACATTATCTACTTTATATCTAAACTCTACATTATCCGTTAAAGTTAAGAATCCATGCGCAAATCCCTGAGGAATAAAGAACTGTCTATGATTCTCTTCACTCAACTCAACACTTACCCATTGACCAAATGTAGGACTTCCCTTACGAATATCCACAGCCACATCAATCACTGTACCCTTCGTACAAGAAACCAATTTACTCTGTGCATAAGGCGGATTTTGCCAATGCAAACCACGAAGCGTACCCTTCTGTGCACTAAAAGACATATTGTCCTGTACAAAATCTACTGTAATACCCATCTTCTCATATTTAGGCTTCGAATAAGTCTCCGTAAAATACCCTCTATGATCACCAAATACATCCGTATCAATAATCAATACGCCAGGAATCTTTGTTTCAGTTACCTTCATCACTATACCTCCAATTACTTAATATACTTACGATCCATGATCTTTTTCAAATAAGCACCATACTGATTCTTCTTATAAATTTCATAAGTAGATGCTAATTCTTCATCACCAATCCAACCATTGTCATACGCAATCTCTTCAAGACACGCAATCTTACGATGCTGGTGCTCCTCAATTGTCTTCACAAAATTTGTCGCATCCACTAAAGACTCATGCGTACCCGTATCCAACCAAGTAAATCCATCACCAAGTAAAGTGACATTCAATTCACCATTCTCTAAATAAATACGGTTCAAATCTGTGATTTCCAATTCACCACGAGGACTCGGCTTCAAATTCTTCGCATACTCAACCACTTTATTATCATAGAAATACAATCCGGTTACCGCATAATTTGACTTAGGACAAGTTGGCTTTTCCTCTAAACTAATCGCCTTACCCTCAGAATCAAATTCTACAACCCCAAAACGTTCAGGATCCTCTACATAATAACCAAATACGGTAGCCCCAACTTCATTTTCAGCAGCCGCACGAAGACGCTTCGTCAAACCATGACCATGGAAAATATTATCACCCAAAATCATCGCACAACTATCGTTGCCAATAAACTCCTCACCCAAAATAAACGCTTGGGCAAGTCCATCTGGACTCGGTTGAACCTTATAAGAAAGCTCAATACCAAACTGATGACCATCCCCCAATAACTCTTGAAAACGAGGTGTATCATCCGGAGTCGAAATAATTAAAATCTCACGAATCCCAGCCTGCATTAAAATAGACATAGGATAATAAATCATTGGCTTGTCATAAATAGGAAGTAATTGTTTACTAGTCACCTTCGTCAAAGGATACAAACGAGTACCACTACCACCAGCTAAAATAATACCTTTCATAATAGACCTCCATAATTAAATGCATTATATCACACATATAAAATAAACCCTAACGTAACGTTAGGGTCAACAACAATTGTACAAAATATTTTTTTAAGTTAGAATGTAACTACGAGGTATTCAAAATGAAAACGGTACTAATCACAAATCTTTATTTACAAAAATACACAGGTTCTGAACTTCACGTTATAGACATAGCCAATGAATTCAAAAAAAACAATTATGACGTTACTATAGCTGTATTTTCTAAAAGCTATCCCTTATTAGCTGAATGTGAAGACTTTAAAGTTGTTGAATTATCCGACAAATCTCTAGATAACACAAAATTCGATATTTTATTCATTCAACACTACCCTACATTAGACTATTTGAAAACTCACTATCATATTCAATATAAACATCTCATCATTTCAAAACTTTCTTCTTTTAATGGTTTTGAAACACTACCAGACGAATATAAAACAGCAGACTTAATTTCTGTAGTCAGCCAAGAATGTAAGAAATCCATTTCAAATCTTACAGATAATATTTATGTTTTTAAAAACTCAGTATCCGACAACTTCTTTTCACTACCAAAAAGAAACACTTATACTTTAAAAAATATCGCAATTATTTCAAATCACGTTCCAGATGAATTATATGCATTAAAAGAACAATTAAATGAATATACTGTTCAAATTATCGGTGCAGGTAATACTCCGACTTTAGTAACCCCTACTATCCTATCCAACTATGATCTAGTCATTACTATTGGTAGAACTGTACAGCAATGCTTTGCCGCAAGAATTCCAGTATACGTATATGATCACTTTGGTGGCCCCGGATATATTACCAAAGAAAATATCCAGAAAGCTCAAGACTTTAACTTCTCAGGCAGAGGATTTAATAAAAAACAAACACAAGAAATCTTTCAAGATATCATAAACAATTATGAAAATAATTTAAGTAATTTATCTTACTTGAATGAATATGCCCAAGAAAACTTTTCTTTAACCAAAACATTCAATTCGATGTTGCAAATCGTTACAAATCATATAAGTAATGAATACAAATCTTTAAAGCCATACAATGAACCAGAAAACATTCGGATTCAAACTTATTCTGAAATGATGCCATTTACTCCATATATTCATGCAGACTATCTAAACGAATCACAATTCTATTACACAGATAAAACCAATGAATTAAATGAACAAAACAGTTACTCTTGGCCAATAACAAATGGCTACACAATAGAAAGACATTTCAATGTATCTAGTAATGAATATTTTAGATTTGACCCAGCAAAGAAACCTTGTAAATGTAAACTGGTAGAAATCATAGTTGATGACAAGAAATTAAATTTAGCTAATATAACTTGTAATCGTATCTATAATGATGGATCATTTGATTTCTTTCTAACTAGTGATTCAAACTATATATTTAATTCAAAAATTAATGAAACAGTTACTATTAGATACATTGTTCAACCATTAAATTATTCAGATATGGAGTTCATAGAATCAGAAAAAAGCAAAGAAATGAGAGCGTTGATATTCAAATATGATTTGTTATGTAAAAAGACACATCCTATCCAAACTATAAATAAGAAAATTAAGGCACATCGTCAATGATGTGCCTTAAACATTCCCGCTTGTTTAGAAATAACTATTTTACCAGTATTCTTTAACAATTCTTCAATATATTCTTTGAACTCATTGAGTCTAGGACCCAATATTTCATTTTGATTCCCATGACAAGACATAATATAATCTATCAATGGTTTTGACTCGGTTATTTCTAATGAATCTTGATAATCAAATCTTGTAACAGAACCAAAAAAATTCTTCAATATATTTTCACCATTCTCTAATCCAAAAATATTATACAAACTATGATTTGATAGATTAATTCTAGAATCAAAATTCTGTACAATTTCTGTGATTTCTTTCATATGATTTTTTCCATATGTACTACAGTATAGAATTCCATTTGGTCTTAAAACCCTACTTATTTCTTTTAAGCCAAGATTTAAATCATTCAAATAGAATAGAACATGGTTGGCAATAATTGTATCAAAATAAGAATCTTTAAACGGTATCTTTTCAGCATCCGCTACAATGCAGTTAAAATCAGAACCTAATTTATTTCTTACTTCTTCAACCATACCTTCACTAATATCCGATAAGAAGATTTCTCTATTCCTTAATTCAATTCGATTTTTTTGCCACAATTTACCATTCCCACAACCAAGTTCTAATAATCGATTGACTCTACTAAAATCGATTTGATTGAATAACCAATTAAACCAACCCTGCTTATTTGTAGAATACTTCTCGTGTAAAGATATACGATCATTTAAGTTCTTCGCATTCTTATATTGTTCAATAATGTTTGTTTCTTCATTTGACAATTGAACTAAAGATAGAATCATATTCCAACTTAAATCCGGCGTTTGACTCGCTCTTTTTAAAGCATCCTTTAAAGATTGTAAATGACTAATCTTATCTTCAATCAAATCAATCTGTAACTCAAAGCTCTCCTTAAGATTCGTATTATCCATAACCATAGGAAAGATTTCTTCAATACTAAACCCCAAATGCTTTAAAGATAAAATCTTCTGTAACTTTAATAAATCCAAATCACTATATTGACGATACCCATTTTCCATAACAAAAGAGGGTTTTAATAACCCTATTTTGTCATAATATCGAATCGTTCTTTCACTCACATTCGCTAGTTTTGCGAATTGACCAGTCTTATAGTAATTCATAAACTAAAATAATCTAAATGCTCCTAATTTGACATTCCAATTCTTATTGTAATAAGGATCTCCATGAACAAGAACATCATTCCATTTTATTTGGAACTTTTCTACTTCCTTATTAAAACGCCACATTTTTTCTTGACTTGCATCATCATACCCTCTTGATTTAGATTCATAATGGTGCCACAAGGCAAAGGCATTGTATACAACCAAATATTTTTCTTTACAGATTTTTAAACATAAATCGACATCATTACATGCCACGACAAATTGTTCATCAAATCCTTCAACTTGATTAAATACAGATTTCTTAACCATCATACAAGCAGCAGTAACTGCACTATAGTTACAGTTTACTCTTGCTCTTAACATATATCCATAGTCATCCTTATTGATTCCATGATTCACGTGTCCTGCATATCCACTAAATCCAATGACAACACCTGCATGTTGTACTGTATCATCCTCGTATAGTAACTTAGCTCCTACTGCTCCAACTTCAGGACGAAGTATGCATCCAACCATTTCAGATAATGCGTTTGGTGAAATTACCTCTGTATCATTATTTAATAACAATACATAATCTCCATTTGTATATTTCATTCCAAAGTTATTGATTTTAGAATAATTGAATTCACTCTTATACGTTACAACCTGGATATTATCATGTTCAGATTGCAATTCCTTATAATAATCAAAAATTTCTTGTTCCGTACTATTGTTTTCTACAATCACAATTTCAAAGTTTTTATATGTATTTACATTGTATAGAGAATCAATACAAGTCTTTAAAATAGCCTTGTGATTATAGTTTGGAATTAGAATCGAAACTAAAGGATTATCCTTTGTGCTATAGGTTGTATGATAAAAGCCATACAAAGGCTTAGGCATCAATTCAACACGAGCCTCAACTCCAACTCTTTTGTAGTGAGCTTCAATCGCACGCTTGCCTGCATCGTAACAATATAATTTACTTTCTGGATTTTGTGCAGTAGATTCTGGATGCATTCTCCAGTGATATAAAATACGAGGAATATGATACACAGCATTTGCCTTTTCTACACATCTAAAGATATAGTCATAGTCTTGGCTACCATCAAATTCACTATTATAGTAACCAACTTCATCCACAATTTTCTTATTCACAATAAACAAGTGTGTAATGTAATTATGAGAACGCAATAAATCCTCACTAAAATCTGGCTTTAAGTTTGGATCATTGTACATTTTTGTACTATCATCAAACTTATCTTCATCCGTATATAGTACATCATAACGATATTCCTGTAGTGCTTTTACTATTTCATAGAAACAATCTAATTCCAAAGTATCATCATGATCATAGACTGTAATATAATCTCCTGTCGCCATTTCAAAAGCCTTGTTTGTATTACCAGAAATACCATAGTTCTGATCTAGTTTTTTAAATTTAATCTTATCTCCATAACTAGAATAATGTTCATACACATATTTCTCTACAAAATCATTTGTACTTCCATCCGCAATACACAATTCCCAATTTGAATAACTTTGATTCACGACCGTATCAATCATTTCTTTTAAATATTCTTCTTTTGTATTAAAAGTAGCTACAAGAATACTGATTTTAGGACTATAAGAAAAATGCGTATTTCTTTGAATATTTAATGTCTTTTCATTTACTCTTTGTGCAAATAACCAAGATTCATAATCGGATTCACCAACATAAGTACCATATCGTAATCTGTACATTAGTTTTTTAACACCATTTTTCTTTAAATATGCCAAACCCTTTTGTAGATTCTTTTTATTAATATGTCGTATATACTTACTTAAAGTGCTAGAATATGCAACACTGGTTTGTTCTAATTTTTGTGTTACCACATCATTTTCCGTCTTAAACTGTATATAGTATGTTTCTCCTTCTTGATACTTAAAAGATAATAAAAAGCCACAATTACTTTGATCTTCTTGAATTAAATGTTTATGTATTAAATCCGAACGATTTTCTTTACGACAAGTAATATCCATTACATTTTTATTCTTATCTAAAATATCAATTTGCACAACTTTTCCATCTATTGAATATGTCCATCCAAATGCAGTTGCCATTGAAATTTCTTTTTCATATGTCACTGCATCAATATTAAATTCTACAAAATGATTATCTTCTATTTCTTTAATCTCATCACTAGATAAAACAATTAAGGTTTCTTTTTGTTCTTCTGTTTTAGCAATTAATTCAAATTTATTAACATTATCTTCTAAACAATCGACTCGGATATAAAAACCAATACTTTTTTCTTTATCATTAATTTTTATTTCTTTTAAAACATCTGATCTATATATTGAATCAATTTCAAATAAAACATCTTTGTTATTTACTTTTACTTCGTAAGATATTAATTCTGCATTTTGAGCATAACACCAACCATATACTTCAAAAAAATTATGTTCTTTAATGTTTTTATATTTAACTTTATCAATCTTATATTTAAAATACTGTCCCATACTGCCTCCAATAAGCGTTTTCATTTTATCATATTTTTCTATATAAAGATTAAAAAGGTATTCCAAAACTTGAAATACCTTCAAAATCTATAATTCTTCCGCAAAACCTTTTTCAAGTTTTTTAAACACTTTATAACCTATAATTAAAATCACTAAGGCTAATAAAGCTACAGCCCCTAACTGTTTCATTGACGGCCATACATGATACATAAAAATATCACGATATGACATCACTAGAATGGTTAGTGGATTCATTCGAATAATTTTTCCTAAAGTTCCTGCTCCATCCAATAACGATAAATCATAGATAACTGGTGTCGCATACATTCCCATTGTCAATAAGAATGAAACAATATATTCCAAATCTTGAATATATGCATTTAAGGAACTAAGAATCAAAATTATACCTAGAATCAATATAGATTGTATTAATGCCACAACTGGCAACATCAAAACTTGAATGGAAATGCCATATCCAAAGGCGAAACAGAAGACAAAGATAATTACACAAGAAATCATAAAATTTACAAGTCCACTTAATACTTGTGAAATCAATAAGATTTCTCTAGGAAAATACACTTTTTTTATAATTCCTGCATTTGCCTTAATTGAAGTCGTTCCCGCACTTACTGTCGTTAAAAAGAAAGTCCAAGGAATTAAACCAGTAATCAGATAAACTAAATAATTATCTCCACCAGCACCACGCATTAAATAAGGAAATACAATCCAATACACTACAACCTGTAATAATGGGTTAATAAATGACCATAAAACCCCTAGAAAAGATCCTTTATATTTTCCACGAATATCTTTTTTTACATTCGTCTTTAATAATTCACGATAATCATAAATATCTTTAAATATATGCATCTTTTCACCTCTATTCCAAAACAAACTGAATACTCTTTTCAGCTAATATATTTCCATTTGGTTCAATACATTGTACTAAGAGCTTATGATTTCCTAGTTCTAAATCCGTTAAATCTAAATTTGTCTTCCATCCAATTGTATCTGGATCCATATCTCCTGCATAAACTTCCTGATATGCTTCAAATACGTCTTGACGATTCTTTCTCTCAATATTTTTTAATTCTATATCATCCAAAGTAATTTTTAATATTGCATCCTCATGATCCGATAACTGCCATCCTTGACAGAGCAATTCTTTTTGTTCTCTTTTTACTGTTATAAAGTCTTTTGGTGCATCTATAAATACAGCACCTTTAAAGCGATGCTTACCTTGCGCAATCGCCTTTCTCTTTTCTTCTTTATGATCTAAAGCCACTTGTTTTAAATATTCATCAATGACATAAATAGGATCTCCATCTAAGCGTAATTCTCCTTTATAAATCCATACCGCACGATCACATAAGTCTTTTACAACATCCAAACTATGTGTAACAATCACAATTGTTTTATCCGAATCTTTTAATTCTTTTAATTTACGATAACACTTATCTTGGAAATGTTGATCCCCTACAGCTAAGATTTCATCAATCAATAAGATTTCTGCATCCACATTAATGGCTACAGAGAAAGCTAAACGCATATACATACCTGAAGAATACGTACGAACAGGATGATCAATAAATTCACCTAATTCACTAAAATCAATAATATCTTGAATACGAGCATCAATTTCTTTTCTTGTTAATCCAAAAATAGAAGCGTTAAAATAAATGTTTTCTCTACCCGTAAAATCCTGGTGAAAACCAGCCCCCAATTCTAGTAAAGAAGTCAATTTCCCATTGGTTTCAATTGTACCTTCATTAGGAAAAATGATTTTTGTCATCAATTTCAATAAAGTAGATTTACCAGAACCATTCGTACCAATTAGTGCAACTGTTTCACCTTTTTTTATATCCATATTAATATTCTTTAGAACTTCATGAACCTCAACATGACTTGTTCTCCAGAATAATAATTTATCTTTTAAAGTATGCGCCTTGTCATAATCCACTTTGAATCGCTTAGACATATTACGCACTTCTATCGCATTTTCATTATTCACAGTGTACCTCCACTATCAAACTCTTAAATTTTATCATAATTACGTATTTAATCAAAATGGTGATAGATAAACTACCACCATCTTCGTTCAATTTCCAGTTCCATAGTAAATTTCAGAACCTTCTTCATTTTCGTCTATCTCCGTTAAAAGTCCTTGTTGAATTTGTGCTTCAATCTCTTCTTGAGATAATGTTCCTGCAGGAATATCCTCTTCAGTTTCTACAGTCTCACTTGATTTTCCATCGAGTACAGCCTGAATTTTTTCAGCAGCTGTATGAATAGATGAAGGATAAAGTTGAATCACACTGACTTCACTACCCAACTCTGGACTTACTTGTAAATCATTATCTCCTTTTAATACATATTGTTCAAACTTCCAACTAGGTTTTGCCTGAATTTGATATTTAATAAAAGAAGTAATTTCTTTTGTTGACATATTTGTATCAAACGCATGAGTTAATGCTTTCAATAAGCTCGTATATTTTGTGATAATTTCTGGAGAAGTTGCTTTTTTAAACATAGCTTGTAAGACTTGCTGTTGATTACGAGCACGTTGCACATCTCCATCAATATATGCCTTTCTTTCTCTAGAATAAGCTAAGGCACGCTTTCCATCTAAATGATTTGTACCTTCATGAACACCTTCTAAAGTACTGTTCGTATAAAATCTTGAAACAGCCATACCCTCGGCAACATCAATATCAATTCCACCTAATGCATCCACAATGTCAATCATACTTGTAAAATTAACTCTAAATACATAGTTGATATCAATACCTAACAAATTTTCTACCGTATCTTTTGTCGTATCAACACCATAAAGACCTGTATGCGTTAATTTATCATACGCACCATAGTTACATGCATAATCATCACATACTTCTTCAACATATGAATCACGAGGAATACTTGTCATTAGTATAGTAGAAGTAACTGGATTAATTGTAACAAGCATGTCCACATCCGATCTTGAAGTTTCATCTAAGCTACCAAAAGAATCATTGCCACTAATCAAAATACTAAAAGGTTTTGAAGTAATGTCTGAAACCGCAAGTAAAGAACTATTTTCCTTTGTATAATATACGGTTTTATGAATGACCTTCGTGTCATTATTAAAGTTTGTATAATCTTCTAAATCACATACATTTGAACGATACGCTTCATTTAATACAATCGCATCCACTTCACCATCATATAAAGCTTTAAGCATACCTAACATATTATCATATGTCTTTTTTGTATATGTTACATTATTCTTTTTTAAATCCGATAAAGACTTTTTAGTAGATTCCTTACCAATGGTTCTTAATACACCAATCTTTGTTCCATTCAAACTATTTACATCTTCTAAACTACTTGAATTCAACGCAACCACAGATACAGTATTTTTTGATAGACTAGATTGATCCGTTACTGTTTCAAGTGTTGCATTTGTAGAATATAAATAATAGTTTCCAAAACCATACACAACAGTAATTATGATAACTAATATAGAATATATAATTTTTGAAATGATTCCATGTGCACAAAAGTTAATCAAGATAAACAATATCACACTAAATAACACGATAGCCAAAATACCAGGAATCAAAATATTATCTGGTAATATTTGTAGTTTAATTATTTGATAGATTAAACCACCCGTAAAAATAACTAGTATAACAGAAAGAATTATCGCAAATATTATAAAACCAATAGTTTTTTTATTTTCTTGTCTACTCATAAAATTCCTCCTGATTTATCTAGTGTTTTAAAAAATATTTCTTTCGTGAAATACGTGTTGTATAAATTACGAATATGATTTCTTCGCTTCAATTGTACATCTTCACTTTCTTTACATACAACTTCAGCAATCTGTTTATAATTCTCATTATCAATATTCATACCTATATCCCATAGCTCACATAAATTCTTTAAATCCCCATTTACAGAATTTATAATTGGAATCTGACCACACATATAATCCAAAGACTCCTTATTTAAGCCATCATATTTCTTCATATTCAAAGCATACTGACATTGATCAAAGACTTCCTGCATTCTTGCTTGAGTAACTAACTCTTTATGATCAATAACATTTGCCCCCACATTTAAAACATCTTGAATAAAACCATCTTTTTGCTTCCAGTCTCCTATAATATGAAGCACACACTGTTTAAATGAACAACATTCTCTTAAAAAAGAAAGAATCAGGTAATTATCCACCCTTTCGTTTCTCACTATACAAAAAGATATTTCATCCTTCATTAATTCAGGACTTGATGGTATACAATTCTGACCATTTATTGGATATAACAATGTAGCTCCATGAATGTACCCCCTATACAATTCATTACTACAAAACAATACATCCGCCTGACTTAAATACTTTTGATGTAAAGAATCTGAATATTCACATACATCAAAAATCAATTTCATATTATTATTTTTTCTCTTTAATACTCCAAGTTCTTTTATAAGCAAGTCAAACAATGCTTCACAATATACAATATCTGGATTCAAATTCATCACAGTCTTTCTAATTTTCTTAGAAACATTCATTTGAGCAAACCACGACTGCACAGATTTTTTTTCTAAAGTAATATTTTCTACTTCATACCCCCTAGAAGTGTAATATTCCCTTATAAAATCCATACGTAACGAATGAACCGCACTAATAATTGTGACTAACATAATTGACTCCCTTGTCTTAAGTTTGATTTAGCCTTTTAACTATCCCCAGTTAAAACTAAAAAATTCTATATAAAAGCCATACTGACTTTATCCCAATATTTATCTTTCCCTTTGTAGAAATATTTTCTACGCTAAAAAGTATACCATATCATTTAACATGAAACAAAAAAAACTAAACATCATACCCCATTTTGATCATTTTTTTTGCATATGTATCTATATCAGATACAATTTTACCTGGATTGCCTATAACTATACTACCATCTGGGATATTTCCTTTTACAACAGCACAGGCGCCAATAATACAATCATTTCCAATTGTAGTACCTGGCAACAAAGAAACTCTTGCTCCTATAAAAGAATTATTTCCAATTTTTATAGGTTTATTAATATGTATATGTCTATCGACACTTCCTTTTCCTACTGCGTGCAAAGCTGTTTCAACAGAATAATCATGTGTTAATAACATTGCTTCTTTACTAATCACAACATCTTTACCAATAGAAATTAAATTTAATCCTTGCCCATCTAGATAAGCTGAGGATGAAATATAATTAGGTCTTCCCTCAAATACAACTCCTCTTTTTTTTAAATATTTATAATAAAGAGTTGTAAAAAATTTATTATTGATGCCATCAAAACAAAAAATCATTTTTCTCAACATGACACTATATATTTTATAAATCTTATTCATAAAATTTACCTAATTTCTTTAATTTTGCATCTCTGATTCCTTTTCGAATCATAGAAAGCTTTTCTTTTCGATTCTTTTCATACATCAACATTTTAATAATATTGATTGTAATCTCTTTAAAATATTCTTTTCTAAAGAAATCTTTATCCACAAAATGATATAAATAATACGCATTACGATAACGATAATAATAACGAATAGGTGAATGATTCATCGCATGATATGTTTTACCAAACAAATGAATCTCAATTGGATTTCCAATTTCATGTTTTAAAGAATAATTCTTTAAATAACATATTTTTAAATTTGATTTAAATAATTTATATCCAAGTTCGATATCAACATAATCAATAAATAATCTTTCATCAAATTTACCAATCCTATTAAAAGTATCTATATTCACAAAATTTCCAGATGTTAACCAACATGGAATCTCAACAATTTCATCCGATCCACCATTTTCTTGATTAAAGTTTAATCCAATCACAGAATATTCCTCTTTATATTTATCTACCAATTTCAAAATATTTGGATAATACTTTGTTGGAAATAAACTATCTTGATCCATGGTTAACGCAAAATCAATATTTTTAGAATTCAAATATTCAATCCCTTTATTTAATGCAGCTGCGATCCCTTTATTTCCATCCATATCAATATAGATAAAATTAGGATCATTCTTTAATGATTGTGATATTTCATTTTTTGTATCTGAATTATCTACAACTACACTTACATCCACACAATTTGAATACGAATTTAAATTTGTTAATACAGATTCATTAGGATTATATAAAACTGTACAAGATCCTACTGTAAACATTTTTTTCTCACCTTAACTAATTGTTGAATAAAATACAAACGATTCATGACCATTTTTTTGAATGGATGATGCTGAAATGAAGATACATTTTCACCATGTCTTCTATATTTCAACAATGGCTTATCAATCAATCTTACTTCACCCATCATTTCACTAATCAATCCAATCCACCAATCATGCATTTCTATCTTTGGTGGAAATGGCAAACTACATTCTAAAACACTTCTTCGAAATGCCATACAACATCCTAAATATGAATTCTTCCAAAGATTTTTAAACAATCCTGATTGCGATCCACGATGCTCAAAAAACGAATCTTCAATAACTTGTTCATTCTGATCCACAATCTGTGCATCATGTAATATCAATACTACATTTGGATTATGAAAAGCATCTAATACTACATCCACTTTATTGTCCATCCAAATGTCATCCTGATCAGACAAGAATATAATATCTCCCTTAGTTTTTTTTAAGGCATTCTCAAAGTTCTTTTGAACACCCATCTTAGGTCCATCTATTAAATTGATATTTTTATATTCTTTTTGATATTCCTTAATAATAGTACATGTTGAATCCGTAGAACCATCATCAGAAATAATTAGCTCATCTGAACTCTTAATTTGTTTTAGAATCGAATCCAATTGTCCTTTCAAATATTTCTCGCCATTATATGTGGCCATACATACTGAAATCATTTTATTTCCCCATGATTTTCGTTATTTTAGAACCATCGCCCCAAACAGCTTTTGAATCATAAGGACGATCCGGAAACGCACCATATTTTAATTGAATATGATAATTGTTTTCTTTAATAAATCGCTCTACTCGATCCGCCAATTTCTCAGGCCTTCCTGAACCTATATTGATAATTCCGTTGACTTCATCTTGACCAACCACAGCAGCCACTTGCACACAGAAATCTTTATAATCAATAAAATCATATTGATTTTGACCCATAGTAAATGGGAATTCTTTTTTTCCTTCATGCTCCGCCTTAGTAATCTTAGAGAAAATTGAATCACCAAATTCAGAATTACCTACAATATAGTATCCTCTTAACCATTGCCATTTTGTCTTTGTGTTTGCCGTCATGAGTTCCACACAATTTCTTAAAGCATTTTTACTAATACCATACAAATTCATTGGATGACAAGGCGTATCTTCATGGATACTCCCTTCAAAAAATCCAATTTCATGCATACTTCCCATAACACAAACTCGATCAATACCTTCATCAACCATCTTCTTTAAAAAGGCATAGTGACTCGGCAAATCTTGAATATGGAATGGTGATGTATGTACAAAACTATCTCTCCATGCCAAATGCAATAACACGTCTGGATTCTCAAAATATTCATAAGGATTTTCTATATCAAATACGTTACAATCTATTCTTTTTGCACGTTCATCGACATATTGTGTTGAAAAATCAGTAGCTATTACTTCATTACCACTATCTAAAATAGCTTTAACTACACCTTGACCAATATACCCATTGGCACCTGTAACTAATATTTTCATCCAATTATGTCTCCTTTCCAATCATAGTAATCAACCAATTCTTTAATGAATACTTCTCATAAAGTGCATCCGACAATTCTTCATATTCATTCTTAAAGAAAGGGGAATCTAAATCTATTGGTTCACTATAGATTAAAATGTTATTCTCATTATAAAAATCATAATTCTTTATATCCGAATTTGTTGTTACTAGTTTTCTTTTTGCACCCAAACATTCAATTGTTCGAATCGTAAGACCCACTTGCCCTGCTTGAGGCGCATCTAAAATACATTTAGAATCACTAAATATCTCCATCAATTCTTTTGAAGCAACCTTTTCATGTTTAAACTCACTCCATTTAGCTTTTCTAAACAAATCAGATTTAACTTTTTGATACACATACTTCAAAACAGAAGGCATATAGTGATAAATAAATTGTTTCGGCATTACACTTTTTAAACCTCTAGCCATACGATTAATATCATAATATTTTTGAGGATGTGCAGTACCTACATACATACAATCATATTTATATGTATACTTCTTCGTTTTTCCAATCGTTTCATAAATATGATTATAAAACAAAGGCAAAAATTTATATTTATCCATTGAAATAGAATCCATGCGATCAAATGTATACAATTCATCAAAGTATTTATGTATCTTTGTTGAATACGGTAAATTCTTTTCTGAATCCCACTGATACATCACAAATTTCGCATTAGGCTGTGACTTACGAATCTCTTCCATCATTTTTTCAGTCAACGCAAAAGTCATACCACCAATTAATAAAACATAATCATATTGATTTTTTCCAATTAAAGGCTTAATTTCATTCGAAAAATAACGATTTGTAGAAAGCTGAATAAACTTCTTATTAATTCTACCAAACGCTTTCGAAACATTTGAATCACTCGGTGCATCACAAAGATAATCCACTTCAAAACCTAATGATCTAGCTTCTTCCATAATATCCTTGTAATAACCAAAAAAGACAGGGGCAATCAATAATAACCTCTTTGCCATTATCTCAACCCCTCCTCATTACAATCTCTAAACCAGTCTCTAAAAGATTCTTCAAACGAATAGTGAAACTTAAAACCAGAAGCTGCCAGTTTTTTTCCACAAGTATTCGTAGAAACCATTAATTTCTTAACACGATCCGGATGAATACCCACCTTTTTACCACCTAATGGACCAATAATTTTAGCCGCAAACATGAGTAGTCCTGCTGGCACTAAAGGTACATTATGATGCATTCCAGTCGCCTTCTGCATCGTTTCACAAGTTTCTTGAATTGTAAATGCAGGCTCATACGTACAGTTAAATATATCAACACCCGCAAAATCATTATCTATCATTCTATACTTAAAGAAATGAACTAAATCCTTTACATAAATACTTGATTTAATTGTATCCTTTCTTCCTGTATAGAAGAAATAACGCTTTTTTTGACTCCAATATAAACGAGTCATATTTCCATGTTCCCCTTTACCATAGACAATACCCGGACGAACAATCGTTAATTCACGACTCTTATCCTTAGCTTGCCATACTTCATGGATCTTTTCAGCCACTAATTTACTAATACCATACGGAGTATTGGGCATTGGCAAAGAATTCTCATCCTTCTTTTCCTCACCTGCCCCATAAGGTGCAATACTACTTGTAAATAATATTTTTCGAATATTGTATTTTTCTGCAAACGCACATACATTTTCAGCACCACGAATATTCGTTTCAAAATACGCTTCATCTGGATGACCTGGTGTACGATGCACAGCCGCCAAGTTAAAAATTACATCATCATTTGTAGGGATAAAATCAAAGTCAAAAGGTTTTCTTACATCCAAACGAATATATTCAACACCCTCATTTTTTTCAACAACACCTGGAACTACCCCTTCTTCTCCAGGCATTACTATATCTAAGTCATAGATTTTATCATTATCCTTAACACATTCATTTTTTAATAAATGTATTAAATGAGTTCCAATAAAACCTGAACCTCCAAAAATTATGTAATTCATACAAATTACCTCTATTCTATAAAACACGCTATAATCCAAAAGACTATTTATTCATGCCCAGTTAAAAATCATAAAATAAATCCAGTACATAATATACTAAATCTCAATACAACTAACTCATAAGGCAAAAAAGATACAGTCCTGCCTTACTTTAAGAGTATACCATAATCAGAAGATTGAAACAAAAAAAGTTGAGAAAACTAAACACATGTATTATGATAACAACTTTAAGTAAAGCTAATATTAAAATTATGTGATAATATCAAAAAAAAGATGGATTGAAAATCCACCTAAACATTCATTTAATACAACCCTTTTTAATATCCAATAATATCAAAATCAATGAAACACTTAGAATAATATGACCAATACTTGCAACACCTGAAATCAAAGCCGACACAACATTCAAGTCTAAAACTTGAACAATACTATATACAACTAACATAATAGCAATTAAATTAAGTCCTATATTATAATACCCAAGATAAAATAGTGTGTATGAACAACAGACAATGTAGTCCAAGCCGCATAATCATTTATCTTCGTAAACTCACGATAAAAGACTCCACCCACTAAAGCTAATACTGCATGTACTATTGAATAATTTATATCGTTTCATCATTAATACTTCCAAATCAAACAAATTACGAACCTGCCTCAATAAAACATCAATAGATATGCCCATATAAAAAGAAGGCAGAAAATCAATTCTACCTACAATTCAAAATACTAAAAATTATTTTCTTCTAAGAAATCTGTAACACGCTTAACATATTGAGCACATAACTCATCTGTCTTCGCTTCCACCATGACACGAATCAATGGTTCTGTCCCACTTGGACGAACTAAGATACGTCCTTCATTTCCTAAATCATTCGCAACTGCATCTACAACTTCTTGTAGTTCTTTACTTTCTAGACATGCATTCTTATCTTTAACAGTCACATTCTTTAATAACTGTGGATAAATAAACAATCCTTCACTTAATTCCTTCAATGATTTCCCTGTAGCTTTCATGATTTCTAGAATCTTTAAAGCCGTCATTAAACCATCACCCGTTACTTCACGTTCTAAGAAAATGATGTGTCCACTTTGTTCTCCACCAACCCAGTAGTCATTCTTCTGCATTTCTTCAAATACATACTTATCTCCTACTGCCGTTTGAATATAATCAATCTTATTCGCATCTAAAGCCTTATATAAACCTAGGTTTGCCATAACCGTTGTGACAACCATATTCTTGTTTAAATGATTGATTGATTTCATGTAGCGAGAACAAATATATAAGATGTAGTCTCCATCGCAAAGCTTTCCATCTGAATCCACCATGATCAAACGATCGGCATCGCCATCAAATGCCAAACCAATATCATAGTCCCCTTCACGCATCATTCTTTGTAGTCCTTCAGGATGTGTAGATCCACACTTATTGTTGATGTTGATTCCATTTGGCGAATTGTTGATGGCATCCACTGTAGCACCTAAAGAATCCAATGTTTCAACTGCAGTACTTGTCGCAGACCCATTTGCCAAGTCACAAAGAATCTTCATACCAGATAAGTCTACAGGAACGCATTCTTTTAACCAGCTCATATAGATTTCTAGTCCATCTTCCCATTCAAAATATTCTCCAATGTGATCTCCAGTCACTAGATCTAAATCGGTTAAACCATCCATATATTTTTCAACTTCAAGAAGAAGTTCTTCTTCCATCTTCTCTCCATTGTGGTTAAAACACTTGATTCCATTATCGTAATATGGATTGTGACTTGCACTTACCATGATTCCACAATCAAAGCGTTCTTTACGAACCAAATAAGAAATAGCCGGAGTTGGACATACACCTAATAAATAGACTTGAGCGCCCATGCTTGTAGCACCCGCCGCAAGACCTAATTCAAACATGTCTCCACTAAGTCTTGTGTCTTTACCAATCAAGATTTTCGCATGTTTTTCTTTTCCATAATACCAGCCTAAATATTGTCCAATCTTAATAGACATATCTAAAGTTAAACCTTCATTCGCTCTTCCACGAACTCCATCTGTTCCAAAATACTTACCCATTACTCTGAATCCTCCTTGTCTAATGATGTATTTTTAGTTAATTTCACACTTGCATGTACTGTCTCTGGTGATAGTGTAACATTTACTCGATTACCCTTCGCATCATAAGCCGCCAACGCTGCATTAGCCTCAAAATCTTGAATTTGACCTGTACAGTCAATCAACGCCTTCACAATTCGAATTGAATTCAATTGATTCTGGCTTGCCGTAATCTTAACTGTCATCACATCTAATGTAGGTGTTTCAAAATCAGTTACCTTTTGATTTGATCCCACCAACAATTCTGGTTGGATTGTGAATGATTTTGTAACTTTTTTAGAAAGTGTAACATCAATTGTAGCAGGATCTACAACAGCTTCAATTTTTTCTGGCAAATTCTTTACCTTTAAATTGATGATATTTTCACCTTCCGAATATTTTTTCAAGTCAGCTACGACTTGCACACTACCCTTTGAACGGAATACCTGAATACTTGTCGCATCTCCAGTTAATGAAACATCTACTGTACTTGGCACACCAGCCACATCATATTTATCTGTATCTGCTAGTACTTCAACAGCTACATTTCTTAGATCCACAGTTGTTCTTGTATCGTTGAACAATTTTAAACTAATATCTTCATAGTTGATCACAACACAAATCATGATGGATAAAACCAAAGAAATAATTACAGATCCTTTTTTATCAAATAATACACGGTCTACGAGTTTACTAACTTTTTGAAATATCAAAGTCAGTAAACCACGCAACTCATTAAACCATACAGAAGGGCTCTTCTTATTTGGAGATTCCATGTTGACTGCCCTCCTTTTTCTGTTCATATAAATTCACAATTTCAATTGCCTTCACACGCTCATCCTTATTTGCGTCCTCAGTCTGCTTTTTAGCACGTTTGCCCATGGACTTGGCCTGAGACAACATAGGAACAAGAATTGAAGACGGATTTTGACTTGATTCTGTCACTAACATATTTGTTAGATAACGCTGTAAACCTTCTGGTGGATATTGCGTTAACTGGCCATTGACCGCAACTGAAATATTTCCTGTTTCTTCACTCACAATAATTGTGATTGAGTCTGTAATTTCACTAATACCGACAGCCGCTCTATGTCTTGCTCCATACTTACTAGGAAGATCCTTTGTGGTTGGAGGAAAATAAGCTGCTGCACACGCTATTTTATTCCCCTGAATAATAACGGCACCATCATGCATTGGTGTTCCATACTGAAATATTGTTCCTAATAATTCAGTTGAAACTTCCGAATCCATCACAATTCCTGTACGAATAAAATCGGACAAGCTCTGTGTTCTTTCGATAGAAATCAAGGCTCCTGTCTTTGATTTTGACATTTCTGTACATGCCTCTACCAATTCATTGATCATCTGTTGAATTTGTGAAACGGAGACATCCGTTGTTAAGATAGCTGTTGTTTTACCAACTTTCTCCAACATACCACGAATTTCAGGTTGGAAAACAACCAAAATAACGACAACTCCCCAATTCAAGAACATTTCAATCAAATAATTTAAAGCATTTAAGCCTAGCCATACAGCTAAAGCCTTGATTAAAACGATAATCAATACACCCTTCACAAGTTGGATCGTACGTGAATTATTACGCACAATTCTTAGGCCAGAATATATCAATCCCCATACTACTAAAATATCCAATAATAATCGAATTAGGAATGTAATATCAGATAAGCTGAAACTCATCTAAAATACCCCCTTATTTTATTTATAAATTTTTTGAAATTAAATCACTTACTGAATCATACTCAACTTGAGCATGTGCTTTTACATCTTCATCTGCACACGACATAACTGAACCATGCACACCAAATTCAATCAACGGAATATCATTATGTCCATCACCAATTGTATATACATCTTCTTCTTTGATATTCGCATATTCAATCAAGAAATCTATACCTGTCGCTTTAGAAATCCCCTTTGGTACAATATCAACAACGAAATTATTTGGATAAGCAACAACTTGTTCATAATACAAATCATTGATTTTACTTGCCACTTCTAAAGCTGAATCTGTATCTTCCATTGATAATACGATCTGCGCAAAATGTGTCATATCCAACAATTCGGCTTCCGTAACATCTGGTTTTAAATTTGGATAACGATGATCCACTGCATCTGGCTGCAATACAATACGATGACGGTGAATTCCATCATTTACAACATAACTAATCACAGTGTCTAATTTTTTAACATTATGTAAAATGTCTACACAAACATCAAAATTCAAATAATTCGACAACAAGACATCTCCATTTTCACCAAAAACCATACCACCATTATTTGTGATCAAATAATCACATGGTAAATTAAATAATTTGATTTGCGCATCAATCGATTCTTTAGAACGACCCGTCACAATCACGAATTTGTTCCCCTTATTTTTCCATTCTTCAATCGATTTTAAATCTTCTGGCATTACATCCTGTGCATAACGTAATGTACCATCATAATCTGTAGCTAAAAGCTTCATGTATAATTCCTCAACTTTTCTATTTACTATGATTTTATCACATAATTTTAATAACAAGCAATATTACTATCCGTCCTTGATTCACATCCTGCAACATAGACACCATTTTCTAATCGAATAATGACTTGTCCACGCCCAAACATTGCTAATTCAGGCTCTATTTCAATTTCATGACCACGTTTCTTTAATTCAGTAATTATATTCTCATCAAAGCCTGGCTCAACAATAAATTTCATATTCTCTATCCACTGAAATCGTTTGGCATCTAAAGCCATCTGTGGATTTAAATGGAAATCAATCATGTTTGTGACAACTTGCATATGTCCCTGTGGCTGCATATAACCGCCCATTACACCAAAAGGCCCAACTGGTTTATCATCTTTTGTCAAAAAACCAGGAATAATTGTATGATACGTCTTTTTATGAGGCATCAAGTAATTCACATGAGATGGATCTAAACTAAAATCATATCCACGATTTTGTAAGGAAACTCCATCTACGACAATGCCACTACCAAATCCCATATAGTTTGATTGAATATATGAAACCATATTGCCATCTTTATCTGCTGTGCACAAATAGACTGTACCGGAGCCATGCGGCTTATCTACCCTTGGTGGCAAAGCCAAATGACCAATTTGACTCGCTCTTTGTTTACCATAATCAACACTTATCAAATCATCCACTGGCATATTCATACATTTAGGATCTGTAACATATTCTTTGGCATCCGCAAAAGCCATTTTTAAAGCTTCCATCTGCGTATGAATACAATCCACATCTCTATCTTTAAATTGAAAATTATTTAAAACATTCAAAGCCATTAAAGCCACAATGCCCTGTCCATTAGGAGGTAATTCCCACACTTGATAGCCATGATAAGCTACATGAATTGGATTGACCCATTCAACCTTGTGATCTTCTAAATCTTGTTTTCGTAAGAATCCACCAAATCTTTTAGATTCTTCATCAATACGATTTGCCAATTCTCCATAATACAAAGCATCTGTATTTGTATCAGCAATCTTTTCTAGTGCATCCGCAAGTTTTGGCATGCAAATCATCTGTCCTGGTTCAGGTGTTTTTCCATCAAAAGTAAAAGTATCATACCAGCTCTTAAACTCCTCACTATTTGGAATCGCATTTAATGCTTTTTTCCACATACGAGCAATCTCTGCACTGACTGGATATCCATTTCTTGCATAATCAATGGCAGGTTCTAATAACTTTTTAAACGGCAAAAAGCCAAATCTTTCACTTAAAGCTTTCCAACCCTTTACTGCACCAGGCACCGTAACTGGAATCCATCCTCGTTTTGGAATTTCATTCACTTTATCTGCAGAAATCGCATATGGAGAATGACCTGAACTATTCATACCATACATCTTATTTTTCATCCATACAATCGCAAATCCATCGGATCCAAGCCCATTTGAACATGGTTCTACAACCGTCAAACAAGCTGCCGTCGCAATGGCCGCATCTACGGCATTTCCACCCTGCATAAGCATTCTTAAACCAGCTTGTGTAGCTAAATTATTTCCTGTACAAACTACACCATTTCGTGCAATCACATTCGTTCTTTTGGATGCGAATGGATTATCATAATAGTTAATTTCCATATCTTCATCACCGAGACAATTATACAAAAATTAGAGCAGACATTCCATCTGCTCTGATTTATTTATTCACTTTTTTTTAAACCGGATAACTTTTCTACCTTATCCAATTTTTTATCATCCACATTATGATTTTATTCTATTCATTTTCCTTAAGCATTTTCTCAAGTATGACCATATATGAGTATCTTTAAGTTCCATGATCTAGATTGGATGATATCCTTAACATTCCAAGTACTCTATCCTTTTTGTGATTATTCACTCGATAAAAACCCTTTATCTAAATCCTATTTCCTTTTCTTGTTAAGTTCCATTGAATGTTTTTTCTAGAATTCCTCTAGCTTAACCTTTGGAGCCTTCTCTCCATAGCTTCAACTTTTTATAGTTAAAACTTTCCGTTTCAACTCTATGTTATTGTCATCTTCTCACCGCTCTCTTTTTGTCTTAAGAGAAGTTTTCTCTGCTCTTACTTCTCTTTACACTTTCATTATAACCAACAAAATCAAAAAGAAAAGGCAAGTGGTAAAACTCGCCTTTTTACTGGTAAAACCGGTTATTTCATCGATATCTTTCGCTTTTTTCCTCTCGAAACAGGAATCAGAACCTTGTTTATAAGCTCAACTTCATCTTTATACCAAGCCACAATATATTTAGAATTCACAATATAGGATACGTGTACTCGTAAAAAGCCAAACTCTTTAAACACTTCTTCAAGTGCATTCATACTATCACGCTTATGGAAAACGCCTTTTTTTGTATAGAAATACACCATCTTTTCATTCTTTTCCAAATAGTAGATATCTTCATACGAAAGATTCATACGAACTCCATCATAATTAAATTCATATACATGACTTTGAATACATTGCGAACGAATCATTTGATCATAAGCTGAAATGTCATCTGCGATATTTTCTTTTGAAATATAGAACACACGACTTCTTTCATCATCGCCGCGCGTCTTAATTGGATTTTCACACACATAAATCACAATCGCATTGGGATTATCATGTACAAATACACTTTCAATACGATTCGTCTTAAACATTTCATCAAACACAAATAATTGATACTCTTCTTCCTTCATCCGTTTTGCCAGATCACTCGCCTTTAAGTAATGACGAAAACACCAATCCTCATGCATAAACAATTTAGATAATTGAAAAACGATGTCCTTAGTTTCTTTTTCATATTCTAATATGGCTACTTTTATCATACTTATAATTATAAAGAGTGAACGCATTTTTATCAAATGTAAACCGTTTCAAAATATTATTCTTTAAAGTCACGAATTAAAATCAAATCCTTAACAATTTCTTTTGCACTAATTGATAAAATGATTTCTCCCTTTTCTTTAGTCGCACCCTTTGGATCTCCACCAATCCCAATTGGTTTTTGCTGCTCAGTTACCCAATCCGATGCAAGCCAAGACAAATGTGCTTTCATAGCTGTATTTTTAGGAATACCCTTTTCACTTGTTTCTAACTTAACTAAACTTTCATCAATTGCCATGACCATGGAAGTTTCCATTTCTCCGCCATGAAAATCAAAAGTATTCCCTTTAGAAATCGTTGCCTTTACAGCTGGATGATCAAAGGCTCCTGAGTTTAATACAAATGGATACACTTTAAAATCACTTCTTACTTCTCTAGAAATCAAATTGGCGACCGGTGCATTTCCACCATGACATACAAGAAGAACCAATTTTTTAAAGCCATGATGAGCTAGACTTTCACATATGTCATACAACATATGATAGTAAGTCATAGGTTTAAATGTAATGGAGCCACAAAACTCTTTATGTTCCGTACTCAATCCGACTGGAATGACTGGAAACAACAATAAATTTATGTCCTCGTCCTTTAACTCTTTTTCAATATAGTCACACATAGCTGTGGCAATGAGTGTATCCGTACCAAGTGGTGCTTGATTTCCATGTTGTTCTAATGCCCCTAATGGAATCAAAACAATTGTGTTTTCTCGATCGACTTGTTCCATTTCTAAACGTGTTAATTCTTGATACTTACAAATCATACTTATTTTGCCTCGTAGATAAATTTAAAGCTTGGACGAATGGCAGCCAATCTTTCCATCAAGAAATATCCAATGATGTAGTTAGCTGAGATTTTGATCAAGTTAAATGGAATTGTCGCAAGTGCAATAAATGAAGTTAAATCTTTAATACTTGGATTTACAGAACCTACCATCTGCACAACAGAATCTAACGGCATTCCCATAGCTTTGGCATATAGTGGCAAAGTAATACATGCATTACAGAAACATGCGAATACGGTACGAATTAGAATTCCAACAATTAAAGAGACAATAACAGCTTTTCTTGTCTTATTCATCTTCTTGTACACAAACCATGTTGGTAAAATAAATAGAACAATGCCTAAAAGATTTGCGAGTTCACCCACATAAGCAGTGTTTGTTCCTACTGTCACAACTTTTACAACTAATTTAATAACTTCTACTAAAGTGGCAGATACAGGACCTAAACTAAATAGAGCAATAATACTTGGTACATCACTAAAATCAATCTTGTAGAATGGTGGCATCATTGGTAAAGAGAATTCCAGTGACATCAAAGCTCCTGCAAGACCTGCAAGCATCGCCGTTAATACAATTGTTTGAACATTCCATTTTTTCATCTTTTTACCTCCTTTTGATTCGGATAAGCTCTTCCAAAAGGAAAACCCCAAGAAAAATCTTCTCGGGGTCTAAAAAATACAAAAAATACTTTTGTGTCTTCTACCATCCAGACTATACTGTCGGTCTTGGAATTACACCAAGTCAGCCACTTGCGTGGGTCGCGGACTTTTACCGCCGGTAGGGAATTACACCCTGCCCCGAAGAACTCATTGAATCTATGTTCGCAAATAAAATAACACATAATCTTCCATCATGCAACTAATTTGTTTATTTTTTCACAATATCTCTGATCCAAAGATGATATTGTCTTAATGTAATCAAATTGATTATGTCTTGATTT
>OGZO01000182.1_pt1 | contig 41556 bp, 58 predicted proteins | sample 1576721 | NCBI WGS metagenome assembly OGZO01 (sample SAMEA3541516, study PRJEB24748) | human gut metagenome | biome: human gut; feature: human-associated habitat; material: faeces | place: China | collected 2012 | reverse complement strand
TGCCGCCCTGTCACGGCGGAGGTCGCGGGTTCGAGCCCCGTCCAGACCGCCATTTTGGTTCCGTAGCTCAGTCGGTAGAGCAGAGGACTGAAAATCCTCGTGTCGCTGGTTCGATTCCGGCCGGAACCACCATTAGAATGATGCAGGTTTACCCAAGTCCGGCTGAAGGGATCGGTCTTGAAAACCGACAGAGGATTAACGTCCTGCGGGGGTTCGAATCCCTCAACCTGCGCCATTGAATGTTACTCAGGAGAAATCCTGGGTTTTTTATTTTCAGAATATGTAAGAGATTACAGAATTGTTTCTGTTCTGTTATAATATTGTTATCACATGTAAGGGAGATTATATAATGGATCAGTCAAAAAGTATTAATGTTAGATACTCGATGTTGCAGGGCATTTACTTTGTAGGTTTCTGTACAGTTATGGGTTATGCTGCAGTATATCTAGGGTCAATTGGCATGAGCTCATCTTTAATTGGGATTGTACTTGCAATCGCAAATATTCTAACAAGTATCGCACAACCCGTACTTGGAGGATTTGTGGATAAGTCTAACATTTCTATGAAGAAAGTCTTAATGATCATGTTTGGTCTTTGTAGTATTCTATCTGTATTACTTATGTTTACGAGTAAGGTTACATTCTTAGCTGCTGCTTTGTTTATTGCAGTCTCTACAATACTCTATACAACAATGCCTTTAGTTAACTCACTTGCTTTCGCATTCCAGAAACAGGGCATTGACGTTAAATTTGGTGTAGCACGTGGTATTGGATCAGTCGCTTATGCTCTTGCGTCTCTTGTATTAGGAAACGTTGTAAAGGCAGTAAGTCCTACTTTAATGCCTCTTGCTTATATTGTCATCTTCTTAGGTATTTTACCTCTTATTCGCTCATTTAAGATGCCAGAAGCTGAAGTAGATGAAGTCATTGAAGAAAAAGTAGTCGAAAAAGAAAGCACAGGAGCTTTTATTAAGAAGCATCTTAAATTCATGATTTTTTTAGTTGGTTTTGTATTAGTTTATTTTGATCATACAATCATCAACAATTTCTTTATTAATGTAATTAAAAACGTTGGTGGTAATACTGGAGATATGGGAAATGCAGTATTCTTGGCTGCAATGTTAGAACTTCCTACTATGGCTTTATTTGAAAAGTATAAGAATAAAATCAATATCAAAAATACAATCATCATTTCCGCAATATTCTTCTCACTTAAACATACTTTAACTTATTTTGCGACAAATATGGTCATGATCTATTTAGCTCAGGCAACTCAAATGCTGGCTTATGCATTATTTATTCCTGCATCTGTTTATTATGTAGATAAATTATTTGATGCAAAGGATGCAGTTAAAGGACAGGCACTCGTTACTACAAGTATGACCGTATCTGGTGTACTAGCCAGTTTCTTAGGTGGTATTTTACTAGATAGTATGGGTGTTTATGAAACATTATTTTTAGGTTTAGTATTAAGTGCAGTAGGTACAATTGTGATGATTGTGACTGTTGAGAACGTGAATAAGAAGGGGGCTTAAATGTGTTAGATGTTTTAAAAACAAGAAGAAGTATTAGAAAATATACAGATGAAATGCCTAGAGATGAAGATCTTGAAAGAATTGTAGAAGCTGGTTTATATGCTCCTACTGGTATGGGCAGACAGGGCGTTAAGTTTGTAGTAGTAAAGAATAAAGAAATGAGAGATCATTTATCAAAGTTGAATGCTGGTGTTATGGGAAGTGATAAAGATCCTTTCTATGGTGCGCCTGTCGTTATTGTTGTTTTATCAAAGAAAGAGTATCCTACATATATCTATGATGGATCACTTGCAATTGGCAATATGCTCAATGAAGCGCATGGCTTAGGACTTGGTTCTTGCTGGATTCATCGTGCGAAAGAAGTATTTGAAGGTGAAGAAGGAAGAAGACTCCTTAAAGAATGGGGCATTGAAGAAGACTATGAAGGTATCGGAAATGTTATTATAGGATTTGCAGATGGTAAGGCTCCAGAAGCAGCGCCTCGTCTTGATCATCGTGTGATTATAATCGAATAATGAAATAATCCTCCTTGCGGAGGATTATTTTTTTATCGGAAACAGTGAAAGGATACCGGCTGCACCGACACCAAAACTGATGCCAATGGGTAAATAATATGGAAATTTGTTGTTGTCTTTTTTCATGACAATCACCTCAAAAAGAGTATATCATATTGATGTAAAATCAGATGTTTATTGTGGAAATAATGCCTTAAGAATATCCTCTAATCCATTTTTATCGATAGATTTACAGATGATATCGGCTTGTGCCTTTAATTCATCTACGGCATTACCCATAGCTACACCTATCTGACATAACTGAATCATTTCAATATCATTAAGACCATCACCAAATGCATAGGTATCATTGATATCTAAACCATAATGTTCGATAACCTTCTTAATGCCCACTGCCTTACTCATTGTAGGAGAAAAGAACTCAAATGAATTATCACTGCCATGCTGGTCATAACTAATAGTAGTACCAAACTTGCCATCTAAATAGTCGCTTACTTTCTGTTTGTCTTTATTTGTGACATTGGCTTCTATCTTAATGGCACGTTTTAAGACATCATCACGGTCAAAATCCATAGAGAACATCTCTTCCATGCCGAGGTTCTTAAAGAACGTATAAAGCTCTTTATAACGTTTATCAATATAAATATGATGTGCTGTTTCAATCATATAATCACAATTTAGTTCTTCAAGCATATCAACTGTCTGAGTCGCAAGTTCTGTATCCATTCTCTCTTCAAAGATAGATTCACCATCAATCTCGATATAACCGCCGTTATATAAGACATAACCATTAAAACCCAAATCAAGGAACTGCTGGTTAATCATGGCTTTAGGACGACCACTGCAGATAAAAAGCTTATGCCCATCATTTTGAATTCTTTTAAGTTCTCTTTTTACACCTTCAGGTACTTCGTGAACTCCATAAGTGTTATCTACAAGCGTACCATCAATATCAAAAAATAATACTTTCTCTTTCATATGTATCTACTTTACCTCTGGTCTTAATATTTCTACAAATTTAAACTCATTGTTGTCATATGTATAATGAAGAATACAGCAATTAGTAAAACCTCCAGAGTTAAAAATAATGTTTGGATCATTAAAAGCACTAAAGAAACACATGGAAGCCCCTGCATGACTGACTGCAAGAACAACATCATGATCTTCTTTATTCATCACTTCAGTTAATGTCTTTACAACTCTTTGCCTTACTTCTTCTGTTGTTTCACCACCATAATGGGGAAATAAGTCATCATATTTAAAATCATCAAAATGAGGATTTAAATCTTCACTTTCCCCTTCAAAAAGTCCAAAACCTCTTTCTTTAAGCCCTTTAAGTCTTGTATAAGGTACTTTACCCTCTGTTACTATTTCTAGCGTGTCAGAGGCTCTTTCAGCTGTACTAGAATAATAATGATCAAAAGGAATGTCCTTAATTAACTCTCTTGTAGCTTCTGCCTGCTTAATACCTAGTTCAGTAAGTGGAGAATCACATGAACCCTGGATTCTTCTTCGTACATTAAATAAAGTTTGTCCATGGCGCATCATATATAAATGTTTCATAATAAATTTCCTCCTGTATTTATGCGGTTTTTTAGGGGTTTGAAACACTATGAAAGCGTAAACTAGTAACAAATCAGTAACAAGAAAACCGTTTAGAGTGCTTCAACCGCTAACACAATAAGTATATCATAATATAATAAAAAAGCCGACAAAAGTCGGCTCTCTCATATAAGAAAAATAATAAAGATTTTGGTTTGTTGTAACTTGCAGAAAGGAGACGCATATTTACAACAACCTAATTATATAATCATGAGCGCCATTTATCAAGTTTCATGTGGAACGCTTTCGGAACGCTCATGGAACGCTAGAATTTTATCTTGTTGATCTCTGTCCACAACTTATTTTTTGAGGCATTGGTATAGATATCAAAGGTGATATCATTAAGCTTATGCCCTAATACTTTCTTTCTGATGTAAATGTCAACGTTGTAAAGTTGACAAAGAGAAGCGAAAGTATCTCTTGTATCATGCATCTTGTGGTTCATGCCTAGCTGATCATTGAGGGCATAGAGTACAGTCATGTAAAACCATGTGCGTTTGGAATCAAATAGTCTTTCTTTCCTTTTGATTAGTTCATCAATGACATACTGCTTGATTCCTTCATGAATCGGAATGATTCTGTTTCTTCCAGCTTCAGTCTTAGAACCAGTAATGATATAACTGATTTTTCTTTCTACTCCATCATCATTGCAAGGCTCATCTATGTGTATCTGTTTTCTATCAAGTGAGAGGAGTTCAGAAAGCCTACACCCTGTATAGATATAAATAAGCAGCACATGCGCTTCTGGAGTATCTAGTTTTTTGAGTTTTTTTATTTCATCAAGTGTAAAGGTTTTATGCATTGTTGACTTAGGAAGGCTCTTTATTTTTATATAAGTAGAATAATCATCATCTCTGCTGATATATTTGTGCATTACTGCATACTCGAAGACTTTGACACAGATGTACTTCATATCTCTCTGTACACTTACACCAGTATCCATTTCATCAAATATGTTTTGCATGTCTCTTAACGAGATCATATTGACAGGGATATTTGACAGCCTGTCAAGGTGACTGAATGCATTCAGAATATTCTTGTGTCCTTTTACGGTTCGATTGCTGAAGGTTTCATTGTCTATGATAGTAAAGGTTTCTTTGAATGTTGGCACTCCCTTTTGTGTCTTTTCCTGTATTCTATCAAACAGATCAGGGGCAAGGTTTCTAGCTTCTTCATTCGTTATACTGTTGGATCTCTTTAATGAGTAAATAGATAAGGCATTCAATGCTTCTTCTCTACTTGCAAAGGTTCCAATACATATCTGTTTCTTCTTGCCTGTTATGATGTCACGTTCATCGCTCATTATACGAGCACAGAAGGGGTTTCTTCTCTTACCTGATAATTTAACCACGGTACCTGTATTATTCGGTCTGCGTCTAAATCTAGCATTTCTAGGCATAATATGACACGTCCTTTCAGTTGTGATTTGCCTTTGACGTGCCAATAGTGATATAATTGAGTACGTAAAAGGACTTTATGTGATAGTTTCTTTTATATTAGTGATACGCCAATATCACTGTTGCACCCTAGCGCCAACTAGGGTGCTTTTTTTATAAAAAGAAAAGGAACCTCTAACGAGATTCCTTCAATGGCGCTAGGCCGCTGTGTAAATAACAATAGCGTATAGCTCTTGTTTAATTAGATGTTATCGCACAAAGCGGCTATTGTCAAACCTCGTTATTATATCTTTGCTATTTATCATTGATTTTTGCATAAAGCAAAAGCCCCTTATTTTTTGATAAGGAGCTTTACTAACCGCATCAGGTGCAGTCATTTCTGTTCCTTATCATTATATACATCAAATAAGATTTTATCAATTGGTAGCAGTTTTTTTTATTTGTTCATTGATTTTACAAGACAAACTATAATTACAACATCAAGCACAATTTGAATTATATCTAGTGCGATTTGCATAATGTCACTTCCTTTCAAAAAAATAGTATTTTTAGCCTACATCAATCTTCCCAATTGAAATCTTTGATAACTTTCTTTAGTTTTCCTAGACATCTTATATTACATCGCTTTGGAAAGCGACGGCTCTTCCAATAACCTTGACTTGATTCAACTGTTCTCCAGTAAGGATTATATCCTGATACTTTGGATTCTCAGGCTTCAGAATGACTAGATTCTGTTCACGATAATAGAAGAATCTTTTTAGTGTAGCCTCATCATCTATGATTACTACCGCAATCTCTCCGTTCTCTACTATGTCAGTTTTCTTCACAAAGACAATATCACCGTCATGGATCCTTGCGTTTATCATACTGTCACCCTGACATTGGAGACAGAAATCAGCACCAATATCAGTACCAATCATTATATAACTTTCTCTGTCTTCATCCGCAAAGATAGGCTCACCACATGCTACCTTTCCAAGAAAAGGTAGTTTTATTTTATCTAGTTTGTAAAGATTGTCGTAAGTTGATGCTAGTTCTTGCTTATCTTTACTCTCTACTAAATCAGATTTTGCAATATTAAAATAATTAGCCATCATTTCTATCTTATCAATACGTGGATACTTCTTCCCATTAATCCAATCTGAAAAAGTAGTATATGCAAAACCTAAATCCGAACATATCTGTTTTCTTGTCTTATTATGCAATGACATATAGTATTTAATATTTTTTGCCATTACTTCTTTATTCCCTAAGTCTGACATAAGTAATACCTCCTTATATACATAATATGCTTTTTGCGTAAAAATAACAATAAAAAACGATAAAAATACGCTTATCCGTTGACATAACGCTTTAAGCGTAGTACAATAGATTCAGAAAGGAGGACTTATCAGTGAAGAAAAAGTGCAAAAGAAAAAGCAAGTACGAATTGCGTTTGGCCCACATCGCACTTGCTACATCAATCATCAACCTGATGATTTCAATAATTAATCTGGTAAAAGATTTATTGAAATAAGGTTGAGGGGAGGGTTTTCCTCTCCTTGATTGATATTAACTTTTTGGTTCGCTGTTGTCAATATATGAAGAAAAGAAAGGAGATATCAATATGCAGATTTTATTAGATATTATTCAAATTATTTTGAATATCGTGACTATTGTTTGTCTTGTTAAATTAATTAATAAATAAGGGAAGTGAAAAAATGAAAAAAGCATACAGAGAAATGTATACATTAAGAACAGCTAGAGATAGATTAGGATTAACTCAGAAAGAAGCTGCTAAAAAACTTGGAATCAGCGATGATGTTCTATCTAATTATGAAAGAGGGAAGACATATCCAAACGTTCCTATGTTGAAGAAAATAGAAGAAGTTTATCAAGTTGAATATGATCAACTTCTTTTTTTAGAAAAAGATAACGCTTAAAGCGTATATTCAAGGAGGCTAATATGAACGAAGTACAATTATTTAATTTTGAAAGTCATGAAGTAAGAAGTCTTTTGCTTAACAATGAGCCTTGGTTCGTCGGAAAAGATGTTGCTGATGTTCTCGGGTACCAAAACGGTAGTAGAGATATTAACCGACACGTAGATGAAGAAGATAGGCAAAACTACCAAAACGGTACTTTTGATTCTCCAAGAGGGATGACAATCATCAATGAATCAGGTCTATACAGTTTAGTTCTCTCAAGCAAATTACCAAGTGCCAAGAAGTTTAAGAGATGGGTTACATCTGAGGTGTTGCCAGCATTAAGAAAAACAGGGCAGTACCAAGTGAAGGAGTTAAGTGGCTCAGAATTAATGGCTAGAGCGCTGATTGAAGCGCAGAACGTTCTAGCTGCTAAGGATAAAGTAATCGAGGAGATGAAGCCAAAGGTTGTATTTGCTGATGCAGTAGCAACTAGCCATACATCTATCCTCGTTGGTGAACTCGCCAAAATCTTAAAGCAGAATGGCATTGACATGGGTCAGAAGCGTTTATTCGCATGGTTCAGAGAAAATGGATTTCTAATCAAGCGTAAGGGCACGGATTATAACATGCCTACACAGAAGGCTATGGACCTCGGTCTATTTGAAATCAAGGAAGGCTCTTACGTCAACGGTTCAGGTGTAAACATTACTACCAAGACCCCTAAGGTTACTGGCAAGGGTCAGCAGTATTTCATTAATAAGTTCCTTCAATAGGAGAGTGATCATCGTGGATGAATGGAACATCAGTGTTGAAGAAGTTGCAAAGATCATGGGTAAATCAAAAGATTTCATTTTTCAGGCAATCCAGAACGGATTCATCAAAGGGATTGTGATACAAAATAAAACCCGAAGAACTGCACATATTCCGAGAAAACCATTCTTTGAATACATGACTTGCTCCAAAAAAGAACCAAGCCAAGAATTAATCGAAGCGCTCATAGAAAAATATGAGTCTTCAGAAAAAGAAATCAAAAAGCTTGATGATAAGATCCTTGAGCTAAATAGAAAAATCATCAAGTTAAGCAAAACTAAATAACAGCTTTAGTTGCTCGTAGGCACCTAAAGCCAAAGAAGGCAAATTATATTATTGTAGAATGTTTCGTTTTCATTTTTTTGGAAATACCCTTCGTATGTGTATCTTACATTGAATATATCAATCCTTTTTAAATAATTTGTCTGTTGATCAAATAAACGCTTTCTTTGGCGCTAAGTGCTTATGAGCACAAAAAAAGAACACACGACTGGCATCGTGTGCTCCACTCAATCTTGGAAAAGATTGATAAAAATCAGACAGTGATAAGTATATCACGGAAAGAGGAAATTATGAATAGTAAAAGAATCTTATTAATTGCATTTAATGCATTTGTTTTGGGAACAGTTATCTCAATGATCACATCAGGCACAAATTGGGATAGTACAGCTGTACATATCTCAAGTGCTTTCTCGTTAGGATTAAACATCTTATTTTTGGAATATATCGGATTAAAGGGGGATAAATAATCATGATCAAACACACAAAGAATCCGTTCTTACACATTGAATTCAATGGTGATGAACGCTTAATCGCTGGGCAAGGAAACACATGGCAGTACTTCTTGTTATTTGCTCACATCGTCAAATCAGCAAAGAAAGGAAACTTTACTGGTGGGTTCGACAATGAAGGAGAAAAAAAGGAATTCATTAGAATTTTAAACAAAGTGTATGAACGTCCAGATGCTGCAATTGAAGCATTTTCACAATTAGGAGATGTAAATAGTTATGATGCAATCTCTAAGGCCTTAGAAGCATTAGATAACTTGTTTGAGGGGGATTACTTAGATGGAGAATAAGAAAGATATTCTAGAGAGCCTGTTTGAGACTCTCACTAGAACTAGAAAGTGGAAAGATGAAATAGCAGAAATGCTATATCACAAGGATAAGAACGGCAATGAAGAAGTCCTTGTTAGATTGTATGAAGGCAATGCTGAAATGTTTATTGATGTTACTGGAGACAGTGGCATGGCTCTTATTAAAGATGTAATCGCATCCTTAGAGGAAATACAATGACCTCTTTCAAAGGATTGTTCGATTGTCTCTATGATCCGATTCCAAAAGATAAAGAAGGGTGGCTCTCTCAGAGAAGAAAAGGTATCGGCGGTTCAGATGCCGGCATAATTGAAGGTGTCAACCGCTACACCACACTTCATGAGTTGTGGGAAGACAAAACAAATAGGCAAAAGAGACCTCAGGTCTCAAATCATGCCATTGAGATGGGAAACCGTTTAGAGCCTGTAATGTTCAACTTGTTTGAAGCACTCTATGGTGATGACTATGAAGTCATTGATACAAAAGATTATTCCTTATCTCGCAAGGATAAGGATTGGATGCGAGCTAACTTGGACGGCGCTCTCATTCGTAAGGAAGAGGGATCAAGCGGAATACTTGAAATAAAGTCCACAACAATCAACCAATGGAAGTATTACCAGGAAGAATGGGGCGATGATTCAATGCCTCAGACATATTACTGCCAGTGCTTGCACTATATGAATGTGACAGGTGCTGAGTTCGTTGTCTTATTCGCTATTGCTATGATGCCGTGGTGTGATGAAACCAAGACAATTATTAGAAGAATTGAAAGAAGCGAGGTGCTTTTGGATTTAATGCAGCTAGAGGCTGATGAAGAAGCCTTCTGGAAAAAACACATCGTGGAAGATATTGAACCAAATTTTCTATAGGAGGAAGAAAAAAGAATGAGATTTAAACAAGAAATTAAAGACCGTCTCTATGGTGGTCACATCGGAATCGAAACAGATAAGATTGATTTTGAGCTTCTCAAGGTCATGCTTGCTGATGATCACAAGAAGATTGCGGAAGGAAAGCCAGTAACTGAACTAGCATGGCCTTTTGGCGCAATTACAGCACTCACTGCAGTTAATGACAATGGTGAAGTATTCGCTGACAAGCAGATTGACATCAGATATGAACAGGTAAAGTTCAGGGATGCGATCATTGATGAAGATACACAGCCTATTGATGCAGATGTCAATGAAGTTGCTGAGATGCCTAGTTTAAGCGTTGTAAAGGTCATTCCAGCGCAGATTGAAGGATGTAACGTAAAACACTTCAAAGAGGCTGTAAAGTCTTATTTGAAACGCTATGACGGCATTGTAGTAACTGCAGACAACTATAAAGAGTTATCTGACGTTGTTTCTAAACTGAAGAAAGAAAAAGACAATGTCAATGAAAGCAAAAAGGCAGTCAAAAAAGAAGCGATGAAAGTCTACACAGACTTCGAGAACGATATGAAAGAAGTTCTTAAGATGTTTGATGCTTCTATTAGTTCCTTATCTAGTGATATTAAGGAATTTACAGACAAGGAAGTAGCAGAGAATGAAATGGCTGTAAGAAAACTCTGTAATAAAGCTCTTAATGATTATGTAAGTAGAAATGATTTCGATGGTTACTGTGCAACTAAGGTTTTCTCTATTGATCCACGCTGGAGCTCATTAAAGAAGTTCATCAACAATAAGAAACCAACCAAAGCATTAGTTGATGCAATCAAGAATGAATGTGAAAGAACTAAAGAAACATACAAATCATACATGCAGCGCTGTGAGTCTCTAGAAATCTATTTAGAGGCCAGATGTAAAGAAACTGATGTTGATCAAGAGATGATTGAAGTGAGTGTCTACAAAGATAAGTTAAGAGACGGCTCTTTTGAGGACATTAAGCCACTTCTTGAAAGAAGATTTAGAGAAATCATCAATAGACGTGACGAACAGGAACATCAAAAGGAAGAAGAAGCCAAGAAGAAAGAAGTTAAGCATCAGGATAATCCCGTAAATATTTCTTCAGAAGAAAAAGAACCTCTAAAGATGTTGGTTGGTAAAATCGTAGGAACAAATGCAGCACTAAATGAATTAAAAACATCTCTAGACTACCTCAAAGCCAAATATGATGGCTGTTTCGATTATGATTTAAGATTCCCTAGAAAGAAAGAAGGTAAATAACAATGACAGTTAAAAACAGTTTAAGAAAAGACACAACAAACAAAGCTAGATTCAGTGCTTTTGTCGCAAGCCCAGCAGTACAGAGAAAAATCAATGATGTTGTTGGAGGAAAGAATGGAACACGCTTCATTGCTTCTATTACTTCTACAGTTGTCAATGATCCAAAGCTTCAGGAGTGCGAGCCTAATAGTATCATTACTGCTGCATTCCTTGGTGAAGCGCTCAACTTATCTCCTTCTCCTCAGTTAGGACAGTACTACTTTGTACCTTACAAGACTAAGAGAGGAACAGTAGCACAGTTCCAGCTAGGTTATAAAGGCTACATTCAGCTAGCTATCAGAAGTGGACAGTACAGAAAATTAAATGTTATCTCAATTAAAGAAGGTGAGTTAATCCGTTATGACCCTCTTAATGAAGAGATTGAAGTCAGATTAATTGATGATGAACTTGTAAGAGAGAACGCTAAGACAGTCGGCTATTATGCAATGTTTGAATATACAAACGGCTTCAGAAAAACGATGTACTGGTCTAAAGAGAAGATGGAAGCACATGCGCTTAAGTATTCTCAAGGATATGCATCAGACAAAAGAAAAGGCACTAACTGGACATTCTGGTCTAAAGACTTTGACGGAATGGCATACAAGACTATGCTCCGTCAGTTGATCAGTAAGTGGGGTATCATGTCAATTGATATGCAGAACGCTATTGATGCCGATATGGCAGTAATCAATAGTGACGGTACAAAAGAGTACGTTGATGCTCCTGTTACATTTGTAAACGATGAAGAACCACAGGCACATGAAGAAGCGCCTAAAGCAATCGCAAATGAAAGTTCAGCACCTAAAGCACCACAGCCACACGAAGAATCTGATAAGGTTCTAGAAGAGGCAATGGTCAATACTGATTTTGGCGATGCTGAATTCGGTGACTTTGATGATAATTTTGATTACGAACAGTTCTAATTAAAGAAAGGAAGACATGAGGGATGGATGAAAAAAGAAGATGGATCAAGTTATATATGATGGACTACGACGAAGTCTATCATGATTCAAAAATGCTACACCTTTGGATTGACATCCTTCTTCATGCCAATCCTGTTGATTACTATCATCATGGCGAGCTTATCAAAAGAGGCCAATGCATCTTGTCTCTTAGACAGGTATCAGAAAGATGTGGGATGGCAAAAAACACCATTACTAAATATCTTCACCTCTTAGAAGAGTGCGGAAAAATAAAATTAGATATATCTAGAAAAGGCACTCTTATAACAGTAGAGAACTGGGATAAATATCAGAACCGTGTCTCACCTAGTGTCCTAAAAATAGGACAAGAAGTAGGACAAGAGGTAGGACAAGAGGTAGGACAAGAGGTAGGACAAGAGGTAGGACGTAATAAGAATAAAAGAATAAAAGAAATAAAGAATAAAAGAAGACTGTCTGTCAGTGACTCTGACTTGTCTGATTTAAAATCTTTTCTTATTGAAAATGACTTTGAAGAAGTTGCCGATGAAGTAATAGAAACATGCAAACTCTATGGACTTGAGAAAATAACCAATCTAAAGAACTTTGCTTTAGCAGTAGCAAAAGAAAAGAAATGGTATCAGAAGAAAAAGAAACTTAAAAAAAGAGTAACTGAAGAAGATAAAGAAGAATTAAGGCGATTAACGGAAGGACTATACGGAAATGATTAAGAGCAAGTCTCTGATGAAGAGGTTGCTGAATTAAGAAAAATGATGGAAGGACTAGGAGGAGATTTATAACATGACAAATTTTGAATTTTATGAAGATGAAATTAAATCCAGAGGCTTCAGTTTTGCGGTAGATAAATCAAACGGTGAGTTATTCTGTTGTAAGGAAGAAGGCTCATGCAGTAAATGTGAATTTTGTCCTGATAAAAAGGGATTGATAGATAAAAGAGCTAAATTCGTGTGTTCAAAAATCAATATCGTTAGATGGTTATATCAGAAGCACAAGATAAAAATGAATGCTCTGGAATACGGCTTACTTGAATATATGCTATCTGAAGGCTATGAATGGGTATCACGTGATGATGATTTTATAATCACGTTCTTCACATTAAAACCAATCGATAAGGATGGTACTTGGTTCTCTCCTGAGAAAGGATTTGATGAACCACTAAGTTGTGTTCCTCTTTGTGAGAAGTTATTTGAATTCCTAAGAGAAGATGAATTATTTAGCATTGAAGAATTACTTAAAACGGCAGAGGTGATTGATAATGCTTAATGCAGAAAAGTATAAGAAAGAATTGTTAGATATTACAGAAGGAGGCTATTATTTTGCGGTTAGCAAAGATAGACAAAATACTGCAATAAGCTGTGCTGGTTTTAAATGTGCAAACTGTATTTTTGATGAAGGAGATGATTGTGGCTGCAATTTTCCGCGTATGAAATGGCTTCTTTCTGAATATAAAGAGCCTATTAAGTTAACAAGACTGGAATATGATATTTTAAAATATCTATCAGACAACACAAAGCACATGTATATCGTTAGAGATGGTAATGGCAATATTTTTCTATATGATGAAGAACCCCAAAAAAGTGAGAGTTCTCCTTGGTGGACTGGTCGTGGCATGTACCACATGAAAATGTTTAATAAGTTATTCCAATTCATTCAATGGGAAGATTCAGAACCTACATCAATCGAAGAAGTTTTAGAAAATTGCGAGGTGGTCAATGATGCTGAAGAATAAAGAAGAAAGAACCTCATTCTTAAGAAATGAGAAGAATTGGGAAGTTGAGTATTTAACAGCTGATATTAAAATGCTGACTTTAAAATTAACACCTAAATTATATGTCAGAAAAATTCAAGTGATGGGTTTTAATAAATATTTTAAAAAAAGTGGATGGTATACGCAGTTTACTAAGTTCTTTTATCCTGATGATCTATATTACAGTCCTAATACTTCAGATACAGAATTATTAAAATATTTAACTGCACATAAAAATGATGATTACATTGAAGACTTAGAAGTGAAAGGAGACAAGTAAATATGACTAGATATACATCGGAACAGGTCCAGGAAATTGTAGAAGAAAAGGAAGCCGAATATAAGAAGCTAGAAGAAGAGTATTCATATTTGAAAGAAGAACTAGAAGATTTAAAGGCTGAAAATGAAGATTTAGAAGATAAGTTCATAAGCTGTGAAAAAGCAAACCAAACTATGTTGTGCATCTATGATGAAGACTCAAAAAAGATGGATGAACTTCAAAAGTTAAACAATAAGCTTGTTAAAAACAATAAAGCAGCTAACAGAGATTTCTTTATTCTCGCAGTAGCTTATGCTGCTACACTAGCGTTAATGATTTACTTGTTTATCAGATAGGGGTGTTGCACATGTTCATATTGAATGTATTAAATAATGTATTTTCTATATTTGCTATTGTCATGCTGATCATTGGCGTTCTTATCGTGATATCAGTGATTGCTATTGCAGTGTTCGTTATCGTGTCAGTGGTTGTGAACGGCATAGAAGAAGATAAGGAGCGCAATAACTTATGACAAGAAAAGACAAGGAGGACTATTAATGCTTAATCGTGCTTTATTAGTCGGAAGACTTACAAGAGACCCTGAACTAAGAAGAACAGGGAGTGGGAAGGCTGTTACTTCTTTCAATCTAGCAGTAGAAAGAAACTTCAAGAGTGATGATCAGGATGCAGACTTCATCAATTGCGTATGCTGGGGAAAGATTGCAGAAAACACAGAGCGCTACTGTTCTAAAGGCTCACTTGTTTCGGTTGATGGTCGCATTCAGACAAGAAACTATGAGAACAATCAAGGTCAGAAGGTATATGTTACTGAGGTAATTGCTGACTCTGTACAGTTCATTAGTACAAGAAATAACAATACAGCTACTGCTGCACCACAAGCACAAACACAAACTGACAGTTATGTGCATAATGAATCAATCCAGCAGTTTGAGGATGATAATTACGAATTAGAAGAGGATGACATTCAATTTTAAATGAGTAAATACAATTCAAGAAAAACCGCCATTGATGGTATTACTTTTGATTCTAAGAAGGAAGCAAAGAGATATCTTGAATTAAAGCAGATGGAAAAAGATGGATTAATTCATAATCTACAATTACAGGTACCTTTTGAGTTAATCCCTCCTTTTGAAATTGTGATTGATGGCAAAAAGAGAAAAAGAAGAAGGATGGAGTATATTGCTGACTTCGTCTATTACATCAATAACGTTAAAGTTGTGGAAGATGTCAAAGGCAGAAAAACAGAAGTATATAAGATTAAGAAAAAGATTTTTGAATATAAATTCAAAACAACGATAAAGGAGACGTAGAAAATGATAAGAACCGGTTCTTATTATGCATACAATGCAGATGATGGAAGCTTTTTAGCATGTGGGTGCAGTAATAAAATGAAGAAGTTCTTTGGAATCTCAAACGATACTCTTAGAATCCATTCAAAAAATGGTAAGATATACAATTCAAATAAATATGATCTTCACCTAAAGATTAAGTGGTTCGATGGAGTTATTAAAGATATTGAACCAACAATTAAACTTAAACCAAGGCCAAAACCACAGATAGAAAGAAAACCAAATAAATTAAAATGTAATTTCGTAGAAGTGTTCAAAGTATTCAAACATCAAGAAGCGGAAGAAGAAAAAGAACACATGAGAAATAATTTTTCTGTTATCAATCTAGAAAGAGTTAGATTTGAACTAAAAAAGCATGCAAAAGAATCATATCCTTACAGAATTGCGTTCTATACTAAGAAATCGCCAACAACTTTGGTATTCGATGAATATTTTCTTTCGTTGGAGTTAGCAGAGCAGCGTATGGAATATCTGAAGAACTTCAAAGGCAAAAAAAACAATGGAGACTTCTGGTATGACGGTGTTAATTACGAAGCAGATAGAGTTATCATTGCAACAAGAACACGAAATAATAGAAATATGATTATTTCTTTAGATGATATATCTACCAAAAAAACTGACTATGACGAATATTTGGAACTAGCTAGATTCATTCAATTAGAATTCATCAGATAATCAAACAGGGCATTGAGTTCTTTATATTTAACTCATAAGAAAATTTAAAATAAGAAAATCTAATAGGATACTCTTAATAGATTCGTTTCTAAAAGCAAGATCCTCTCATGAACTTGATGCCCTAACATATTTTTCTATTCTAAAACCAACAAACAACAGCAGTGTCATGGCTTTGCTTCAATCTCATTCACCTTCTTTTGCAAAGAATAAGAGTATGAAGCGCTAATTTTGCTATCCAACTAAAGCTATGGTGTTGCTGGGAGAAGAGAAAACACAAATTGAAAACCAATAGGAAGAGTAAAGGACTGTTTTCTTCTTCTCCAGAAAGGAGGTTAATTTTTGTTTTTTATTTTATTTGTACTGGTGATAGTGATTTATTTATTTTTTATTTTTGAATAGGAGGTAATCAGATGACGCCAGAAGAGACAAGAAACTATCTTAAAAGCTATAGGAATATGCGCAATCGAGTGGAGTACATCAATAACAAGATGATTAATGTTAAATCAATCAGATATGATGACAGTCCTAGCGGTTCATATTCAGAGCCTAAGACTCAGAACGATTACATCATGATGAAGGATAAGTATATTGCTCAGATGTCTCTTATTCGTGAGGATATTGAGAAACTAGACAACATGAATCATCGTGATGCATTGTTTTATAAATATGTCGAACTAATGAGTGATTATGATATAGCCGACTTGATGCAGTATTCAGTAGGAACAGTAAGACACTTCCTTTGCTCTGGTATCATCGAATTATCTGAAGTTATAAATGATAAAAATATAACAGAAAGTATAGAAAAGTCATGAAATCAAAACGCATTAGTAATATAAAGGTGTTAACATATAACATGTGGAAATAGTTTGATAGGGAACTATGATTTCAAGGCGCTTGTATAAGTGCCTTTTTATTTTGCCAGGAAGGAGAATAACAGATGAATGACATCAAGGTAACGCAGAAGCCTGTTGCTGATTTAATCCCTTATAGTCGCAATCCTAGAAGGAATGATGAAGCCGTTCCAATGGTGATGAACAGCATCGAGGAGTTTGGTTTTAAGGTTCCTATAGTTGTTGATAGGAATAATATCATCGTATGCGGTCATACAAGGTTTAAAGCAGCGCTAAAGCTAGGACTTGAGACAGTTCCATGCATAGTAGCCGATGACCTCTCAGACGAGCAGATTAAGGCTTTTAGACTAGCAGATAACAAGGTATCAGAGAAAGCTGAATGGGATTTTGAGATTCTTAGCGGTGAACTTGATGACATTATCAATATAGACATGGATTCATTTGGGTTTGAGTCAATTGAATTTGAAGAACCTGAGGAAGATGATTCTGAAAAGGTTAATGAAAGAGAAAGAACAGGAAACGCATATAACCTTGATGAATATGATGAATTTAGAGCAATAGGATTTTATCAAATGCCTACACTTGAAAGAATTGACTATGTTCCGGATGATCTTGTTGGCTTCAATTATGTATTGAATTCTGATAGATATGAATCAGGTGTTCACTTCTATATTGATGATTATCAATTTGAAAGAATTTGGGCATCTCCTCAGATGTATGTTGATAAGCTGGCACAGTTTGACTGTATTCTTACTCCTGACTTTTCTCTTTACATGGATATGCCTATGGCCATGAAGATATGGAATGTATACAGGAGCCGTTTAATCGGTCAGATCTATCAGGACAGAGGGCTTAGAGTGATTCCTACTGTGTCATGGGCTGAACCAGAAACATTTACTTTTTGTTTTGATGGTATTCCTTCTAACAGTACAATTTCAGTTTCTACTATTGGAGTTAAGCGCAGCAAGGAAGCCACAAAGATATGGACACAGGGCATGGACGAAGCCATGAAGAGGCTGAAGCCTAAGAATGTGCTTGTCTATGGTGGTGACATTGGCTATGACTTCAAGGGCGCTAATGTAAAATACTATGACAATCATGTGACAGAAAAAATGAAAAAATTAAAGAATATATAAATCATATATCGAAAGGAGCATAATATATATGGGTGGTAGAGGTGCATCAAGTGGAATAAGAAGAGGCAAAGCGAGCAATGCAAAATATAATGGCTTTAGCGTTACTGACAAAAATGGAAGAACAAGCCACTATAAGGTTATTAATGGAAAAGTTCTACCAGCTGTAGAGGCGGATGGGATTCATAATATGTTAAATGGCGTGGGCTCTAAAGACCCTGCACAGGCATTATATGATAAGGTCGGAAGCGTCGATGCCGTTATTAAGCGTGTGAACAAGATTGGAAAAGGTAAAGCTTCTGTTCTATCTGATAAAGCTATTGACAAAATGAATGCTGACTATCGAAAAAAGCGTGAAGAATTCGATAAAAGCGAGAGTGTAAGACACAGTAAAAAAGGCGTTGATAGACACAGATCATACTGGTCGGCAATGTAATGTTAAAGGCACTCGAAAGGTTTAAGATGACATTGGCATACTGAGGCATACTATCTTAAACGCAGAGATATCAAATATAAATTCAATAAAGTACTAGAAAAAATAAAAGGAAGTATAAAAAAATGGGTGGTAGAGGTGCATCAAGTGGAATAAGCAAAAAGAGAAATGTATACGGATCACAATTTCATGCTGTAAAAGATTCTAATGGTAAAGCACTTGTAAGTGGGAATGTTAAATTTATTCAATCGAATTCAAGAGATTCCGAAAGTCTTCTGGAAACAATGACAAAAGGAAGGGTATATGCGCTTACTGGTGGAGATGATTTAATAAAAATTGTATATTTCGACAAAGAAAACAAGCATGTCAAAGAAATAAATTTTGGACATAAACATGCGGGCTTGGACCCTCATGTACATCACGGATATTTTCATAATGAGAATGATGGCAAAAAAGGTGCGACTAGATTAACTAAGGAAGAAAAGAAAATGGTTGAAAGCGTTAAAAAAGTATGGCATGATTACCTTAGCAGAAGATAGTTTAGGCTGGCAGAACAGGTTGATAGACAAGGCATCGGTTCGATTCCGGTTGACTGCTAAGATTTAGGAGCTCTTTAAGGGCTCCTTTTTATAAAATCGAATCTAAAGATTTAGAAGTATAAGAGAAGGCAATCCGTCAAGGGTTGCTTTTTTGTTATTGAAAATGTGTGAATTTAAAATAAATTTAGCAAGTAAAAAATCAATAAACAAAAAGGCAGGTGATAGCAATGGCAAAAAGTGAGTTCGCAAACATGACACCAGAAGAAAGAAGAGAGAACGGCCGTAAAGGCGGACTTGCATCTGTCAAGGCAAGAAGAGAAAAGAAGGCAATGAAAGATAATCTTGCATCGCTTCTTTCCATGTCTCTCAAATCCGGTAAGATAGCCGATGTGGACACAATAAAGAACTTTGCAGCTTTAAATGGCAAGAATGTGACTGTACAGGATGCAATACTCATTAAACAGGTTCAGAAGGCAATGAAGGGCGACACTAAGGCAGCGGAATTCATTAGAGACTTGAGCGGTAATAAGCCTGGCAGTAGTCTTGACATCAAGTCAAATGGACAGATAGTAATTATAGATGACATCGAATAAAGCAAAGCTTTCTGACATTATAGGCCCAGCGTTCTATGATCTTCATAAATATGTTAAGACTAATGCATATACACATTACTGGCTCAAGGGTGGACGTGGTTCCTTAAAATCTTCTTTCATTGGTACAGAGATACCTTTAGGAATTATGAGAGATGCGAAACGTGGTGTAATGAGTAATGCCGTTGTTATCAGACGTGTAAAGGACACTTTAAGGGGTTCAGTCTATGAACAGATCAAGTGGGGCATATTCATGCTGAAGGCTGAAGAAGATTGGGATATACCTGAATCTAAGCTGCAGATGACATACAGACCGACAGGACAACAGATAATATTCAAAGGTGCTGATAATCCTAAGAAGTTGAAATCTATCAAGGTGTTTGTTGGCTATGTTAAATACGTATGGTATGAAGAATGTGACGAATTCGAAACATATGACAAGATAACCAATATTAATCAGTCACTTTTACGTGGTGGGCATGAGTATTGTGTATTTTACTCTTTTAACCCTCCCGAATCACAACGTAATTGGTGCAACAGGCAAGTTCTAGTTAAGAGGGATGATACATATGTCTCTCACACAACTTACTTACAGGCGCCACCTCAGTGGCTTGGGGAGCAGTTTCTAATAGAAGCCAATCACATGAAGGAGACAAAGCCTGATAAGTATAAGCATGACTATCTAGGTGAGGTAACCGGTACAGGTAGTGAGGTTTTTACAAATCTTGATATACGAGAGATAACTGACGAGGAAATACAGGTATTTGATAGATTAAAAAACGGACTAGACTTTGGTTATGCTGGTGACCCATTAGCATATGTCAAAGCAAACTATGACAAGACGCGCAGGCATCTTTTTATTTTTGGCGAAGTATACGGCACTAGACTATCCAATGCCAAGGCCGTAAAACTCATAAAAGAGATTAACCCACTCAATAAGCTAGTCACTGCCGATTCAGCTGAACCAAGAACTATTAATGAATTCAAGTTATTAGGTCTCAATATCATCGGTGCAAAGAAAGGCGCTGACAGTGTAGACAATGGAATAAAGTTCCTTCAGGACCTAGATAAGATAATTATAGATCCTATTAGATGCCCCAATGCTGCACGTGAATTCAATGACTATGAAATTGAAATGGATAGAGACGGCAACCTTAGAGGGGACTTCCCCGACAGGAATAACCACACGATAGATGCGGTTAGATATGCTATAGAAAATGAAATCCTTATGAAGAAGGCAAGAGCAGGAAAGAGGAGATTTTAAAAGATGTATTATACTTTCACGATTCCACGAGAAAAATTTGATGAAACAAACATAGACAGAAGCATGATCCTTCGTCTTATTGGAAAGCATTATAGTAAACGTGCTCCTGAGATATTGAAGAATGTTGGCTATTACTTTGGTAAGCACGCCATCATGAACAGGGAAAAGAAGTTCAAGAACCAGCCGAACAATAAGATCATGGTAAACCATGCTAAAGATATATCAGATACAGCAACGGGCTATTTTCTTTCAAACCCTATCACATTCAAGAAGAATACAGAAGACGGCAATATTGACAAGCTTACAGGTGCATTTGTTGATGCTGAAACAGATGATACAGATTCATGTAATGCTATCAATATGTCACGTGCTGGTGTCGCTTATGAATATGTCTATCTATGTGAGCATGAAAGCAAGCTGATGACCAAGATACTTGACCCATTGTCAACATTCAAGGTTTTCGATTCCTCAATTGAACAGCATGAACTATTCAGCGTTTACTATTCGATTGAAAAAGATGATTCTACTGACATGTTCAATATCACTGCGACAGTTACAAGTGAGAACTATGTCACAAGAATCGGAATCATATGCAATGAGGAATTTGAAAAAGGCGAGTTTTCAGAACTAGGTGAGCCTTATCCGCATTTTCTAGGTGAGGACCCTATCATTGAATATAGAAACAATATGGACTGCATCGGAGACTATGAACAGCAGATTTCTCTTATTGACGCATACAATACGCTATGCTCTGACAGAATCAACGATAAGGAGCAGTTCATTGACGCAGTGCTAGTTGTCTATGGCGCTCTTTTAGGTGATGACGATGAAGAAGCAACAAAAGCGCTCCAGGCTATCCGTAAGAATGGTGTTATGGAACTTCCTAGTGATGCACGCTCTGAATATCTGACTAGAACATTTGACGAGAATGCGGTGGAAACGCTCAAGCGTTCAATAAAGGAAGATATCTATTCACTTTCTCATGTTCCTAATCTGACAGATGAAAACTTTGCTGGCAACAGTTCAGGCATTGCGATTCAGTACAAGCTTCTAGCACTTGAGACCCTCACCAAGACAAAAGAGAGATATTACAAGAAAGGGCTTAAGAAGCGTATAAGAATGTTCTGTACTTACCTCAATCTAAAAGCGATTGCTGCTGATCAGTCAATGATTGAGCCTGTATTTACAAGAGGATTACCACAGAACCGTCTTGAATTATCACAGATCATTGCGAACCTTAAAGGTGTTGTATCAACTAAGACACTTCTTGCACTCCTTGACTTTGTTTCAAATGTCGATGATGAAATGAAGGAAGTCAAGAAAGAACAACAGGAAGCACTTGAAACACAGAAGCAGTTATTTGATACCGAAAATCAGAATACTCCTCCAGAAGATGAAGAAGAAACAGAGGCGCATGAGAACGATGATAATGATGATGACAAAGACAAGGAATAATAGTGCTCTGTTATGACTAATATCAAAAACATAAAGTACTGGGAGATGCGAGAAGCAAGGAACATGTACAAGGATATGCAGTTAGCTGAGGACTGCGCCAAAGAGTTGAGCGTAATCTATAGCAAGGCTGCAATCTACACTGCCAAACAGATTGAGGGAATATTCAATAGATTCGCTTCAAAGCATCATCTGACAAGAGACGAGGCTATTAATCTTCTTTCAGAGGCTGACAGCAGAAATTTTGAAAAACTGCTTGAAGTATACAAGAATAAGACAGGTGCCCAAAAAAGAGAAGCGCTAGCAGAATTGGAAGCTCCAGCATATAAGAACCGTATGAAGAGGCTTGATGATATTGATAAGTCAATAAACAGGCTAATCAATGCGGTTGCATCAAAAGAAAGAGATGCAATAGACAAGACAATGCGAAAGGTCTATGAAAGCAGTTATCACCATGCAGTATATGAAGCTGCAAGAATGAGTGGTCTAGATCTTCAGACAGGCCCCATTGATGAAGGTGCTCTTGAAACCATTCTAAAAAAGAAATGGTCAGGACAGAACTATTCAGAAAGAGTATGGAACAATACTCAGAAGGTCGCTGATGCGCTAAAAGAGGAGTTCATGATAGGAGCACTCACAGGAAAGACAGAGAAGGAAATGACCGACTCAATCAACGAACAGTTCCTATCAGGTAGAAATAAAGCTAGAAGACTTGTAAGAACCGAATCATCATACATTCACAATGAGGCGCACTTCCAGGCTTACAAGGATTACGGCATAGAGGAGTATAGATTTGTTGCAACACTAGACCTTAGAACCTCCCAAATTTGCCGTGAGAGAGACGGAAGTGTATACAGGGTGAATGATAAGAAGATAGGTGTAAACGCCCCTCCAATGCACCCATGGTGCCGTTCTACAACTATTATGAATCTTGACGATGAAACTATGCATAATCTAGAAAGATTTGCTAGAGACCCTGTTACAGGTGAAAGGATGAAGGTTCCAGCTGATGAGACTTATAAAGAGTGGTATCAGAGAATGGTTGAAAAGCATGGTGCTGAAGCGATTAATACGGCTGGGAAGTCAACTAAGAATTATTCTAGTGATAAGGTTCAGTATCAAAATTACATCAACGTTCTTGGGAATAAGTTTGTTCCTGATACATTAGAAGAGTTTTAGAAAATAAAATACGGTAACGAGAAACAGTGGAATGATTTAAAGTATAAATTCAGGACAGTGAATCGTTATAAAACGGATTATGGTAAAGTTGATGCGGAAACTATTCTAGAACTAGATAGAGAAGCCCTTACTGCAAAAGATAAATATATGACAACAAAAGCAGGAAAAGGGAATGTTGCTTCGATGAAAATTGATGATGATATTTATATTGCTTCAAGCCAAATTTCAGGAGTGTTTGAACCTAATTATTTGAATTATAAAGGAGAAAAATCAAAATTAGTTTTATCGCCTGATACGGCTAGACTAACACCTCATTTGAAATCAGTTCCATACAAAGGGCATGAGGGTGAATATTCTAGAGACATTGATACAGAATATAAATTTTTTGAATATATTTATGACAAGGTATTAAAAGGAGAATTAAAGAATCAAGAAATTTATATCTTATCTCAAAAAAGTATGTGTTTTAGCTGCGATTCAGTTTATAATGAACTTGTAAATAAGAAAGAAGTAATAGATGCAAACATCAAAATAAATGTTGTATCCGGAAAAAATAACAAATCTTGGGACTATAGAAATTACGAAACTAAAGCATTAAACAATATTAAAAAGAAGGTGAAAAAATGAGTGAATATTCTGATTTAAAAAAAGGGTTTAGAATTAATTATGAGACCGGAGATCAATCAAGAGGCATGTTCTATCTTGATGATTTAGGACCTTCTTTTGAAGATGATCCATTATTCGCTTTGCAAGTTTCATTAGCTTTAGCAACTATAGAAGCAGAGTTATATCCTACACTTAATGATGGGGTAAACTATATGTTCTATCATACTTATGAGAATGTTGATGAAATTGTAGTAGGTGTGCATGTTGAGACCCAAGAAGAACTGGATGAAATGAAGCGAGACAGGGATTTTGTACTTAATTCAGGCAAGCTTGATTATGAAGATGCTTTTAGAGATGAAATGAGTGAAAAGGAATAATGGAACATGGCAAAGGATGATTATCATGTAATTGTTTATCAGATTCTATCCTACCTGTATATGCAGCTAAAGCGAGGGAAGGATATTGATGTATCACTCATAAGACATGATAGTAAATATCTGCAGATCAACAGAAAGTACTGGACTTATGTCATTGTTAATCTGTTGAATGAGGGATATATCAGTGGGATAGTAATTGACCAGGATATAGATGAAAACATAGAAATATACAACCTTGATAAATGTGAGATTACACCCAAAGGAATAGAATACCTTACTGATAATTCAACTATTGAAAAAGCCAAGAGATTTATGAAAGACTTGAAAGACATATTACCGTTCGTATAAGCCGACTATCTAGTCGGTTTTTATTTTGCCCAATTTCAAGAAAGGAGAACCATATGGCTGAAGGATTGAAACCACATCATCACCAGTACTTCGAGTATGACTGTAAAAGTCATTTTGACAGTCGTAGGCACGTCATTGTCAAGAAGGTGACATATATGTGCATGATATGCGGAAAACTCTCACACGAGACATATGAAGAGTACTGTCCGCCTCCCAAGGAAAGAAAACCTAAAGCATTGATGAAATACAGAAGCAGACAGAAGAGCGATTGATGTTCTTCTTTTTTTTCTGTCTGTCCATAACGTGCATATGACATTAAAAGGTGCATGGATATAACAGTCATACGGACTATAAACGGAGGAATTAAAGTATGGAATACATTAAGAATATGATGCCTTTGGACCTTCAGCTTTTTGCGGAAGAAGGGGAAGAAGATAATGGCGATGAAGGGAATCCTGATGATGCGCAGTCAGGTGAACCAGAAGATGATAAAGCCAAAGTAACAACCCTCACAGAAGACGATGTGGATAGAATCGTCAAGCAGAGACTTGCCCGTGCAAAAAAGAAGTGGGATAAGGATCATACAGAAGCCGAAAGACTTCAAAAGATGACAGATGATGAAAAGAAGCAGTATGAGGAAGATAAGAGAAAAAAAGATCTTGACGACAGAGAGGCAGCAATTACTCGTAGAGAACTGACTGCAGTTGCCAAGGAACAGCTCAATGCTGCAGGAGTACCAGCAGATATGGCTGATTTCATTGACTACACTGATGCTGATTCCGTAAACGAATCTGTCAAAAAGCTCTCTAAAGCATTCAAGGGAGCGGTTCAGCAGTCTGTTGATGACCGATTAAAGGGGAAAGCGCCTTTAGACAAGGCTAAAAACAATGTATTGACTGCTGAAGAAGAGGATGCAAGAAAGGCATTCGCGAATGCACTTAAATTTTAGAAAAGAGGTATAGAACATGGCAATTAACACATTACAGTATTCAACTATTTTTCAGACTGAACTAGATAAACAGATGGAGCATCTCACTCTTACATCATGGATGGATGCCAACGCTGGACAGGTTCAGTATAACGGCGGTGCAGAAGTAAAGATCCCTAAGATGTCATTAGTTGGCTTAGGTGACTATAACAGAGATGAAGGATATAAACAGGGTGCTGTCACTCTTGAATATGAAACATTCAAAATGACACAGGACCGTGGAAGAAAGTTCCTTCTTGACGCAATGGATGTGAACGAAACCAATTTCGTTGCATCTGCTGGCACAGTAATGGGAGAATTCCAGCGTTTACATGTTGCTCCTGAAGTAGATGCTTACCGTATTTCTAAGGTTGTTTCTGATGTTACAGCAAAGAAATCAGCAAACATCCTAACAACTGCATTGACTGAACAGAATGTTCTTTCTGAATTGGAAAAGGCAGCGGATACTATCCGAGATAAAGGGTATCAGGGTGATATCATCTGTCATATTACATATGATACTTTAAGATTATTAAAGGAAAAGTTAGTAAACAATAACATCACATCAGGTAAATTAACTATTGGAAATGTCACATTGGACATCTATAAGCTAGATGAAATCACATTCATTCCTACACCAAAGAATAGAATGTACTCAGCTATCAAGGTTGATGCTGGGACAACAAAAAACGCAGGTGGATATACAAAGGGTGAAACCGCTAAGAATGTAAACTTCTTAATGGCGCCAATTAACAGTGTTATCGGTGTTACTAAGCAGGACAAGACAAGAGTATTTGACCCTGATACTAACCAGGATGCAAACGCTTGGCAGATTGACTATAGAAGATATCATGACTGCTGGGAAAAGGACAACATGCTTGACCTAATCATTGCTAACGTCTCAGCTGACGCATAATGATCACTGTAAAAAGAATCAACGTTGAAAGGGCCATCCATGAGGATGACCTTCAGCGTTATACAGAACAGGGATATCGTGTCATTGAAGACAAGAAGAATGATGAAGATACTCCTGTAGAAAATACAGAAGTGACAGACCTCAACGATATGACTGTTGACCAGTTAAAGACTATTGCAAAGGAAAAGGGCGTTAGCGGATATTCTAGTCTTGTTAAAAAGGAATTGGTCGCAGTTCTCACTAAGATGCAGGAGGAGTAATCTATGGATCTAGTTGGGATTGTTGCTGAAAGAACAGGAACGAGTCAGGGGCGTGCAAAAATCTATGTTGAAATGGCAAAACAGCGTGCTCTTGCACATACAAACCGCACTGTATACATCACTGCAATGGATTTCTGTGTGGCTGATCTAGCATGTGCCATGTACTTTAGAGAGGGTATGGTCGGAGAATCATCACATTCAGAAGGTGGCATTACATCTACTTTTCAGTCTTCCACTTATGAAGATATTCTCTCAACTCTCAACAATCTGAGACTGATTCGTGCAGGAGGAATCGTTCACGAAAAGAAGCCGGAGGAGAACCAATGAGACTTTCAGCGCTTAAGAACTATCCTGTATATGAGCCTGTCATCGAAAAAGACGGTGAAGGTGTCACTACTGAAAAGTGGATCAAGAGAAAATCAATGCTTCTTGAAATATGGCCTGCATCCGGTAAATTACAGGCTGAAATGTATGGCGAGAGACTGAACTACATTCTTAATATGATTCTTCCTAAGAATAAGGATGATGATTTCAGACCCAATGAAAAGTGGGGAGTGAACGTTTATAATCAGTCAATCGATGAACCGGATTACAGAATCATCAGCATGAAGGAATATAACAGGCACTACCTCTATGAATTGGAGAAGATTATTAAATGAGTCTCAATGGTGCTAATGAATTATTTAGAAAGCTTCGCGCTATAGATGCAGTACTTGAGAATCCTGAACAGGTTCTTGGAAAGGCTGCAGAAACCATAAGAGATGGATGTGTGCTTGAATGCCCTGTTAATGATGGTGCATTAAGAAACTCAATTAAGACACGTGTTGAAGGTGACAAGGGATATGTTTATACAAATAAGGCATATGCCCAATATGTTGAATTCGGGACAGGTCGAAAAGGTGCTGCAGACCATTCTGGAATATCTCCATATGCCCATCCTTCTTATACTATGGAGCCGTGGTGGATTCCTGAAGATAAGCTATCAGAAAGTGCGATAAAGCATTATCATTGGGTAGTTATCGAAGTAAATGGAAAGAGATATTACAGGTCGGATGGACAGGCTGCACAGCCATTCATGTACCAGGGAGCAAAGAAGACTGAAAAGAAAGCAGTAAAAGAGGCTGGCATTGTAATCAGCCAGTTAATCGAAAAGGATTAAAAGCATATGATCAACATTAAAGATAAAGTATATAAGGCTCTGACAGATGAAGGCCTTGAAGTTACTGATATCTATCCTAAGGACTGGGCTCATCTTCCAGCAGTTCAGTATGTTGAGGAAGATAACAGCGTATCGGAATGGACGGATGATAAGGAGCAGATATCACATGTCCTTTACAGAATCGAAATCTGGGATACTAAGAGTACATCGGATACAGCCTTGAAAGTTGATAAGGCATTATCAGCAATGGGGCTCAAGAGAGTATCATGCAGAGATATTGATGATGCATCAGGACTTAGACACAAGAAAATGAGTTATGAAGCATATTATGATAGTGAATACATCTACCATGGTATGTAACTGATAAGGAGGAATTATATAATGCTAGCAAATGGCGCTAAATTATCTTATGACAAGACAAACAAGGGAACTTCTTTTACTGACCTTCCAGGCTTGAAGAAGATTCCTGACATGGGTATTGAAAAAGAAAAGGTTGAAAACTCTTCACTTGATGATGCAGTTAAGGTCTATGAGTTTGGTATCGGAGACCCTGGAGACCTTGAATATACATTCAAGTATGACAACAGCAAAGCAACATCTTCATATAGATTAATGAGGGAACTAGAAAAAACAGGAGATACCGCAATGTTCAAGGAAACATTGAAGGACGGTACTACAACTACATTCTCAGGACAGGTCACTGTTAAAAGAGCAGGCGGTGGCGTTAATGATGCTATTGAATTCACTATTTCAATCGCATTACAATCTGAACTCACTGTTACTGACCCAACAGACGTAGCAGCATAGAAAGGAAGATATAGATAAATGGAAGTAAAAGCAAAAAGAAAACCCTTCATCATTTGGAAGATTGGTGAAGAAGAATACAGATTAAAACTGACAACAGGAGAAATCTCTAGACTAGAACAGATGTATGGTGGAAGTCTTATCAACCTTCTTAATACAGAAACAGGCATGACACCATTATGCACGATGCTGGACATCGTTCATGGTGGTCTTCAGAAATTCAACAGCAACATCGACAGAAACGATGTAAATGATATGTTTGACAGATATATCGATGAAGGAGGCTCACAGACTGAATTCCTTAGTGATATTCTAATTCCATTGTTCCAGGTATCGGGTTTTTTCTCTGGGGCTCTCGAAACGAAGATGGAAAAGAAAATGGCGGAAGCCAAGAAGAATCTCTAGAAGATATCCTGATTACAGATTACATATACAAGGCGGTCTATGATCCAGCGCTTGATGCTGGAGTAGACCCCTTTTCATTTTGGAATTATTCGTTAGATGAGCTATTCGATATCATTTCAGCATATGAAAGAAAGAAAAAAGAAAAGGTGCGACATGAAGCGATATCTCTTCAGATACAGGCCTATCAGATAAGGGATTGTATTGCTACTGTACTCAACGGCAAGGATGATTCATTCACTCCTACACCTTTGTGGGACTTTTATCCTTCAATTTTCGAAGAGGATAGGAAAGAGTTTGAAAAAGAAAAGGAAAGAAAAGAGGTCGCAAGCGCTAGATCTTCTCGTATTGCCTTCAGTAGAAGGCATAATGAAGAACTTAGAAAAAGAAAGGCGGTGATGCAGAATGACGGTAGAGGAACTGCAGATAGTAATATCTGCTCAGACGAAATCAGCGAAATCAGAACTGAACAGCGTGAAGAATGAAGTCACCGGCCTAAAGAATCATGTTGATAAGGTCACAGGATCAATTGGCAATTCATTCAAGAGCATCCGCAATATTGTGGCAGGGCTTGGCATTGCTTCTCTGATTAAATCAACGATATTAGGTAATGTCGATGCAGCAATCAAGAGAGTTGATACTCTTAGCAATTATAGCCGTGTAATGTCAAATCTAGGTGCTGACAGCGTTCAAGCGAATGCATCAGTACAGAAACTAAGCAATAAGCTTATTGGGCTCCCAACAACCCTAGATGATGCATCAGGCGCAGTACAGAGATTTACGGCAGTTAATGGTAATATCTCTAGATCAACTGATATGTTCCTAGCACTTAATAATGCTATTCTAGCCGGCGGTGCAAGTTCCGAGATACAGAAATCAGCACTTGAACAGTTATCACAGTCATATGCCAAAGGTAAACCGGATATGTTTGAATGGCGTTCAGCGATGACTGCAATGCCTGCACAGATGAAACAGGTGGCTGAAGCAATGGGCTTTGTTAATGCTTCCGCACTAGGTGAGGCATTAAGAAATGGAAGGGTATCTATGGATCAGTTCATGAATACTCTTATGCAGCTAAATACTCAGGGCATTAACGGCTATCAGTCATTTGAGGAACAGGCCAAAAATGCGACAGGTGGAATTGCTACATCAATCGCCAATATGAGAACTGCTATTGTTAGAGGTATGTCAGATGTAATGAATACAATTGGACAGTCTAATATTGCAGGATTCTTTACCAATATCGCAAAGGCGATTAATTCATGCATCCCGTATGTTGTCGCATTCACTAAGGTTGTGATGACTGCTGTTGGTTATCTGACGGCATTGTTTGGCGGTAAGTCAAAGAAGTTGAGTTCTTCCTTTGGTGGTGTGTCCAATAACGCTAAGAAGGCAGCAGGAAACACAGGGGCTCTTGCTAAAAGTATGAATAGTGCTTCCGATAGTTCACAGAAGCTTTCTAAGGGAGCAAGCGGAACAGGTAGCGGATTAAAGAAGGCAGCAGGAAATGCTTCTAAGCTCAAGAAGGAATTGAACGGAGCTCTTGCTGGATTCGATGCAATCAATAACATCAATTCAAGCAATAGTTCAAGTGATCCATCTTCAGGTGGCTCAGGCGGTTCCGGTGGTTCCGGCGGTGGTGACATAGGCGGATTCAGTATGGATGACAGCGGAGCGGAAGAACAGAAAGGGCTTCTTGAACAAGTAGATAAGCAGTTAGAAGAAATTAAGAAGAAGGTTGCGGAATTCTTCCAGCCATTAAAGCAGTCATGGGATAAGTTTGGTGCGCCGATGATTGCAACTGCAGTATATGCATTTAATGGCGTCAAGAACCTTCTTATGGAAATCGGCAAGTCAATGTACACAGTGTGGGAAAACGGCACAGGTGCAAAGACTGTCGAACTGATATTGAAGATATTTACTAACATCTTCAAGATAATTGGCAACATCTCTCAAGGACTGACTGATGCATGGAATACTGCCGGTCTAGGTGATTCAATCATCCAGCATTTATGGAATATATTTAACTCTATATTGAAGATCATCAATGAGATTCTGAAAATTGTGAGAGATATCACTAAAGCGATTGACTGGACTGTAGTACTAGGTGCAGTGAATGTGGTTCTTAGTATCATTGATGGGCTATTCTCTTTCATAGCAGATAATGTAGGTCTTATTCTTGGCATTCTTTCCGCTATTGCTGGATTATCATTGTTTTCTACTCTCGCTGGTATTCTTGGTACTGTTATCACACAGATACAGCTTGCAGTGGGAGTATTTTCAGGATGGGCATCGCTTGCGACTGCACTAAGTGGCGCATTTGGAATTCTTCCACAGATCTTCGCATCTATTGTAATGGCGGTGAATCCTGTAAATGTCATCATTGGGGCAGTTATTGCTACAGTGGCAGATTTATGGAAGAAGAGCGAGGATTTTAGAGATGACATAGTAAGCATTCTAGGAAATATTGCTACTATTGTTCAGAAGGTATTTCTAAATATTGTGGCACCTATCATTGATACAGTCGGGGGAATCATTAAAGATTTTGTGGACACTGTTCTCAAACCATTGTGGAGTGCATGGGAAAATGTATTCCAGAGCATAATGGGATTATTAAGTGATTTTCTTAAGTTTGTCACACCTATATTCAGTACGATTCTTGATATTCTGGGACCTATATTCAAATTGGCCTTAACACTATTGAGAGGTACCTTCGATATGGTATTTGCTGCAATTAGGGGAATTATTGAACTCGCAGACAAAACAATCTGTGAAAGAGTCAACAGTATCAGAGAATTCTTCCGTAATCTAGGTGAATGGATGGAAGGAACTTTCGGTTTCAAATGGAAGAATGTGTTTGAAACGGTTAAGAATGTCGTCAAGGTGTTCAGAGACTTCATGGGTCCTATTATTAATTCGTTGGAAGTTATTTTCTTGGGACTTACTAGCTTTATCAGTGGTGTATTCTCAAACAACTGGAGAAGAGCGTGGTTTGGTGTCAGACAGATTTTTGAGGGTATTGTTTCCGGATTAGAACACATCTTCAAGGCTCCATTGAATTTCATGATTGATGGAATTAACAAATTCTTAAGTGGTATCGTCAAGATAAAGATTCCTGACTGGGTTCCTGGTGTCGGTGGAAAAGGATTCTCAATTCCTAGGATTCCTAGACTCGCAAAAGGTGGTATCGTAAGTGCATCCACTATCGCCAATATTGGTGAAGCAGGAACAGAAGCAGTAATACCATTACAGAGAAACACACAGGGACTTGATATGATTGCTGAAAAGATTTCAGAAAGATTATCACTTCCTCAGAATGATGGCACAGGTGCTACCTACGTCATTAAGTTAGTGCTTGATGATGGCAGAGTGATCACTAAGATGGTGATTGATAACATCAAAGATTATGAAGCACGCACAGGAAAGCCAGTATTTGACTATTAGGAGGTGGAATAAATGGCAGATGAAGCAAAAATAAAGATAAATGGGACACTTATTCCGACTCCTTCAGAGATTAGCGTAGAAATCAATGATTTAGATTCTGATAGTGTCAGACCTGTTTCAACAGGCATCTTAAGAAGAAATAGAATACGTTCTAATATGCTTAAAATCACATGTACATATAAACTTAATACATTCACAGATGTAATGAATATTCTGAAGGTACTCACTCCGGCAGAGTTCACGGCAGAACTCTACATTCCTGATCATGGTATCAGAGGAACCAAGAAGATGTATGCTTCAAATAAGAAATACAATTATAAGAGAGTACAATCTGGTCTAAAGGCAGATTCATTCTCTTTCTCTCTGATTGAGGTGTGATCATATGCTTATAAAATATGGAGAGACAAATGTAACGGACAGACTTCTTGACTATAAGATGTCTGTCTCTTTCGCTGACTGCCGTATGATAGGCAACGTGCCATCAATTGAACTGACAATGAAGTTCGATAACTATGACGGCATTCTTGACAATATCGACATCAGCAAGTACTGGGAAGTCAAGGAGAATGATGCATCTGATACAAGATACTTCAAGGTGTATGATCAGCCGGAGAAGTACACCAAGGAACTCACTCTCAAGATGTATGACAATAACTATTCTCTTGATACAGCATACGATACTAAACTATCATATCCAGTAACGATAAAAGACCAGCTAGACGAGATTGAAAGTCTGACTGGTCTTTCTATTATTCGTGAAGGAATACCGCAGTACGTTCTTGATAAGAGCGTATCATGGTACGATAACACGATTGTGATAAGAAGTTACTTAGGCTGGATTGCTGAACTGTTTGCAGCGAATGTCTATGCAGAGGGGATTGATTCTATTAGGTTTGTTCCTATTGAAAAGACTGCCTTTGCTGCTACACAGGATTTAACGGACTATGAGAAGAATGAAGTGTATACACTCACAAGAGTATATGCTGAAAATGGTCTCAATCCTCTTTCTAAAGGTGATGAGACAGGAAATACGCTATTCATTGATTCAGCTAATCTATATGCAGATGAACAGAACATCATAGACAGCATCTATGACAGACTTAATGGATTGACTTTTAATCAGGTGAAGAATGTCACAATGATATCGATTGATAACCTTCTTCCTGGTTGTCTTGTCAATTATAACAGCAATGAATTCACTTTCTTTGTATCGGATCTAACTGTCAGCTACAAGGGTGGACAGTTCTCTATGTCTACAGTTGACGGCAGTGTGACAACAAAGAATGAAGAAAAGACAGTGAAACGTGTATCTAATACAACACGAATCAGAAAGCTGCAGGTCAAACAGGACCAGGAATCATTGAAACTAGATATTATTGCTAAGGAACAGGAAGGCATCAATGACAAGATGGCTCAATTGAGCCTGTCCAATGAGAAGATATCACTGAGGGTTTCAGAAGTTGAAGAAAAGGCTGGAGAAGCACTCAAACAGGCACAGGGCTCTGTTAAGAAGTTCATATGTGAGTATGCTAGTTCAAATGATGGAGTTACACCTCCTGAAACAGGATGGTTAGAGACTTCACCGACTTGGAGACCTGGAATCTATATATGGCAGAGAACAGCTACGACGATCAACAACACTGTCACATACAGTACACCAGTATGTATCACGGGTGCTAAAGGCGAGGATTCTATATTGTTGTGTATAGAGTCATCAAATGGCACGACATTCAAGAACAGTGATGTGGCAACTATATTCACAGTAAATATCTATGTGGGTGGAGTTGTGATTGATAACTCTTCAAAATTGAGAGAAACATTTGGAGATAATGCATATCTGCAGTGGTTCATTAAAAGGCATGGAGAGACAGAATTCAGCAAGATTCCGTTAGATGATTCAAGACTGAATGATAACGGGTTCATGTTTACTATTTCAGCGAAAGACATTAAATTCAAGGCAGTATTCAACTGCGAATTAAACATTTAAACATTTAGGAGGAAAATTATGGCAATTAAAGCGGTCAATCAGATTGACGTTATCGACTTAACCGATGGTTATTCGGTTGTATTAACTAATGACAACTATACATTCTTAGGTACTACTACTTCTGTAAACGGCACACAGACAACTACTACACAGGTAATGGCATTATGTGGTAGCGAACAGGTTCCGTGTACAGTAGGAACTATTACATGTCCTACAGGAATTTCAGCAGTATCTGACGGAAAAGCACCAATGCCAACAATCACAATCACTGCAACATCTGCATTAACTAAGAGTGGAACTATTACTATTCCTATCGTTGTTAATGGTGATATTACTATCAACAAGACATTCAGTTTTTCAATCGCATTTAAGGGGCAGACAGGTCAGAACGGTACAAGTGTTACTGTAAGTTCCACTTCTGTAACTTACCAGGTTGGTGCAAGTGGAACTACTAAGCCAACAGGTGAATGGAGTGCTACTGTTCCAAATGTACCTAATGGTCAGTTCCTTTGGACTAAGACAGTAGTAAAGTACTCTGACGGCAAATCAACAGAAGCATATTCAGTTTCTTACAAAGGTACAAATGGAATAAACGGTTCAAACGGTTCTAGTGTTACCGTAAGTTCAACATCGGTTACTTACCAGGCAGGCACAAGCGGCACTACTCCTCCAACAGGAACATGGAGTACTACAGTGCCTAGTGTGGCAAATGGTCAGTACCTATGGACTAAGACTGTTGTTAATTATTCTGATGGTAAGTCTACTGAATCATATTCTGTATCCTACAAAGGCACAAACGGAATCAACGGTACAAATGGTAAGGATGCTATTACAATGGCAATCACTTCAAGCGGTGGAACAATCTTCAAGAACACTGCTATTGCTACTACTTTAACTGCTCATGTTTATAAGGGTGGAGTTGAAGTGACTGGTTCTGCATTATCTGCATTAGGAACTATCAAGTGGTATAAGGACGGCGGAACTACTTCAGTAGCAACAGGAGCAACTTACACAATTGGTGCTGGTGACATCACAAACAAGGCAACATTCAGCGCACAGTTAGAAGGATAATCATATGATTAAGGCATCGGCTAGCATGACACTCGTAAGAGTCAACGATGGCGAAGACGGGCAGGGAATTCGCTCGATCACTCCGGAGTATTACCTATCAGATTCTGCAACGGAAATGCCCGATGCAAGCAGTAACGGGTGGAAAAGCGTTCCCGATGACTACATTGACAAGCATTATTACTGGGTTAGGTCGAAGATATTATGGGATGACGGAACATATACAACGACCACCCCAGTGCTTGCAAATGACCTAAAGTCAATCATTGACGATTACGACAACAGAATAAACAACATGAACAGTCAGCTGCAGCAGGCAACTAAGGATGCTTCTTCATCCATAGAGCAGACTAAGACATCCATTTTACAGACAGTCTCAGAAAACTATTATAGTGCGACAGACGGTAAAAACCTTGCTTCTACAGTATCTACTATTCAGCAGACAACAGAGAGCATTCAGATGGGGTTTGTAAAGAAAGAAGACTTTACATCCCTTTCTGACAAGGTTTCAAACAATCAGACTCAGCTGAATACTTATATCAGATTCAACGCGGAAGGCATCGAGATTGGTAAACAGGAATCAGAATTCAAAACAAGACAGACAAACAGCAAATACTCTATTCTTCAGAATAATGACGAAGTAGCGTATTTTGCAAATAACAGAATGTATAACTCGAATATTGAAGTTTCTAGTTCATTAAGGATTGGAAACTTCGGATTCATTGTTAATAGCGATGGATCATTAACTTTTAAGAAAGTAGGTGGTGACTGATGGCAACAAGCGCATCATGCAGTGCAGCATTTGGTGGTGGCAATGGTAATGTCACAATGACAATGACACGTACAGGTGTCAATGTTGACGGAAACTATGATCTATGGACTGCTACACTGACAAAGTACTATAAGTGGAATATCAACTCAAATGCTACCAAATACGGCTCTATGTGGGCAAATGGTGTCCTTATATGGTCGGGTGGAGTGACTATCGGTGGTAGTGGAACAAAGACACTTGCGACAGTTACAAACATCAAGATTCCTCATGATAGCAACGGCAGCAAGCATTTTGATTTCTCATTTAGCCAGGAACTCAAAGTTACATTATCCGGTAATTATGTTGGCAGTGTATCGGCTTCGGGAGGTATCGACTGCGATGTTATTCCGAGAGCGACTAAGCCTTACTGCTCTCCAACATCCGTATATTTTGGTAACAGTGTAACAATCAAGACACCTAGAGCGTCATCTGATTTTGGACATGTAATAACGTACAGCTTTTATGATAAGACTGAACAGATTGCTGATAATCAGTGGAATGATGAATTCAAATGGACAGTTCCAACTTCACTGATCAGTAAGATGCCCAATGCTTCACAGTTCTATATTTGTTTCAGAGTAGATACATACAGTCGTTCCGGTAAATTCATCGGTAGTAATTACTGTACCTTGGATGTTGTACTTCCATCGGGTTATGGACCAACTGTTACAGGTATCACATACACTAATGAAGATTCTACTATCGCAAATAGATTCGGAGCATCAACAATTATACAGGGTGTTTCGAAGGTCAAGTGTAATGTATCTACTTCAACGAAGAACGGCGCTACAATCACTTATTACAACAATGAGATTGATGGACAGCTTATCCCTGGCCCTAACAGTTTCTTCACAACCCAGCCACTCAAATCTTCTGGTACAGTAGTTCTTAAATCGACAGTTACGGATTCGAGAGGACAGAAGGCAGCACTTTCCAAAAATATCAGTGTTACAGAATGGCCTTCACCGACAGTAAAGAATGTGAGTGCTCAGCGTTGGAATGTAACATCCAATAAAGCTGATGATGAAGGTACGGCAGTTAAGATCACTTATTCATTCTCTATTGCACCTGTTGCAAATAAAAATGATACGGCTGTTATGATCCAGTACAAAAACGGTGAAACATGGACTACTCTTGCGACTTATACAGATTCATACAGTGGCGAGAACAAGGTATATATATCATCTGCTGGCAAGTTCAATACGGATAATGCCTACTCGTTCAGAGTGCTTGTTAAGGATTATTTTGCAACTGACGGAGTTGCAGCTTATGCAGCTATTGCACCATCATTCAAACTGCTTGATTTTTCTGCTGATGGCAGAGGTATCGGAGTTGGTTGCAAGGCTGAAAGTGGAAAATTAAAGGTGGATATGCCTCTTGAAGCACAGTCATTTAACGGATATGTATTTGATTTTGATACATTGAATCAAGTAGATACATGGGTTCCTGTGCTCAAAGACAAGAAGATACAGCATAGAGTGATCCCGACTTTCGAGTGGAGTGGTTGGATCTCTTGTGGAACTAATGGATGTGGTATTAAGTTACAGTACAGATATAACAGCGCATTTAAACTGGTTGAACTAAATTGGGATGGTGCGGTCAATGCGACAATCGGAAACAATACAATGGGGTATATGTGGGAAGGATTTCCTGTAGATAAATCACCTAAGAAAAATGTGTTCATTCCAGTTCAGACACAGAGTTCCGACTTAACATTGAGGTTTTACCCTGTCACAAATGATATCACAGCGAATCATTGGACATTGACGGCGATGCACGGAACAGTATCAACAGCATACGTGTGCGGCACATTTATTTACTCATATGCTTAAAAAAGGAGAAGAAAATATGAAATTATATGATACATCATTGAAATATATGGATGCGATTAACGCAATCGGAGGCACTATTGTAGCAGTATTGACTGCTGCATTAGGTACACATTGGTTTTTATTCATAGGCTTTTTAACATTAAACATCATCGATTACATCACAGGAATCAGAAAATCAAGATTAACTGGCAAGGAAAACAGCGCCAAGGGGGTCAGAGGTGTATGGAAGAAACTAGGGTACTGGCTTATGGTACTAGTAGCATTTCTAGCATCTGCAATCTTCATTGAAATTGGACAGACAATCAATGTCGATTTAACTATCACAACTTATGTGGGATGGTTCACTCTTGCTTCTCTAATTATCAATGAATTAAGAAGCATCATTGAGAACTTCGTGGAAGCCGGAGACAATGTACCATCAGTTTTAACAAAAGGACTAGAAGTAGCAGAAAATGCTATCAACAAGGAGAATAACAATGGGTAATGACGAATTTCTAAAGATTGCAACTGAAGAAGTAAGAAGATATACAGAAGAACATCTGGAAGATCCACAGGATTTTGACGTTTATGTTGTGTGGGTATGCAAGACACTTCAGAACAATAAGGCATTGCTATCAACTACACTGTTAGACGGAATGTATTTTGAATGTACTTATAACGGAGACAAACAAGAAATGTATCTTGATACATACCGTAAATTAGAAAATAGATGTATCAAGTGTGAGGTATGAGACATGAAGATATTCATCTCACAGCCTATGAAAGGTTTCTCTGAAGAAGAAATCAGATACAACAGAGAAAAGGCTATCAAAAAAATCAAAAATCTCTATGGTGATGATGCTGAAATTATTGATAGTTTTATCGATGGAGAAGGTACTCCATTATGGTACCTTGGAAAATCTATTGAATTATTATCAACTGCTGATATTGCTTACTTTTTAAAAGGATGGAACAAAGCAAGAGGATGCAGAATTGAATATATGTGTGCGTCAGATTATGAAATTGGTGCATACTTTGAGGAGGATTAATAATGGAATTACAGGACACTATTGAACTTATGAACAGTTCTGATTATAAGGATAGATTTAAGGCAGAATACTGGCAGGCTAAAATCAGATATGACAAGTTAGATGATATGACTGTCAAATACGAGGCTCGTACTTTGACATTTATCCCTAAATGCTCATTAGAACTCTTAAAAGAGCAGAAAAAGCATTTAGGAAATTATATTCGCACTTTAAAAATTAGAGCAGAAATTGAAAAAATTGAATTATAGAAAGAAGGTATAGAATATGAGAATTAACGTTCATGGAGGGCATTCTTTAAAATGTCGTGGTGCTAGTGGATTATTAGACGAAGTCAATGAAGACAGAAAAGTTAAAAATAAAGTCATTGAGTTGTTAAGAGCAAACGGACATACAGTATATGACTGTACTGATGATAATGGAAAAGACCAGAATTCTAACTTAAAAGCAATTGTAAATAAGTGTAATGATCATAAGGTTGACTTAGATGTCTCTATTCATCTCAACGCTGGAGGCGGAACAGGTACAGAGGTATATGTCTATAGCGACAACTCAAAAGCCAAAGATGAAGCTGAAAGAATCGTCAAGAATATTTCTAACACTCTAGGCATTAGAAACAGAGGTGTTAAAACATCTACTAAGTTATATGTGTTGAGAAAGACTAATTCTCCAGCACTACTTGTTGAGTGTTGCTTTGTTGACAACGCTATTGATAAAGTGAAGTGGAATAGTGACTTATGCGCAAAATGCAATTGTAGAGGGTATCTTAAATAAGAGTGTTAATGAACACGTTGAAACTCCTACACCTAAGCCACAGAGCAATGCATCTAGCACTTTAGGTACTTATATGATTACTGCTAGTGATTTAAGTGTCAGAACAGGACCAGGAGCTAACTGTAGAAGAAAGACATATGAGGAATTAACTAAGAACGCTAAGGCTCACGATTACGACAAGGACGGCTGTCTAAATTATGGCACTCGTGTTACTGTGTCTAAATTCGATGGAGATTGGGCAAAGATTCCTAGTGGATGGGTTGCTAAAAGATACTTGAAAAAAGTCTAATTCTACTTTTATTCTAAGTATATTCTTAAAGATGTTGACTAAACTCGACTTAATTTCGATTAAATCTCAACTACACGAAAATTTAAAGCATAAGAAAAGACCAGGGCTAATTGTGAACCGCCCCTGTCAAGTAGACAGGTGAAAAAATTAAAAACATGTACCAATGCCTGCCACGTAGTGGCAGGCATATTTTTATGCATAATGTGCCACCTTATATTTCTGTATTGCTTTGTTCTCAGGTATTGGATACTGAACTGGATTCTCATTGCGCAATGCTTCACTTCTTACTTCATAAGGTGTTCTCACACCAAATCTTCTTTGATATCTTTCATGACTGTAATATCTTATCCATTCTATTATTGCCTCTTCTAATTCCTCTCTTGCTTCATATTTCTTGCCATAATGATATATCTCACATTTAAGTATTCCCCAGAATCCTTCCATTGGTCCATTATCAATGCAGCAGTGAACTCTGGACATGCTCTGTTCCATGCCATTATCCTTAAGCATACGTACAAATATTGGACTCGTATACTGGTAGCCACCATCACTATGAAATAACGGATGTGCTCCTGGATTAGCTTCTACAGCTGATCTGAATGTATTGAAGACAAGTTTATTATCATTATGGTCACTAATTGCATATCCTACTGGATATCTGTCATAAAGATCTAGTATCAGGCTTAGATATAGCTTATTTTCATTATTCTTTCCATATTTGAACTCAGTGACATCTGTTACCCATTTTTCATTAGGTCTTGATGCATTAAAGTCTCTTTTAAGATTATTCTTGGCTGTATTGTTGCTTTTTCTGACTGTACAGCTTCTTCTTTTTGGTCTTATGATTGACTTGATGCCAAGTATTTTCATCACCTTGTAGACCTGCTTGTCATTATAGTTCTTGTTTTCATCTCTGTTTATTCTATCTGTCATCATTCTGTAGCCAAGCGTATGATTGAATTTCTCATCATACTTTCTTATAAAGTCTGCCAGTTCCTCATTTTCAAGATCT
>OGZO01000171.1_pt1 | contig 42267 bp, 40 predicted proteins | sample 1576721 | NCBI WGS metagenome assembly OGZO01 (sample SAMEA3541516, study PRJEB24748) | human gut metagenome | biome: human gut; feature: human-associated habitat; material: faeces | place: China | collected 2012 | reverse complement strand
TAAAAAGCCCACTTAAGGAAGAAGTTATTAAAGCTTACGATGAATATAGTGCCATGACGCCAATGCATGAAATTAGTAGAACCTCTTATAAATCATTTCTTCAAAAGAAATTTCCACGACAAAAAATAGTTCTACACAAAGAACACTCTGAAAATGGATATATGCTCAAAGGCTGTTTTCAACGCATAATCTATCAAAACTTTTTTGATGGAAAAGAATTCAATTATAACACTTTTATTAACTATTTAGTAGACAATACATTTGAACAATTTTCTCAAAATGCTCTAATTGAAACGCATAAAATTAAGTTAGCTAAAGTATTCATTGATTTATTTGAAAAATATCTTGAAGATTAAAAAAGAGAAATGGAACTGATTAATTTCAGTCTCCATTTCCCTTTTATCATTTTATAAACATCTCGAATTTTTCTGTATTATCTACAATATTATATCGTCCATCATTATCATTATCTTTATTCTTAAAATAAACAGTAAAATTCGGTTCTCCCATACGATACCATAACCTGTTTGTATATACTTGAATAATCAATTCACTGGGTTGTTCTAAATCATATGAAAACCGAATCTTATCGAATGAATTATCTCTGCATTTTTGAATCATATCATATCCAAATTTCTCTTTATCGCTAATCCATACTCTATTAGCAATAATCGTAATTTTTTGTTTACAATAATCGTTACCAGTCTCTACTTGTGTGTTGCACACTTCTATGTTTCTTCCCCATTGCAGATATATAACGCTCAATATAATTGCACCAATTACTATAACATATATTTTCACCTTCATAACATTTCACTTCGCCATCTTATATATTAGCCGAATATGGCTAATATTATTATAACAAAAACACTGCTACTATTTCAATAAGAAGGTAGGTGAAAACAATTGATTAGCTATGAACCGTTTTTCAAACCGCTTAAAGAAAAACATATAACACAATATCAGTTAATACATCAGTACCATATATCAGCTGGTCAATTGTCACGTATGAGAGCTAATGCCCATATTTCAACACATACCATCGATATGCTTTGTAACATTCTTGATTGTCAAGTAAGTGATATTTTATATTTTTACAAATCAGACTAATTATTCACACAAAAATAGCAGACTTTAATGTCTGCTATTTTTATTTAAACGTGTTCTCTTTTAATCAATGTTTACAGCTTTTAAATTTATAATGTGTTCTATTGATACATTTTAGTACAGCTTTGCACCTGCCGGAATGTGGTCATCAACCATCAGAAGGTTCAGTCCTTCGTGACCGTCTTCCTCGTGTACTGCTGAAATCAGCATACCTTCGGAATCAATTCCCATCATCTTTCTTGGTGGCAGGTTCACGATAGCAATTGCTGTCTTACCAACCAGTTCTTCCGGCTCGTAATACTCGTGAATACCGCTTAAAATCACACGGTCTTTGCGTTCTCCGTCATCTAATGTAAACTTCAGAAGCTTCTTTGACTTCGGTACTGCTTCACAAGCTAAAATCTTAACTGCACGGAAATCAGACTTTGCAAATGTATCGAAATCTACCATCTCTTCAAAGATTGGCTCAATCTTCACATTAGAGAAATCAATCTTTTCAGACTCAGTTTTTACATTTTTTTCAGGTGCTTCAGAAGCTGTATTATTTACATCATTTTTCTTATTTACACCATCTAAGGACTTCATTGTCGGGAATAATAAAACATCTCTGATAGCTGCTGCGTTTGTAAGTAACATACACATTCTATCAATACCAAATCCGATACCGCCTGTAGGTGGCATACCAATTTCAAGTGCGTTCATAAAGTCTTCGTCAGTTGTATTAGCCTCTTCATCACCAAGTGCTAATAATTCTTCCTGAGCCTTAAATCTTTCTCTCTGGTCAATTGGATCGTTTAGCTCTGAATAAGCGTTAGCCATTTCCCAACCATTCATGAAAAATTCAAATCTTTCTACATATTCAGGGTTTTCAGGTTTCTTCTTTGTTAAAGGAGAAATTTCAATTGGATGATCCATAATAAATGTAGGCTGTACTAAATGTTCTTCAACAAATTCTTCAAAGAACAAGTTTAAGATATCACCCTTCTTGTGGTGTTCTTCAAATTCAACATGATGTTCTTTTGCAAGTTCTCTAGCCTGTTCAACTGTTTTAACTTCATTCCAGTCAACACCTGCATATTTCTTAACTGCATCAACCATAGTAAGTCTTTCAAAAGGCTTGCTTAAGTCCATTTCGATGCCATTATATACAATCTTAGCACTTCCACAAACTGTTTCAGCAAGGTGTCTGTAAAGATTTTCTGTTAAGTCCATCATGCCGTGATAATCTGTGTATGCCTGATATAATTCCATAAGTGTAAATTCAGGATTGTGTCTTGTATCAACACCTTCGTTACGGAATACTCGTCCGATTTCGTAAACTCTTTCAAGACCACCAACAATAAGTCTCTTAAGATAAAGCTCTAATGAAATACGAAGCTTAACGTCTTCATCTAATGCATTAAAATGAGTTTCAAATGGACGTGCTGCTGCACCACCTGCATTGTGTACAAGCATAGGTGTTTCAACTTCCATAAATCCCTGTCCGTCTAAATATTTTCTGATTTCGCTAATAATCTTAGATCTCTTAATAAACGTTTCCTTTACTTCAGGATTCATAATAAGGTCAAGATATCTCTGACGGTATCTAAGATCTGTATTTGTAAGACCATGATGCTTTTCAGGAAGAATCTGAAGACTCTTTGAAAGAAGAGTAACTTCTGTAGCATGAATACTCTTTTCACCTGTCTTTGTTACAAAAGGATATCCCTTAACACCAACGATATCACCGATATCCATCTTCTTGAAATCCTTGTATTCTTCAAAAGGTTCATCACCTAATTCATTTCTTGCAACATAAACCTGAATATTTCCTGTTTTATCCTGAACATTACAGAATGAAGCTTTACCCATTACACGCTTAAGCATAATACGACCTGCAATTGAAACAAGCTTTGCAGGATCTTTAACAAGCTTTCCTTCTTCATCATGTTCACATTCAAACTTTTCAAAGTTATCCTTAATCTCTGTAGTATGGTTTGTTACATCATACTTTGTAATCTGGAAAGGATCCTTTCCTCTTTCCTGTAAATCAGCAAGCTTCTCACGACGCACCTTTAAAAGCTGATTAACGTCAACCTGCTGTTCATTCTTATTCTGCTGTGCCATTTTCTTAAACTCCTTAAAGTAATTTATATTCAATTAGCCCTAGGCTAATTACAACTCTTTACTATAACTATAACAACTGTGCACCTTAAAAATCAGTGACAGAAATTATTTTTTCTTCTTAATATCAAGAACTTTATATTTTGATACTGTATCGCCCATTTCAACCTCTACAATATCTCCAACTTCGTGTCCAATAAGTGCATGACCTAATGGTGATTCGTTAGAAATCTTTCCACTTAAGCTGTTTGTCTGTGTTGAACCAACAATGCTGAACTCAAGGTCTTCATCATATTCGAAATCATGAATGATGATATGACATCCAACGTTAATCTTTGTATCATCAATATCAGATTCAGCTACAACTTCAACATTTTTAAGAATCTTTTCAATATCTTCGATTCTTGCTTCAATGTCTCTCTGTTCATCTTTAGCTGCATCGTATTCAGCGTTTTCTGATAAGTCCCCCTGCTCTCTGGCTTCCTTAATCTTCTGTGCTACTTCTTTACGTTTATTTACCTTTAAATCTTCTAATTCTGCTTCTAATTCCTGAAGACCTGCATATGTTAATATATTCTTCTTTACATCTGCCATGTTTACTTCCTCCATCTACATGTTCGTTCATAGTTTTACACTTTATAATAGCCCAACCACCATTTATTGTCAATGTTAAAGCCCCGAAAAAGTGTACAAAAAGCCTATAAAACCTTATAATTTTGATTTAATTAGCTCCTCTAGGGACTGCCAGTCCACAATCTCATTGCATCTGCGTCTAAGCTCTGCAGAATGTGGCAAGCCCTGTGTATACCAGGCTATGTGTTTTCGCATTTCCCTAACTGCCGTATATTCACCTTTGTAATCAATAAGCATTCTTGCGTGTTTCAAAACCATATCGCGTACTTCTGTTGAAGACGGTTCATCTACAATAATTCCATTTTCAAGATACTCTTTTATCTGTTTAAAAATCCATGGATTTCCTCTTGCGGCTCTTCCAACCATTAACCCATCACATCCGGTATATTCTTTCATTGCCTTTGCATCTTTTGCGGAAAAAATATCACCGTTACCAATTACAGGAATTTTCACAGCCTCTTTTACCTCTTTAATCACGTTCCAGTCTGCTTTTCCGCTGTAATACTGCTCCCTTGTTCTTCCGTGAACGGCAATTGCTGATACGCCACAGCTTTCCGCAATTCTTGCAATCTCAGGTGCCTGAATTTCACCGTCTTTAAAGCCCTTTCTAACCTTTATTGTAACAGGCTTCTTTATTGCTTTAACCATTTTTGTAAGAATCTCTTCCACAAGTTTAGGCTGCGTAAGCAAATAAGAACCTTCATGATTGTTAACAATCTTAGGCACCGGGCACCCCATATTAATATCAATAAAATCACAAGGACCTTCTGCAACCTTTGCACCGATTTCCGCCATAATGTCAGGATCAGAGCCAAAAAGCTGAACAGCTATTGGATGCTCAGCCTTATCAATATTTAATAATATGTTTGTATTTTTATTTTTATACAAAATAGCTTTGGCACTTACCATTTCCGTGTAAAGCATGCCACATCCCTGCTCTTTGCAAAGCAGACGAAATGGCAGGTCCGTTACACCTGCCATTGGTCCCAATGCCAAACCATTTTCAATTTCAACATTGCCTATTTTCATAATTAATCTCCAAGCTTATTTATTATTCTTGTTCTTCTCGTAAATAATTCTCATTCCCTGAAGAGTTAATTCCTTGTCATATATGTCTATTTTGTCTGTATTCTGCCATATTATTCTTCCAAGGCCACCTGTGGCAACAACCTTAACATCTGTAAGACCGCTTTCCTCTTTCATCTTTTCAATAATATATTCTGTCTGACCGATGTATCCATAAACAATACCTGCCTGCATACATGAAATTGTATCCTTAGCTAAAATGCTTTCAGGCTTTTTGATTTCAATTTCAGGGAGCTTAGCTGTTTCATTCCATAAAGCCTTTGTGCAAATCTTTATTCCCGGCGAAATAACTCCTGCTTCAAAAGTACCGTCAGCTCCAACCAAATCATAAGTTGTAGCTGTGCCAAAATCTATTACAATACAAGGTCCGCCATATAATTCATATGCTGCCACAACATCCACAAGACGGTCTGAACCAAGTTCCCTCGGATCAGTTCTCTTAACTCTTATTCCTGTCTTTGTCCCCGGGCCTACAATTATAGGCTTTATTCCAAAATACTTAATAATACCATTATTTAAAGAATACATAACTTTAGGAACTACCGATGAAATAATAACATCCTCAATCTCGTTAATATTAATATTCTTTCTCGCTATTAATTCGGCTATTGTTGAACCATATTCATCAGATGTTTTCACCATCTGGGTATTCATTCTAAATGTGGCAAATACCTTATCCTCCTTAAATAGTCCAAGTGTTATATTAGTATTTCCAACATCAACAGTAAGTAACATTATATTTCTTCTCCCAATACAAAAACTTTATAGTACATTTCTAAAGATTCCAGTAAATCTCTTTTTTCCATTTGCATCTGTCTTATCTTTAGTCCACAGCCAATATCATCATATAACAAATCTCCTTCATCAGCTTCTGTTATAATCTGAAGATTGCCTTCCTCATCATATTCTAGAACAAGTATTCCTCCAACTTCCTCCGTAAAAAGAACACACATAATCTGCAATTCCTGTTTAATCTGTTCCGGCAGGTTGGAAAACTGCTCATTTAAATAATATTTTTTGTCGTATGCGTTGGCACCGCACAATACCATTTTCTCGTTAAACATATTTCTTCCTTATTAGTAAAAATTAAATTAATTCTTAATCCTTAATAACTTCAGCCAAAGCCTTTACTGAACCGGCAATTCCCTGAATTTCAGATGGAATAATAATCTTTGTAGCCTGACCGTCTGCTGCTGCTGCAAAAGCTTCAAGACTCTTAAGTGTAAGAACTGCCTCATCAGCTCCTGCTTCCTTAATGGCTTTGATACCGTCTGCTGTAGCTTTCTGGACACTAAGAATAGCCTGTGCCTCACCTTCAGCTTCAAGGATTCTCTTCTTCTTTTCTGCGTCGGCCTTAAGAACTGCTGCCTGATTGTCAGCTTCAGCATTAAGAATAGCTGCTTCTTTCTTACCTTCTGCAATAAGAACTGCTGATTTCTTCTCACCTTCGGCTCTAAGAATCTGTTCACGCTTTTCACGTTCAGCTCTCATCTGTTTCTCCATTGCTTCCTGAATATCTCTTGGTGGAATAATGTTCTTAAGCTCAACTCTGTTAACCTTAATTCCCCAAGGATCCGTTGCAACGTCTAATTCTGTACGCATCTTAGCATTGATTGTCTCTCTTGAAGTAAGAGTTTCATCAAGTTCAAGATCACCTACAATATTTCTAAGTGTTGTAGCTGTTAAAGACTTAATAGCCACAATTGGATTTTCAACACCATAAGCATAAAGCTTTGGATCAGTAATCTGATAGAAAATAATTGTATCTATCTGCATTGTAACATTATCTCTTGTAATAACAGGCTGTGGTTCAAAGTCTGCAACCTGTTCCTTCAAATTAACTTTTCTTGATACTCTATCCAAAAATGGAATTTTGAAATGAAGTCCCACTGACCATGTTTCTTTGTAAACACCTAATCTTTCAATAACAAATGAATGCGCCTGTGGCACAATCTTTACACATGTTGAAACCAATACGATTGCCAACACGATTAAAATAATAAAAAATATCATATTCTACCTCCTTGTATACTAGGCCTTTCTGACCATAGCTTTTACCCCTTCTACGGACACAACTGTAACTAATGAATCTTTAGGAATAATCTCTCCATCTACACTTCTGGCTGTCCACTCCATACCGTCTACCTTAATCATTCCTTTTGCGTTAATGTTATCAATTTCCACAACAACTTTTCCCTGTTTACCTGCCATTGATTCAACATTAGTCTTTTCAGCTTTGTTGTTTACATACTTAATGGCAAATGGTCTTATAAATATTAATACCACCATGGTAACTACCAGAAAAACAACTGCCTGAACAACCCAGTTTGCTCCAAGCAATGCTGCCACACATCCGGCTAAAGCTCCAATGGCAAACCATATACAGGTAAGACCAAGTGATACCAACTCAAGTGCTGCAAAAACAACAAACACTACAAGCCAAGCAATATAGCTCATACTCATCTTCCTTTCATTTCATTTTATGCAATTTTATCATCTAAACGCAAAAAAATAAACCCTAAGTATATTTTATTTTATACATTATACTCAAGATTTATTATCCTACATAAATATTAATCTGCTGATTGGGCAAACTCTGCTTTGATATAACCATCATTACCCTGATAGTTGACTAAAACCCAGTCCCCTTCTTTTCCAAGAACGTAGAACTCATCGCCTGTTGATGCCATTCCAAGCACTGAACTGTCTGCTGAAGCTTCCTCTCTTACATACAACGTATCTGCCGTAATCTTAATTCTTCCGCCTAATTCAAGGTTATTTTCCCCTGTTGTAGTGGTTTCAGGCTCTGTTGTTGTCTCAGCTTCGACTGATGTTGTACTCTCAACTGCCTCTTCTGTTGTAACTACCTTCTTCTTTGATTTCTTGGTTGTTTCCTCAGCCTTAGCTGCAACCTTGTCTGTATTGCTATTGTTAACTCTGATTGACTCTGTTGATGCCATCTGAGCTGTATCTACATATTCAATCTTATTATTTCTGCTAACTGCTGCAGCTATTGTAATAATTGCTGCCATAACAAAAATGCCGGCGTACATAAGATTATTAACATTTCTGTATAATCTTCTCTTTCTGTTTCTCTCTATTCTCTTTTTTCTCTCTAATCTATTGCTATCCATTAATGGTTCCTTCTCTGATTTTTCGAATTTTCCTGTCAAATTTCGTCATCGTCTTTAAAAATTGTAACAAATATTACAGTCTATGTCAATTTTTTGTCATATATTTTATGCCTAAAATGCTTAATTTTTTTCAGCTAATTTTTTTCTTTTATTGTTAGATTTTAACATTTAACTTTTTAATTAAATTTTTATTAACCAATTCCTTATTAAAAGCATATATTAGTTAATATATCTTGTAATATTTTCATAAACTTTTTCCCAAAGATTGCATATTTTTCACAAAAGTTGTATTATTGTGAGGTATGCATTTATTATTTTGGTTGATAAATTTCTTAACTTGACATTACGGACTTAGTATCGACCTACCATTATAATTAACAAATATATAAGTTAATTGTAAATTCGGGATCTGTATTAAATATGGAAGATACGGAAATTAGTTTTCCCGAAAGTTTGTTAAGGAGGAATTTTGTTATGGCAAACACAAAGAAAAAAACAACACCTGTTGCTACTAAGAAAGACAATACAGTAGAGATTCCTGTAGTAGCAGCAATGACTAAAGCTGAACCTAAGAAAGAAGCTAAGAAAGAAGCTGAAGTAAAAAAAGCTGAACCTAAAAAAGTTGAAAAGGCTGTAGAAGTTAAGACTGTAGCTAAGAAAGAAGATAAGGCACCTGCTAAGGCTGCTACAAAAGCTGCTGAAAAGAAACCGGCTGCCAAGAAAGCTACAACTACTAAGAAAGCAGCTACAACTGCTAAAAAGGCACCTGCTAAGGCTGCTAAAGTTGAAAACAACATTTATGTTCAGTTCTCAGGTATGGAATTTGATACTGCTGCAATCGAAAAGGCTGTAAAGGCTGATTACACAGCAAAGAATGGTAAGAAGGATATGAAGTCAGTTTCTATCTACATTAAGCCTGAAGACATGAAAGCTTATTACGTAATCGACGGAATTATTGGTGACGTAGCTTTATAATTCCTACATATACTAAAGATATCTGGAGAGTCGCATTTGTGCGGCTCTTTTTTTCACTAATTCATACACCGCTTGTAGTAACGCGTAAAATGATAAAATCAACGTGTTTGAAGGTGTTTTTTCTCTGCCGACACAATATAAATCAAATAAAAAGAGAGCACAACTTGTATGCTCCCTTCGATGTTCTTTAGATATGTTTCTATTATTCGCCGTCTACGCTTACTACGAAATCATTTAATTTCTTTGCAAGTACATCTGCATCCAGTCCGTGTACAATACATGCTTCTTCCAATGTTTCTCCCTGTGATGCAGGGCATCCTACGCAGTGCATTCCTTCATTTAAGAGGATTGGAATACAGCCCATGTTTATGTTTATGATATCTTTGATTATCATGTCTTTTGTTATCTTTGCCATATTTTTTACTTCCTTATTTTAATTTTGTTCTGATTTTTGACTTTTCTATAATTATTTTTTCAATAATTATGTTTTTTAGCATTTTTCAGGTTCCGGATAGTCTACTCCAAATGTTTCTACTGTTACTTTTTTCATTACCTGTGGTTCTAATGGTTTGTCCATTCTGTCTGTTGCCACGTCTGCAATTTTGTTTACTACCTCTATTCCTTCGATTACCTTGCCAAATGCAGCATACTGACCATCAAGGTGAGGTGATGTCTGGTGCATTATGAAAAACTGTGATCCGGCTGAATTTGGCATCATTGTACGTGCCATTGAAAGTACGCCCGGTTCATGCTTTAAGTCGTTCTTGAAGCCGTTCTGTGTAAATTCGCCCTTAATTGAGTATCCCGGTCCGCCAATACCTGTTCCTTCAGGATCTCCACCCTGAATCATAAAGCCTCTGATTACTCTGTGGAAAATAATTCCATCATAGTATCCTCTGTTTACAAGGCTGATAAAGTTGTTAACTGTGTTAGGCGCAACTTCAGGATAAAGTTCAGCTTTCATAACATCTCCGTTGTTCATTTCAATTGTTACTATTGGATTTTTTTCTGCCATTTTAATATCTCCTTTAACTTTTACATTTTGTTCATATTTCTTTTACACGTAAAACACTCTTTTTTCACGTTTTAAAATTATAATACAAACATAAACAAAAGAAATTAATCATTTGTTTATGTTTTTTCATAATTTTTTTGAATCGGATTTAATCCGATTCCCTCCCTTTTTTATTATTAGAATATATTTGCGGAAAGGATGCGTGCGTTGCATCCTTTTTGCACGGAAAGAGTTTCACGAAAAGTGAAGCTCTTTTTTCATTTTTATCCATAAATCTGTCTGCAAATAATGTATGCCATATAGAATGCATAAATTATTACAAGAAAGATTCCTTCTTTCTTCTTAATTGTTCTCTGTGTTGATGCAACAATAAACACGATAATTGTGGCAGCCAATGAAACTATTATGTCCACGAAGTTCATTGCCGTAACTCCAACTGATGAAATTGCCGCTGATAGTCCAAGTACTAAAAGAATGTTTGAAATGTTTGAACCTACAACATTTCCTATTGCAAGGTCTGCCTCTCCCTTGGAAGCTGCAACTGCTGATGTTACAAGTTCAGGAAGTGATGTTCCCATTGCTACAATTGTAAGTCCTACCAATGTTTCAGACATTCCTGCTGCAAGAGCCAGACTCTTTGCGCTGTCTACAACAACCTGTCCTCCTACCGCTATGGCAATTGCACCACCAACTATGAAAATTGCACTTTTTCTTTTTGAAAGCATTATAACTTCATCGGTACCATCTTCTTCTGTTCTTTCTTTTAAAGCATAACTTACAGTCCAGGCTATAAATCCTACGAAAAGTACAAGCAATAATATACCATCAATTCTGTTAACATTTCCTACCATTGTTGATCCATTTTCAAATAGGAAAATGTTGTTTTTCTTAATTATTCCTCCAAACCATAAAATATCTCCTGCCAAAAATATTAACAGTACTGATATTATAAGCAAAAGTGGCATTTCTCTTTTTAGTATGGATTTTTTTACTAACATATCTTTAAATAATGCAGTAATACCAATTACCATCAAAAGATTAAATATGTTAGAACCTACCACGTTTCCAAGTGCTATGGCATTAGAATGTTTAACTGCTGCAAATGTACTTACTGCAAGTTCCGGCAGGGAAGTTCCAACTGCCACAATTGTAAGTCCGATTACTATTGATGGTACTCTAAGTCTCTTCGCCACTGCACAACTTCCGTCTACAAAATAGTCTGCTCCTTTTATAAGAAGCACAAATCCTACTAATAATAAAATAATATCTAATATTGTTTTCATTTATTCACCTTTTCTTTTTAATCGCATAGATATTATTTTATACAATTATTGGCATTTATGCAACAGATATAGCTCATTATTTCACCTTTATCAATCACAGGTGAAATAAGATTTTTTAACATTATAGCACAAAAAATAGGGATACCGTCTTTACTCAAAAACAGTATCCCTACTTTATTTGTATTGCTCTAACAAAATTATTCTATTGTTATTGCCTTTTATTTATCGATTTCATATACTAAATCACCGTATGTAGGCATTGGCCATACTTCCTTAGGCATAATTACTTCAAGCTCATCTACAGGCTTTCTTAAAGCTGCCATAGCTGCCATTACGTCGTCCTTGTATGATATTGCAATTGCCTTGCTGTCATCCTTAGCTTTTGCTTCTTCTACAATTTCAGCAAGTGCTGTTGTAGCTTTCTTTGTTTCAGCTAACTTAGCTGAGATTTCTCCTAATAATCCAGCCTGAACTGATGCGTCAGCTCCTGCTTCCTTAACAGCGATAACCGTATCAGCAAGATCCTTTGTATATTTTGTAACTGCCGGCATAATGATTCTGTTTGACATTTCAACCATTGTTAATGCTTCAATGTTACGTACGCCTGCATACTGTTCAAAAAGAATTTCTTTTCTTGCTTCCAATTCAGCCTTTGATAAAATGTTGAATTTCTCGTACATTGCAACTGTTGTATCGTCTACTAATGCAGGGATTGCATCAACGATTGATCTGCAGTTAGGAAGTCCTCTCTTTTCAGCTTCAATTGGCCATTCTTCTGAATATCCGTTACCGTTAAATACGATTCTTGCATGTTCTTTCATTAACTTAGCTGTATATTCTTCAACTGCCTTATCGAAATCTGCTGCTCCTTCAAGGGCATCGCAAGCTTCGCTAAATGCTTCTGCCATCATTGCGTTAAGCACTGTATTTGTATCACCAATTGAGTTAGATGAAGCAACCATTCTAAATTCAAATCTGTTACCTGTGAATGCAAAAGGTGATGTTCTATTTCTATCTGTAGGATCTTTTTCAAGTACAGGAAGTTTCTTAATACCAAATTCAAGTGTTCCTGATGAAAGACTTGAAGTAGCCTTACCGTTCTTAAGAATCTGCTCTACAATATCTCCAACCTGATCACCAAGATACATTGAAATAATTGCTGGAGGTGCTTCGTTAGCTCCTAATCTGTGATCGTTACCTGTATTTGATGCTGCAAGTCTTAATAATACTGCATGTCTGTCAACTGCTGCCATTGTGCAGGCAAGTACTAACTGGAATAATTTATTTTCTTCAGGTTTCTTACCTGGCTTAAACAAGTTAATTCCGTCATCAGTTGTAAGCGACCAGTTATTATGTTTACCTGAACCATTGATTCCATCAAATGGTTTTTCATGTAATAAACATACAAGACCATGCTTTGTAGCTGTTTTCTTTAATACGTCCATTACTAAAAGGTTATTGTCTAATGCTACATTTGAAATTGAAAAAATTGGTGCAATTTCATGCTGAGCAGGTGCAACCTCGTTATGTTCTGTTTTTGCTGTAATACCTAATTTCCATAACTGAACGTTAATATCTTCCATAAAAGCTTTTACTCTAGGCTTAATTGCTCCAAAGTAATGGTCGTCCATTTCCTGTCCCTTAGGAGGCATTGCTCCGAAAAGTGTACGTCCTGAATACATAAGGTCAGGTCTCTTTAAATATTTTTCTCTGTCTACTAAGAAGTATTCCTGTTCAGGTCCTACATAAGAGAAAATTCTCTTAGTATCCTGATCACCGAATAATCTCATAAGTCTTACACCCTGCTTACTTACTGCATGCATCGCTTTAAGTAATGGTGTCTTTGTATCAAGTGATTCCCCTGTATATGAGCAAAACGCCGTTGGAATACAAAGGGTATCTTCTTTAACATAAACAGGTGATGTAATATCCCATGCTGTATATCCTCTTGCTCCGCAAGTAGCTCTTAAACCACCTGAAGGGAAAGATGAAGCATCAGGTTCACCCATTAATAAATCTTTTCCTGTAAATGTGTTTTCGATTTTTCCATCTATTGGAACAGAAGCAAATGAATCATGTTTTTCAGCTCCTACTGAAATTACATATGGCTGGAACACATGTGTAAAGTGTGTAGCACCTTTTTCCAACGCCCATTCCTTCATTGCCTGTGCAACCACATCTGCTAAATCTTCTGTGATTTCACCACCTTCGTACATAAGTTTCTTAACTGTTTCGTAATCGCTCTTTGGTAAACGAACTTTCATTACTGCATCGTCAAATACGTTTTCCCCAAAAACTTTTTCAATGTTTACTCCCATAGTTCTGTTCCTTTCCTATACAACAAATTTTTCGTCCGCTATAATAAATATAATTAACAATTTCATCTTAAAGTTTTATAAATGGCATTTATGATAGTAAATACACTAATGAACGTCACTTATAAAAAAAGGACACTTCTCCAAACTTCATTTTTGAAGAACGTCCTTGTCCTTAATCTCATTTAGCGGTTGAGCTTTTTTGCTCTGTACGTGTCATAACTTACATCATTTCTTTACAAAAATCAATAGCATATGAGTATTTATCTAATTTTTTAAACCTTTTTCTTAATAAAATTAAGTGAAAGTCCCTAATCCACAACTTCTTCCCCTCTGTACATACAAACAAGCTGTCTGTTTCCATAGTCGTCCACACATGTTGAACACATAATAATCTTGTCATCCGTCGTTGGCTTTCTTGTATCAAACTTGTATGTGCTCTTGCTGTAAACTCTGTCAATCCAGCTCTGGAAATCGCTTTTATTTTCAAAACCATACTGGTAAATCTTCTCATCAACGTCTTTTCCCGAAAAAACAGAGAAAACATAATAAATGTAATGCTTACGACCAATATAAATATCAAAAGTCGGATGTTTCTTGCAGAAATCCTTATCTCTAAAATTCATAATTTCTTTAAACATAGAACCGTCAAGCATATTGTGACCATACAAAATACACATGTCTCCTTCAAGACCTGCTGTTCTATAGTCAATAAAAATCGCACCTGCTCCATTATAAATCTTGTCTGCACCATGCTTTAAATAATACTTGTTATCACTATGTTCAAAAATCGGATACTGTATTCTTGTGCCGTCTAACTTAATATACCCCTTTGCCTCATCATTATACTTAAGCATGGCATCATAGTTCCAAACCCACTTCTTGCTATCAGCACTGTAGTTTAAGGTGTCTGAACTTGAACTGTTTGAACTTGTGGTGCTTGAGCCTGTGTTTGAAGTATTGGAATTTGTGCTGTTGGCAGTTGAATTGCTGTCTGAAACCTCGCTATTATTTAAAGCTTTGTTTCCATTTAAACCGGCACTACTATCTGAGCCTGTATTCCCTTTAGCATCCTGTACAAACATATCGTTAAGACTTGCATACTTCTTCTCATCATCCTTGTAATTCAAATAAGATTCTGTCAGGCTGTAAGACGCATAAATCAAGGCTACTCCTGCCGCAATAATCACAATAAATCTTACAGCATTATAAATCTTTGCAAACTTCTTAGACTTAGGTGATAAGTCATCCAAGCTTGGTTTTTTCCCTTCAATTGTTGTAGAATTTTTTTCATCTGTTTCAATTGATTTATTATTTTCTGTTTTTTCAGATTCTATTTTTGTATTCTGTTCTTTTCCTAATTCTTTTTTGTTAGTTTTCATATCATAACCTTTCTTAGTAAAGTATAAATACTTTTTAAACTTTAATCAAGAATTATATAAGTGATTTTTGATTATATTATCTAACATAGCAAAATAATCAATTATATCATTATGTATAGGAATCTCCTCCTGCCAAAAGAAAAACCCCGGCTTTTGCCGGGGCATGTATTCTTGCTTTATTTTTGTATGGATTATTCAGCTTTTCCAACTGAACCGAAAAGTTCCATTTTTTCTTTTACTGTTGCTTTGATTGCTTCAGCACCTGGTGCAAGTAACTTACGAGGATCGAATCCCTTTCCTTCTAAGTCCTTACCAGCTTCGATGTATTTTCTTGTAGCTTCAGCAAATGAAAGCTGACATTCTGTATTAACGTTAATCTTTGAAACGCCAAGTGAGATAGCTTTCTTAATCTGGTCTGCAGGAATTCCTGTACCACCATGAAGAACTAATGGCATATTACCAACTTTTTCACTAACTGCTGCTAATGTTTCAAAGCTTAATCCTTCCCAGTTTGCCGGATATTTACCATGAATGTTACCAATACCTGCTGCTAACATAGTTACTCCTAAATCAGCAATAGCCTTACATTCATCAGGATCTGCACATTCACCCCTACCGATAACACCGTCTTCTTCACCACCGATTGAACCAACTTCTGCTTCAAGTGACATACCGTGTTCGTTAGCGATTTTAACTAATTCTTTAGTCTTTTCGATGTTTTCTTCGATTGGATAATGTGAACCGTCGAACATGATTGATGAAAATCCTGCTTCAACACACTTTAAACATCCTTCATATGAACCATGATCTAAGTGAAGAGCAACTGGAACTGTAATTCCAAGTTCTTCCATCATTCCGTTAACCATTCCTACTACTGTCTTGTATCCTGTCATGTACTTTCCAGCACCTTCAGATACACCTAAAATAACAGGGCTCTTTAATTCTTCTGCTGTTAAAAGAATTGACTTTGTCCATTCAAGGTTGTTGATATTAAACTGACCTACTGCATAGTGGCCTGCTTTAGCTTTTTCTAACATTTCTTTAGCTGATACTAACATAATGTACCTCCGTAAAATTCATTCATTGTTAATTTTTAAACAACTGCTTATATTATAACCCATTTTGGTAGTATTGCAACACTAATATTCGCTAATATAACCCATTTTAGTAGTATTGCAACACTAATATTCGCTAATATAACTATGTTTTTGCACTTTTATAAAATTATTGTGAAGTTTGTTCTCTACTTTAGTTATTAGGATACAAATGAGAAACATCCAAATAATCAGGAATTCCTCTCTCATACTTAACAACCGGTTCCCCAAGAATAAGCGGATATGCGTAATCAACAAAATCCTGTGTTACATCATTTCCTCTTTCGTTAATCCATTCTCTTGGAACATGTTTTACAAGGCCTGCCACATTTTTAACATCTGTGTCTCCCATTTTAACACTATATGGTTCGTTAGCTTTTCTGATTGCTGTAACCATAACGCCTGACTTGCCTTCAAGTGCAGTTTCAACTGCGTGACGCCCAAGTCTGAATGCTTCGCCAATATCTGTAATAGAAGACATATGTGCAGCACATCTTTGCAAAATATTAATTTCAACAGAACGAACCTTTACCTGAAGATTCTGCTTAATAATATATTCTAAGCACTTTCCTGTTCCGCTTAACTGGCTGTGTCCAAAAGTATCTTCCACTGCAGATGTGGCACTAATGTACTTTCCTTCTGCATTTTTGATTCCCTCTGAAACAGCAATTACAACGTTATTGTATTTCTTAATTGCCTCTCTTACATCTTCAATAAACTGAGCCTCATCGAAAGCAACTTCCGGCAAATAAATAAGATGAGGTGCATGATTATATTTATTTCTTGCAAGGACTGAAGCCCCTGTAAGCCACCCTGCATCACGTCCCATAATTTCTACAATAGTTACGCTGTTAATTGGATAAATTGATGTGTCGTGACCTATTTCCAGTAAAGTAGATGCCACATATTTTGCTGCTGAACCATAGCCCGGTGTATGGTCTGTAATACACAAATCATTATCAATAGTCTTAGGAATACCAACTATCTTAACATCCTTTCCAACAGCTTTTGCATATGTGTTAAGCTTGTCTACCGTATCCATAGAATCATTTCCGCCAATATAGAAAAATGCATCTATTTCATATGTTTCAAACTTATTAAAAATATATGCATATGGTGCATCGTCTTCTGTATAATCAGGTAACTGATATCTACATGAACCTAAATACATAGAAGGTGACTTTTTTAACAATTCAATAAACATAGGCACCTGTTCAACTTTTTCAGTCAAATCCATAAGGCATCCATTTAAAAGTCCCTGTACACCATTAAGAGAGCCGTAAACCTTGTCAAACTTTTTGCTGTCGATTGCTCCCTGAATTACTCCCGCCAAGCTTGAGTTAATAGCCACAGTCGGTCCACCAGACTGTGCAACTAAACAATTTCTCATAATTACCTCCAAAACTTTATTCCACGAAACCTAGTATACCCCAGTTTCTGACAAAAACCAACAGTTATATTTCTTCTATACAAAATATAATACCCGGGAAATCTTGTTTGTTACCTTTCTGATTTCCCGGGTTATTACCATAGTATTGAGTTTTTCTGGGTTTTGTTGCTGTTAAGCCATTATAATCTTAGTTTATTTCATTAAGTCTGTTTGTGATTTTCCATACACTTTTTTTCCATTAACATATGTGTATGGAGTTACCTTAACATAGACTCTCTTTATATTGTAAACATTTTTAACTTTCTGCTTAACTGTTACAGTTGTTTTTGTTTCATTTACTTTTACATTTTTAACATTCTTTTTGAACTTCTTGTCTGTTGCAACTTTTACTTCATAACCGCTTATGCCTTTAACCTTAGCCCATGAAGCCTTTACTTTAAGATAATTTTTCTTGTCTCTTTTAAAATTATTTATCTGTACACTTGTTTTGTTATACTGTGCTCCTAATCTGTAATCCAAAACTACATTAGAAGTGTTATCAAATACGCCATTGGCAATATCTGTCTTTCCTTCAATTACAAACTTTTCCAAAGAATCGCAGCCCAAAAATGCATTAAAATCTATTTTTTGTACATTTGACGGAATTGTAATTGTTGTCAATTTTGTATTTTGAAATGCATACTTTCCAATACTCTTTACATTTTTTCCTATTGTTACACTTTCAAGGTTTCTGCAATCCCAAAAAGCACCCTCATTTATTTTTTCGATATTATCAGGAATCACAATATTTTTTAATTTATAACATGCATCAAACATTCCCTCTGGGATTTCTTTTATATTTGTTGGAATTGTAACTTTTTCAAGTGCACAACTTGAGAAAACATTTTTGCCCCATTTTGTAATAGTATTAGGTATTTCAATTTCCTTTATATTACATTCGAAAAATGCATAATCACCTATTTCTGTGAGATTCTTTGGCAATGTAACTTTTTCAAGGTTATATCTGCTAAAGAACGCTCTGTCTTCTATTACTTTTACAGTATCAGGAATAACAATCTCCTTTGCAATCTTGCTGTCAGGATTGTATCCTTCGCCTTTTATAACATTGTTGGCAATTGTTGTAATTCCTTCAGGAACAACAAGTTTTTCACTTTTTCCTTCATAGCCTATTAAAACGTTGTCCTTTGAAATATACATTCCATTCTCAACTTTGATACTTGGAACCTGCTTTGCAATATTTTCCCATGTAGAAAGGTTTGTACGGTTGCAAAGGTTCACAACACTTTCTCCATCTAAGTCTGCGCCTGAAATTACTATATCCTTTCCAATATCAAATCTTTTATGATAATCTCCTGCCTGATATGCATTATAATCAATCTTCTTAACTGATGCCGGAATCCTTATCTTTTCAAGTTTGTCACAAACTACATAATCATCTCCATCAAAATGTCTTGCATAGAGAATTGACTGTAATGCAAATGTTTCACAACCTTCATCTATTGAAAGTTCCTTTGTTCCTGCTGATACTCTTACAAGAGTTTTTCCGTCCTTTGTGTAAATCATTCCTGACTTTGATGTATAATTCTTGTCATTTGCACTAACATCAAAAACATTAGAATTAACATATGTAACTGTCTTTAAATCAATACTTGTTGAAAAAGTTACTGTGTCAGCCATTGAACCGCCCATAATTGTTGCATAAGCGTCATCACCTTTTTTCTTTTTTAATGTATAATTTCCCGGTAATGTGATATTTTCTAACTGCTTACAATTTTCAAAAGCATCCTGACCGATTTCTTTTACTTTCTTAGGAATTGTTACTTTCTTAATTTTTGTTCCATTAAAACTATCAATTCCTATTTTCTTAACCGATTTGCCAATTGTTACTTTTGACAAGTTTTTGCACTTATAAAATGCTTTGTCTGAAACTGATGTTACACCATTTTTAATAACTACTTTTTTAACTTTCTTATTATTTTTGAAAGTCATTTTCTTAGGCATTTCACCTTTTCCTGATATTGTAAGTGTGCCTTTTTTAAGTGTGTATACTACCTTTGATTTTTTCCCTTTTGATTTAGCCATTACTGTTGGTGATGGATTAGCCAATGCCAAAACAGTTACTGCCATAGCTGTTGCAAATAAAAATTTTGATGTTTTCCTCATAGCTCCTACCTCCTTGTTTGTGTATCCTTCTTAATTTAATACTGATTTTTCATAGTCTTCCTTACTGTTGTTTCAAAGTCACTTTATTTTGCTAGCTTTCCTTGTGTCTTTACATATTAAACGAAGGGTTTTCAAAAAATATTGCATTTATTTTATTTTTTTATTTTTATTTAACACCAAATTATTTTATGCATAGAATAATACTGTAGAACAAAAAGAAAATGGAGATTTTTATGGACTGTAACAATTGCAATCAAAACGCAAATTGTTTTAATCATAACAATATGAATACGCCAAGAAACGGAAGATATAATCGTGGTAATTGTAACAGAATGATGCCATGTGGCAGACCTATGTCGGGACAGGAATGTGGATGTGAAATGAACAACAATGTGAGAGAACGAAATATGGATAACCCAAATCGTTGTATGGAACGCAATACTATGAATCACAGTGTCGGAAATGATAACCATAGATGTGGTTGCAATATGACTTATGATAATCAGGGTTGTTGTTGCAATATGAAACGGAACAATGAGGGTTGTGACCGTGGAACAGAACATGTCGACCATATGGCTCCCGGTATGTGTTTTGTTCCATGGCAAAAATGGCAGGATGTTTATGACATTGACCAGGCTATAGGCTGTGGAACCATATTCAAGGAACTTTATAAACCTTATGTTGGAAGGGGATGTGGACGATGAAATGTGATATGAGTAAAGAAAAACTTATGGATATTATTACTAAGGCAAGTTTTGCAATGGATGACGTAAAGCTGTTCCTTGATACACATCCCAATTGCATGGAAGCCCTTGAATACTATCACAAGGCGAAGGAAATGCGGGAAGAGGCGTGGGAAATGTACACCCACAATTTTGGACCTCTTTCGGCATATGATGTAGCTAATAAGGATTATTGGGACTGGAATAAAGGTCCTATGCCTTGGGAAGGAGGTAACTGCTAATGTATAATTATGAAAAAAGATTACAGTATCCTGTAAATATTAAAATCAAAAGTCCAAAAATTGCTCAAATAGTTTTGAGTCAGTATGGGGGTCCTGACGGAGAATCAGCGGCCGCAATGCGTTATATGTCACAGAAATTTGCAATGAAAAACCCTAAAGTTGCAGGTTTAATCAACGATATTGCGGTGGAAGAACTCGTAGTCTAACTATATCATTAGTATAAAGGGGACTATTTTAGCCCCCTTTTATACTTAGTTTCTTCTTTATTATAATAGATACTTAGCTTTCATATAACCAACTACACCTTTGTACTCAACTTTTGCATATCCTTTACTGATATACATTACATTGACCTTTGTTTTATTTGGAACTTTCTTTTTAAGGACTTTTGTTCTTGTTTTGTTCCAGATGTTTAGTCCTTTTTTTGTTCCAAAAACTTCCTTAGTCCAAGTCTTTTTGAACTTTTCAAACGTTCCGTAAGTTCTTTTCAACTTAGCCGGAGTATCTCCCCACTTTTCAAGATAAAAATGTGGAGTATCTACAGGGCTAACCCAGTCACCACCCCAGGCAAGACCTACTTTCTTTGACTTGGCAATTTTAGCAACGTCTTTTATGCCTTTGTTGTTATATGTGTCATCAGTGATTCGTCCGTCTCCATCTACATCATACTTCAAAGCAATGTCAAAAGCAATGCCCCACTGATGCTGACTGGAATAGTCACTGCCCTTAGCATTTGTAACAATGTTGCCCGGTTTGGTTCTGCCCTTGGCATATAATTTATCCTGATACTCCTTACTTCTAAATCCTTCTGTAATAATCAGATAAATCCCTTTCTTTGCACACTGCTTTAATAAAAGTCCTAATTTGTAATTTAACCAAGGATGCAACTTTGTTCTATTAATTCTAATATCATGTTTCTTTGTCATAATAAAGTCCTCACTTTCTATAAAAACAAAATAAAAGAGAGTGATCTATACCACTCTCTAAGTTCACAAAATTATTTTTTTAAAATTTCAAATTTAATCTATTACCTTTGTAATCTTCTAAACAATAATGTACATCTCCAACTTCAAAACTGAAATTATCAGGTAATGTATATACATCTGCATAATTCGATATATTTTCTTTCCCCGTGCCATAAAAATCTTTATTAAATTGATAATATGTAGTAGAAGTATTACTCAACAATGCAATCTCATATAATCTATATCCAACATCGGCAATGTTTGGATTTTCAAATTTAAATCTAACATATCTTGCCTTTACAGGAGAATCTAATATATATCTTGTTCCTTGTCCATCATAAGATAGTTTACTTGTAAAAACTTGACTATCCATATAAATTTTTCCATCTTTTGATGTCTGCAATGTCACTTTGTTTGCGTGATGATTATAAACCCAAGCAATATCAAATTCAGATATTACTTGTTCTGTTTCTAAATCAATTCCAATAAATTCAAAACTCATTGGTGGAACTTGACAAGCCCACTGTGAATTAAAACTTAAATCGAATCCCTCATTGGGCATATATCCATTTACTAAAAGAGTAGAAGAACTAAATGCATTCTTAGAAGAATCAATATTTAATTTTTTGATTAAGTTTAATTCACTCTTCATTACATCATATTCGATCACAGGTTTTTGGGCAGAATTAACTGTGTAAACAATATCACCTTTATCGTAATCCTTATTTTGGTCAAATCGTCCCATAAAAGAATTTGATTTATATTTAACTAGATAAGTATTTTCTTTAACTCTAACAGTAGATAAATTTTTTAGTACAACTAGTCTGTCCGTAAGACATTCCTCTTTTAACTTTTCAATTTCTCCTTCAACCTTAGTTGCTTTGTCATAAGCTTCCTTGCTTCTTAGTAAGATTTCATCTATTAAATCTTTTTTTCCTTCAGGGATAGTATTAGTACCCTGTGGATGATTATTTATATCAACTATTGCTGTTGATGATTCTAATATAATATCTTCTGAACCACTTTTTAAAAATTTAATATAAAATTTAAGTTCACCTGGTACAGAAGTAAATTTTTCATCAATAACAAGTTTAAATATCATACAGTTATTAACAGTTTCATCTTGTAGATAATCATTGAGCATTAAACGATTTTCAACATTATCAGCAGTAATATAAACCATTACAATATCACAAGATGACAAGTCGAGATTGTTATATGTTTTTGGAATAAGAAATTCAAAATAATCTACATTCTTTTCGCCCTCAAATATTCGGATTCTATTGCAAACACTTAATGCTTTGGAATCATTTCTAAAAACTATCTGTTTGCCCATATATCCTCCTTTCATAATAAAAGGACTAGTCAAATAGTAACTAGCCCTTGATTTTGCCCAATTTAGAGCATTTTATTAGTTTTCTTTAGAAACACTCTTGTTATAATTCTCAGCTTCTATCTGAGCCTGTTTTAAATAAGAAATGTGTATTTCATTGTGCAATTCTTTCATTATTGAATCTAAGATAAATGGATGTAACCCTGATTGATTAATCACATTTATTAAATTATTCTTAGTATCTTCAATAACCATTGTTATAGGCTTTTCAACCTGATTATTTTTATTTTCCATATTTTAAATTTTCTCCTTTAATTCCTGTAATTCCTTTTGAAGTGCATCTATTTTATCTGTTAATTCTTTATAGATTTGTTGTCCGAATGCTATGTGAAGTGCGTGTAGATTTTCATAATTTATTCTTAAACCAACGCCGTCTCTGATATATGCTTGCTGTCCAGTATGTTCATTTGTCTGATATGTTTCTATAATTTGATAATCAGAAGAATTAAGTCCGCATCTATCTAAATTATTTTTAACCTCATTGGCAATAAGACCATAACGAATCTGTTCATCATCTCCAAGAGTATCAGTTTTGAATTTATACTGTTTTGGTTTAAACCCTAAATATAAATCTTTAACATCGTTCAAGGATTGAATTTCTTTTTTTAGTCTAATGTCAGAAGAAGTTTGGAGTTGAACTTTAAATCCATTATTTGCATATAAATTTTGTTGCACATACAAAGAATTAGGAGTATATATAAGTTCTTCGCCAGTACCATTCATTGTGTTGTAACTTAATTGAGTCCAGTTATTTTTTGTTCCATCGTCAGGGAAAAACTTTAGATAACATCCATTTTTTACAGAAGGATTATCATGAAATTCACATTTGTTGCTAAAAATATGTTTTGAGTCCCATCCACTTTTATCACTTCTTAAATCAAAATAAATATTTTCATAGGTTTTTGTTCCAATACCAAAAGATATTCGTCTGTGATTAATATCACCATCTATAGGTTGTTCTTCGTTAGCAGACATGATTCCCAAACCGTAATATTCAGAATTATTATATGTATGATGACCAAAATCAAATTGCCCATAAAAAGTATTGTTTTTATATAATTTTAATTGAGTTGCATCTATATTTCCTTTAAACGAACCACTGCTAAATTCTCCTCTGCCCTTAAATACACCATTACCGTTAAATACACCATTACCCTTCGTATCAACCCCCATAATAGGATCTTCACCATTTCTAATACAGAATAAATACCCCTTCAAAGTATTATTTCCAGCGTTATTATTTGGATCAATTTCGACAGAATAATCTCCATTGGTAAAATAAGCATAGCCACCAGCGATTTTAGGAGAAATAACAGAATCTTTTGTGATTTCTGTTCCGTTGTACAAATTCTTTTTAACATTATCTTGAAAATTGTTAAAGTTTGTATATGTTTCAGTTAATCCATCTTCTAAAATTGGTTCACTGTATTCTATTACATCAGAGGCATAAATAGACTTTATTCTCGACCATATAATTTTATTTGCAGTCCAAATTGGAATAGTAGTAGACCATTTTGTATTAACATTTATTTTTTCCTGTTGTCCGATTAAGCAATATTCTTTTTGAGTTTCATTGATTAAAGTGTCATTATTATCACAATTCCATGTAATCGCTTGTTTGCCACTAAGAGTAATTCCGTTTCCATCTATTTGCACATTTCCGTTTTTACTTGCAACATATAACTTTTCGGTTAACATCATTTTACCAACAATATTTTCTGCAACAATACCATAACCAGTTGATATTTCTCCTGTATATGGATTTGTAAAACTAGTTTCCCCAAGAGCCATAGAAACTGTTTCCCAATTGTTATTCGTCATTACAATTAAATTACCTGTAATTCTTAATTGCTTGTCACCATAAAAACCTACATCATCCATACGTTTAGCGAGAATACCTCCGGAAGAAATGGTAACAGATTCGGAATCATCGGTCTTAATCATAGCATTTGCAGCGTTCAAACCGTTATTATAAATATCGGTAAAAATATTCTTTGCATTTTTACCTTGCTTCGCCTGCATAACGGTACTATTATAAGAAGTAGCCATGCTCTGTGCTTGATCTAAAATACTTTTTGTATCACTGGTTGTCCCATCAGCACTTTCAATCTTGTCGGCAAAAGTAACAGAAAAGTCAGAAGTAGTATCACCGCTGACTTCAACACCAATAATTCTTAACTTTAATAATTCATCATCAGTTCTAATTCTTATGTAATTATATAATTGAAAACTATCCCATAAAGGTTCGAATTCGGGGATAGCGAAGATATTATTAAGAGTAGTAGAAATGGTTCTTTGAACAACACAAGCCTTATTTAATTCTTTTGTGGCAATGTCAACAAGTTCCTGTGCTTTCTTTAAACATTCAGAGTCACTTAAATTATCTGAAACATAGTTGCTGTTTTCATAAGTATCTTCTCTACGATACATACACATAATATTATATAATTCAACTCCGAGGAATGTTTCAAGGTCTAAGCCAGACTGAATTTCGGCTTGTTTGTTTTGGATATCAGAAATGAGATTTATTTGTTTATCAACTTGACTTTGACGTAAATTATACAATTCACTTGTAATATCAAGAAGAGTGCGATAACGGTCATATAATAAATTCTTGTTTGTATCAGTGGAAACAATATTTGAATCCTGCAATGTACTGATGCAGGCATCATACCCATCTCTAAAACTCTTTAATCTAGTCAAAGAATATTTATTAAAATAATCATAAACTTCTTTTCTTTTTTCATCAGTAAATTCTTCATTTTCTGAAAGATATTTATAAATATCTTCATCTATATCAAGAATTCCCTGACTATTTAGTTTTCGCATGATTTTTTGTTTGATGAACAATCCTTCATTTTCTTCACCAACAATACTGACACTAAACGTTTGATCTTTTTGTTCTTCAGTTTTTGGGTAATAATCACTTTCGTCATCTACTTTTGTTAAAGTAAAATTACCTGTCCAAGTTGCAGTAGTAGGATCATAACTACACTTGTCACTCATCATTTTTAAAGTAAAACGGCTATCATTATAGATGTTAGCCATTGCTTCAACATTGTTGCTTACTCCAATAAAATAATTTTTATTATAATCTGATAGTTTAAAAACACCAACCTTATTATCTATCAATTGTTGTTTAATACTATCGTACATTTCTTTTGCTGTCGTAGCAATCCATTTATCTACACTATCATCTGCATTCCCTGGCATCATAGAACTTTCTAATTCAGATTTTCTATCATATGCCTTAAATAATTCTTCTACAGTCTTTTGATACTGAGGTTTTCTAATTTCAATTTCTTTCTGATATTCATTTAATCTAACTATAAGTTCCTTTGGCATATCCTCTTGTTGAAACTTGTCAAACTTATAAATATAATTAGAACCTGTAACATTAATTGCTCTAACATAAGCATTAATCGTATCATCTCCACCTTTTATCCTAAAACAGTTCTTAATTTCGTCCTTATTGGATTCTAATACAATTTCCTGTGCAAGATTTTCTTTGGAAATATAAACATTTGTATCTGAACCAATTGCAATATGCTTTAAATCTCCATTTTCGTCTAATCCATTAGATAAACTGTAACAGTTAATAAGTCTGTGGATAGTGTCGAAAATAAATACAACATTTGCTTGTTCAGCAACATCCTGCGTTAAGAAATCATAAATTGATGTTCCATCGGCAGTAAATGTACGCTGAAACTGAGTTGATTGTTCTATGGTATAATCATCATCCAAAGAAATGTATGGAGTTACATATCCAATATCCCAATGCGGTGCTTTGTCAGCAATTACACGATGAAGAAGAGAATGATTTTTGTCATCGGGATTATAGAAAACAGTAGGAATAAAATTACCATCCTTATCAAAATCATCCTTATTATATTCAGTCATTTCCATTGTCATTGCATCATCGTCATTAACATGAAAATCATTCAAGTATAATTGTGCCAATTCGGTTTCTAACGAATAACCGTGAACTGATTTTACGGTTTTTGTATTGTCAGTATAAGTTACTGAAATCTCGAATCGACCATATTTCATTACTTCAACAACCTTTAAGTCAGTGATTTTGTCCCATAATGGATTCTTTTTACCATCCACGTATTTTGCAACATCAAAAGATATTTCATCTACACTGTTACCTAAAACAGATACATTCCAATTAGTATATTCTCCAAGTTTACCTATTTTCTGAAAGTCCTTTGTCATAAGAAGAAGTTCAGGATTAGAAAGCTTTGAAGTGTTCTTATCTAAACGTATTAATCTTGTTAAATCTTTACTAAATACTGCCATTATAATGTCACCATCCTTGCTTCCCTATAAATAATTTCTATATCTATATCATTAACTGAGTCAGTTACAATCTCATTACTTCCGTCAATTAAACGAGGAAAATACCAATTAAAATGATTTGGATTATCAAGACCTGTAATAATTTCGTTGTCACAATCTAAAGAAAGAAAATCCGTTTTAATTGTTTCAAATACTGTTAGGTCGTAATTAAAATATGCAGGCTTATAATCTTCATCTTTATTTGCTTCAGTAATTTGAAAATTGGTATTAGAACCTGAACTACTTGAAGAACCTGGTTTTGTGTTATTATTATCATCCTTTGAACTAGAGGATTTTGAGGTATCATCTTTAAACCCTTCTGGATTGGCAAAATAAAGGTTGGTAAGAACACAATAGCTTTCTTCCGGGGACTCTTTTTGTAAAGTTAACGAGTTGCAATCCTCAAGTATTTCTTCGTGTAATAATTCATCCTTAGAATTATAAATTTCTTTTTTCAAGATAATTTTTTTGAATTGTGTATCAGTTACTCTAAATAACTTAAAATCAATTGCTTTCTTTGTATTTAAATCGTATTTTATTCTAGTTTTTTCAAAATCTGAAGAATAAGTAGATACACTAATTAAATTAATGATAGTAGAAGAAGAATAATTTTCTCCCGCAATTGACAAATGAGCATATTTTTTTGTGTCTAAAAATATATAAAATTCATTTTTATCTTCGTCAAAAGAACTAAAATCAACCTTTTTACTTCCGATAATTCCATGTGATTCATTTGAAAAATAAATATTAAAACCATTTGGATAATCAGAAATTGAATTATTTATTGAAAAATGTAGTATGGTATAATCATACAAATTGGTAATATAAGTAATCTTTGATATATCAATTTTTTTGTTTCTTATAAATTCAAATTCTGAAACTGTTTTTTGAGTTTGACACATCAAATCGTTCATTGATAAATCTTTTCTTAAAAAAGGCATTCCTATTTCATAGAAAGAAGTTGCCATATCATTATTAATGCTTCTTTCTTTATCAAATTTGTTCTCTATGTTGAAAGAGCCAATAGTATGTATATTACTCATTTCAAATTTTTCAGGATAAATATATTCATCTGCGTCAGTATCTACTTCAAAAGAAAAAGGAGTAGTACTGTTAATGGTTGCCTGTTTTGTTATAGTGTCTGTAAACCCATAAGCACAATTACTTGTAATGGTTAAGTCGAATCCGATTAAATCATCATATAATCTATGTGGCACAACATCAATTTTAACTTGATACCAAATATCTGAATCTGAGCCAATTTCTTTACCCATAGCAACAGAAAAATAAGGATTCTGAATGTTCTCATTACCTTGTGCATACTTAAACAATTTATATCCGTCAGTTTTCTTTAGCCATTTTGTAATTTTTCTCTCCTCGTTATGATTAAAGTTCATATCTTCAATAGAATCACTTAAACAAGGATTCTTCATAATAGAAATGGTGGTGCTTAATGGCTCATTGTATTGTGAACCATAGAATCTAAACTTATCTCTGCCAGGAGCTTTGACAGAATCATATTCTGTATTACCACCAGATGTTTCTCTATTGTCGTTATTGAAGTTTACAATAATACATCCAAAGTCGCTAAGATAAAGTCCGTCAAAACAAAAATCCATTGCAATCATAGCAAGTACCTCCTTCCATGTTAGTTATTTTTTATTTATAATTTTATTTAATTCTTTCTTGTAAGAATTTTCTAACTCTTTAAATTCATCCAGAGCTTCCTCATATCTTTTCTTACAATCTTTAGCTTGAGCAATTAACTCTTCATAATTGCTTTTATACTTGTGTATAGCTTCAATTTCCTGACGCAATAACGCATTTTCACGCATTAGTCGCTGATTTTCTTTATATAAAACATCATTAGTAACAATGTCAATTTTCTTTTTCTTAAACATATAATTTTTCTCCTTAAAATAAGAAGAGCAGTCCCATAAAGAGACTACTCTTCAAATAATAATTATTTTATTCTGTTAACCGATAAACGACCACCGCCGTTAATTTCGTCAACTGTAACACTTCGAAGTGCTTTCTGCATCTTTTGGTTGGTCTGAATTTCACGAATGAATTCATCACCATTAGTTACATTATTCAATTCAAAGTTAAAGTTTACTCCACCATAGTCAATATTATTAGGAATAACTTTTGCTAAGTTTGCCAAATTGTTTGACATCTTGTGATTCTGCTGTGGTAAATTGCCTTGCATATTCTCGACAAATTGCTTAAACATTTCTGTCTGAGCAGGAGTAAGAATTGCCTCTCCATTCTTTACCGAAGCAAGTCCATCATCTCCATTGGCTCTAATCTGTTTATTGAGTGAATCAACAGATACAACACCACCTTTGGAGAAACCTTTAAGACCAATAGAATGTAATTTTTTTGCTAATTTACCAGATTTTTTGTAATTTCCATCTTGTTTTACACCAAGAAGTTTTGCTAATCCTTTAAGATGAGAAGTACTTAAAACATAAGTACCGTGTTTATCTTTTGTTAAAGCAGCAATTTTCTGATTAACATAAGAATATTCTCTTAAAGGTTTTGTACTTTTAGATTTATTCTTATTTATATATTGTTTAGCTTTTGTTTCTTCTGATTCAATACCAATTGCTGTAATTTTATTATTAACTTTTGGTGCAGAAGAACTAGACTTCGAAGAATTGTTATTAGAAGAATTGTTATTAGAAGAATTGTTATCTTCCAACTTTACAGGATTGGTATTACCATTAGCACTACCATCATTATTAACTCCACCTTTGCCATTGTTGTTTGCGTTAGGGTTTTGAATATTATAACCACTATTCTTGGCAATGGTTGCAAGATAAGAACCGTTCGTACTATCTCCAATACCCAAACCCTCAGCAAGAAGTTCATCAAACTTTTTAAGGAATTTTTCTTGCCATTCCTGATATTCTTTCTGAAGTTTGTCGAGCATCTTAGAAACGTCAGAAATATAACGGTCATATTCTGAGTCTTTCAAATCGTCAACAGCGTCATTCAAAGAAACTTGAAGTTTCTGCTTCTGTGCCATCGCCTCCTTAGATGTATCACCGTTCATTGCAGCAAGCTGTTTTCTAAGAGTGTCGATGTTCTTAGTCTTTTCTTTTATTTGCTTTTGATAATCGTAAATATCTTTTTCAGTTTCGAGCTGTTCTTTCTTTTTATCAATAAGCTTTTGTAACACAGCCATTTGTGCTTGGTAAGACTTGGTAACTTCATCAACAATCTTTTTCTCAATACTATATTTACTAGCTATATTTTCCTGTTGAATCTTAATAATATCGTTAATTGCATTATTAAGGGCTTCTAAAGAACTATATTCATAACCCACACCATATTCTTTGGTAGCCTTCATATTTTCAAGACGTTGACGTTCAGCAGTGGCAATATTTACTTTCTCATCAGAAGCATAGTAGTCAGCAGTATAAGAATGTAATCTTGCATTTCCTGCGTCAGTACGAACACCAGTATCAGAATCAACACTGTCTTCATGTTCGATTAAACCAAGTAAGAAGTCCTGTTCGTCAATGATACGTTGATAACCTTCAAGTTTCTTCTCAAAGATTTTTTTATTGCCCTCAGCAATAGCATCATTTAACTCATATTGAGTTTTGGTACATTCAGCGATAGAATCATTAACTTTGTTAATCTCATCATTTGCGGTATACCATTCAGCACTATATTTCTTAATACCCTTTAAACTTTCTGCAAGTCTATTCTTTTCTTCAATAAGAAGAGCTTTCTTTTGGTCTGTCTGTTTTTTCTTTTCCTTATAGAAAGAATTATCAACAGTAGCGCCAGAAGCTTCAATGTTATCAATCTGATTGTCAAGATCTTGAATACGTGCGTCAATGACAGTGAGTTTATTTTCGTATTCATCTTTAACATTGTCGAATTTAGTCTTTGGAGCTTCAATATCCTTATAGTAGTTATATTCTTGCTCAGAAACATCTTTTTCCTGTTGAGCTTTTGTCTTTGCGTTTAGAGCAGCATTATACTTAACAGCAGCTTTGTAAGCTTTTGAACCTTCTTTGAACTTAGCTAAATCAACTTCTTTACCATTCTTAACAGCTTTAGTGATAGATTTTTTCTGTCTCTTGCCAACAGATTTCTTTAATGTTTTTCCAGCACTTTTAAGATTTTTCTGAGCTTTGTTATTGGCTGATTTGTTAGCATCATAAGTTTTCTTTTTCTGCTTAACTTCGTCATCAATAATCTTGTTTTTAGCAGTGGCAGTAATAGCATTGTCTAATTTCTTTTCGAGAAGGTCAATTGCATCACTGAACTTCTCGATTTTAGCCGATGCCTTGTCGAGTGGAAGATTATATAATTCCTGAGCCTTTTCAACAAAAGAATCTAATGCACTAGTAGCTTTCTCGTAGTAATCCTGATATTTCTGAATCTTATCAGCAGTCTTACTACCGTATTCCTTGATTAAGTCAGAAGTCTTGCCTGAGATTTTACCATTACGAACCTTTGCTTTAAGACTTTTATCTGTTTTAGAGTTTTTACTGATTGTAACACCGTTAGCCTTTTTCAGATACTTAGTATAAGCAGAGCCTTCTGTGTTAACTAATTTCTTGGCATAACTTGTGGCTTTTTTATAGTATTTGTCTATGAATTTGAGAGAAGAATTTTCAATGATGGTTTTCCATCGGTCGAATCTAGTTTGAAGGTTGGTGATTCTACGTTCGATCCAGTCAAATTGAGTTTTTGAATCGGAAGATTTGGAGTTATTTCCGCCACCACCTTTAGTGTTTTTGTTTTTGTTCTTATCTGAACCATGTTTCAAATCAGGTTTTGTGTAATCTTGTGTACTCCCATTTAAAGTTTTATAAGTATTATTAATAACGAATTGTTTAAAACCAGGAATATTATTAGGTTGAAATGAATTATTAGTGCTAGAAGGATTTTGATTTGTATTAAATAATCCTGAATTAGTTTGAAGACCAGGAGAGGTCGTAGTGGAATAATCAGAAACACTTTTAATTTTTAATCCGTTAAGACCTAAAATTTGATCTGTTGCAATGCCAGCAGCTCTAGCAATATTCATCAGTTGATTACATGTTTCGGTTGTATCTAAATCTTCCCAATTAGTATTAACCATAGATAATCTCAGAAGTGCTTGTTTAGCTGTATCAGAACCATCTGCTTCATTGTATAATTCTAATATTTCATCACTAGTTTTATCTTTTAGTTCCGCAACTGATTTAATGTTTTTCTTTTGTTGATTTGAGAGTGCAGCATAAGCAGCAGTGGCATCTCCTCGTTGACGAGCAATTTCAGAATCTACAACATTTTCTGCGTTTTTTATTCCATAACTTTTTAACTGATCTACATATAACTGTCTAATAGATTCATCATAATTACCATTTTCGTCTGTTAAATTAGCTAAAAAGTTATTTGACTGCAAATATGCTTTTGCTAATTTGTCTTCTGCATCAGCTAAGTCAGATAATTTAGATTTCGAAGAACCAGCTATTTTTTTATAATTTTCCCAGGTTTTGCCTAGGTTACCAAATTCTTTTTCCATACTGTCTAAGGTATCCGCACCAACAATTCCATCATCTTTCTTTTCAGTATAAGCATCTCTAATTGAAGTGATACCGCTTTTTAAAGAAGAAAGTTGTTTAACCGCATCAACAGTAGCATTAATTTTCTTTGTTGCTTCTTCAGACCCAATACCTAATGATTCAAAATACTTTTTAGCATTGCCACCATCGGCTTTTTCAAAAGCACTTACCGTAAGCTTTCCCGCTTCGGCAAGTTCAAGAACTTCTTTCTTAGTATTTTTATAATCTTCATTATTATCCAAACCTTTCCAAGCTTGTTTGAAAGAAGTCGGTGTTTCATGTTGAACATCGCTCTCTATATTTCCAATCCATTGTTCATACCATGTAGAGAATTTTGTTGAAGTAGCCATAAAATCATTTACAGCATTTTCTAAATCCTCATCAGACAAAGTACCGTCTGCCAACATTTTTCCAATGCTTTCATCATTTTTTGCTTCTTCAATCATCTTTTGACGATATTCTTCAAACGAATCGAGTGAATCAACATTTATTTTTGAAAGTTCGTCATTTGAAAATTGACTATAAGATATCCAAGAATTAACCAAACTATTCGCTGCATCTTGTTGATTATCTATATACTGTAAATATTTATCTCTTTGAGAAATTAATCCAGCATATAAATCGGTTGCTCTTTGACCATTCTGTTCAAGAATATCAATCATAGACTGTAAATAATCAGCCTTTTCTTGAGCACCCTTTAGTTCATTATGGTCATTATCAAATTCATCTCTAACAAATAATGTATTTCCGAAAAATCCACCAGCTTGTACATTATTAAAACCAGCATTTTGAAGTATTTTTTCCGCTTCCTTTTCACGCTTCCCAGTATATGCAATTCCATCAAAGAATAAAAATGAATCATCACCAGTTGCTTTTTCGCTTGCTTTTTTGGAATTGTTATAATTAGCTGTTGCTGTTTCATATGCATTTTTGGCTTCTTTTTCTGAGATTTCATCCAATTTAGAAATTTCATCATCCAATTTACCATTTACCAAATCGAGATTTGATGCCTGTACGCCAACTAAATCGGCAATATCATTTTGAATTTCTTTTATTTCTTTTCTGCCATCTACATCTAAATTTTCTGATGTCTTTAATTCCTTATATTTAGAAATAAGTTCATCTAATGATTTTGCTTCTTCTTCATTTTTCTGTACTTTTTCAGTTGTATCAGAAAATGCTTCGTCAGCAGCTTCAGATGCTCTTTTTGCAGAGTTTGCAAGTTTATCAAATCCTTTAATAGCCAACATTATAGCCGCTGTTATTCCAAGAGATATAGCAGCATTTAATGCAGTTTGTGCAATGGTTAATCCGATAGTGGACTGTTTTGCAAAATTTTGAGCATTTTTTAAACCTTCAACAGAGCCTTTGCCTTTATTTAAACCAGAAAAATACAGTTTTGTATTACTATCAGCATCTTTAATTATTCTATTAAAAGTTTCCTGTTTTGTACATCCATGCGCTACCGCATTGTTCCAATTTCTTAAAATTTGAAGTTGATCTTTTGAAATAACAGAATTACTTGACTGGAATATTGACTTTATTCCACCAGAAATACCGTTTTGAGAAAAACCTTGTTGCCAATTTGTTTTATAAGTATTCCAATCCTTATTAAATAAAGATAATGTTTTTCTAGTATTATCAACAGAACTGTTTATTGTTTTAAATATCATATTATTAGTTAGCAAAGGTATTGTTTGAGGATACCATGTCAATCAAATCATTTGTTTGAGGAATGATTGTTGCTTGTTTTTGCATTGTGTGATAAAATAGAAAACATAAAAATTATCTAAATAGGAGAGAAAAACCTATGAACAAAAAGAGAATAATAATTCATATTGTAATACCTGTTATACTTACAATATTGGCGTATTTCATTTCGATTTCATTCATATTTAAAATACCAGATGGTAGGGGTGGATATGAAGCTATAACTTACTTATTTGCTTTCAAATTAGCATTTGGGGTACTTGCAGTTTCATCAATTATATCTGCAATATTATATGTTGGTAACAAAAAGAAATAAGAAACATTAAATTAAACCAATTTAACCACATCCTTTCTAAAATATATGTATATTATCATATACACAGAAAAGACCTGTAGAATAATCTACAAGTCTTTTATAATATGGTATTGTTTTCGTTATAATATAACTGAATATATTTAATGTCAGAAATTCTTAACATAACTATAGAAGGATATGACACATCCGTAGAGTTTATATCACTTTCATCACTTTCAGTTTCAATAATATAATCAGTCAATACAATCCATGAATCTTTACCTTTTTCTTCATGAAAGAGTAATTTGCCTGTGCAAATATAATCATTGCACATAATTCTAAGAGTAGTACCATTTTTATAATCAATTACATCTGAGAACACATTACCATGTGTGGATTTATTATTAATCATTCTGAAATATTTATTAAATTTAGAGCCTTCTGTAAACTTGACACATATAATCGACAATATTAAAGCTGTTGTGCATAGTATAATAGCTCTTGTATTCCAATTTTGTAATTTAATAAATATCGAAAATACAGCTTTTAATATATAACTTATTGCAATACTTCCAATAAGAATATTTTTTGGTAGTTTTCTTGAAGTTAAGTAACAGAATGAACTCAAGAATAAAAATCCTGGCACAAAATACTCAAATATAGTTGGAAGTAAATTTATAATATTATTTATATTTAAAATTTTATTCACCTTCTTTTTGTTTTTTCTTTTTAAGTTGTTGAACTATTTCATTTGAATCTGGTGCATTTTTGATATTTGCACTCTTTGTAAAAGTTTCTAAAATCGGTTTTCCATTTTTATATGCAATTTCACCCTTAATTTCTGTATAATTTTTATCCATAATATAATACCTCCGTAAATATTGTTTTACGGATATTATACTATATAAATATAATAATTCCTATAAAACATTTGTGGAAATAATTTTTTCTTCAACCACAAACTCAACCACAAAATATACCAAAATGTCCTACCTGTAGAAGTCTTAATGTTAAACGTATGGGTGGAGTAGAACGTGGTGCATCAATTGCTGCGTTTGGTATCTTTAGTAAGAAGATTAACAAGACTTTCAAGTGTGGGAACTGCGGATATACTTGGTAATAATAGAATAGGAGAAACACTATGTTATCAGATGAACAAATGCAAGAATTTTCTGAAATGATAAGTTCATCAGAATACAAAAATTATGCAGCTAATCAGATGAAAGGACAGTTTTATAAAAATCTTAGTTTTAATGAGAAGCCTGAACAACCTAAAAATATTATGGTTGAGAAGCAATCCGAAACCAATGAGTTGATTGAGTTTACGAATGAACAGATTTTAGAATTACAAAATCAGCTCAAAGACTCAAAGGTTCAACTGAAACAAGCCAACGATAAACTTGCTTCCCAGACCTTAGTAATCAAACAGTTGAAAGCTGATTTGAAAGAAGAGAGTGAAAAAGCAGATAAGATATCATCTAAAGATATCATGTTAGCCATAATTACAGGATTTATTGGATTGCTTGCAGGACTTATTTGTGCATATTTTGCATTTAGTCTTAATGGGTAAAATAACAAAAGAAAAATCCTATAAAAAATAATAGCGAGTTATAAAGTGAAATTATCATAGACAATTTTATATATTTTTGTGTTTTCAATTTCAATATTCATCACAACCTTTCTACAAATATTTGTTGAATAAGGAAAACTAACATCCAGACTCCAATTCATCATATACACCTTTACCAAGAATTCGTTCCTCAACAATTTTAAGAATATTCCGATATTCCTGTTGAGTACAGTTTTCACATAATAAACGTTTTACAACATGGTCAGCAATATAAGATTCTTTTTCGTATTGCATCATTTGTTGTTCGATAGAATTAAACATATTTTTACCTACTTTCTGAAAGGAGATATTTATGATTTTAAATTATGATTGTATAAGAGATGTTTTATTATAGTATGATAATGAATAGGATGAACTCGCCTAAACATATGTTCCGACTAGTAAAATCCATCAACATGATTTAAAGACATTACCACATCATTACCAACATAAGCTGTTTTATGACCACTAAAATAATCATCATATGTTGCATATTCTAATTCGTTACGTTGTTCCTTAAACTCATCAGTGAGAAGTGCAAGAATTTCTTCTACTTCTGAATATGTACATTCGTGATTTTTAAGCATTTGAGAAATTTTAACTGAGAGATATAGTGTTTTTGAGATATATTTATTATCCAATTTATCACATCCTTTCAATGGAGGTATACTAATGAAGCTTAATCCTGATTGTATGAGAATTATACTTAAATACTGCGTAGAACATATTGATTATAAAGATATTGGTCTTAATCAATGGCATGAAAATTCTGTTACACTTGCTATGCTATATAATAGCGATGAACTCAAAGAGTTTGAGAAGAAAGAAATTATGTATTCTGTAATGAAACTTTATGAGTATAGGTTTATTACTGTATCAAAAATTCAACCAACAAACGGACAACAATATTTTGACAGTTGTGAAATAACAGACGTAACAGTTTATGGTCACGACTTCTATAATTCTATTCAAGAAGATACCATTTGGAATAAGACTAAAAATGTTGTTGGTCAAGTTGGAAATCATACATTGAAGTTCATCGAAGATACTGCTCAGAAGATTGCCGTTGAATCTGCGAAGCAAGCTGTAAGTATTACAATGATGCAGAAATGATCAAATAGGATAGAAGAGTAGTGAAAAATTGTTGCATAATGAAAGACACCTTAATTGGTGTCTTTGTTTGTATCTGGATATATGTATTCCTCAAAATATTGAAGTGTAGAAAATTTCAAAATATCATCTCTATGTGATACAGTCAAATCAATTTTTGCTCTTTTATACAATTCAATATAATTCATAAATTGTTGTTTTATTATGTAATCTTTTCCTCTTAACTTTCGATGTTCATCTGGTCTTAAAAATGCTTTTCTAGTAATATCTATATAATCTTTATTTAATATAACCACTGCTTTTGAATAATCAACACCGCATTTTTCACGTTTATTTGTAAAGAAAGCATGTGGATGATCTACGTGAGAACGCAGTGGAATACAAAATAGTCGATTATACAATTCAATTGTTACATGAGCATACGGTCTATCTTTTTTTATTTCCATTTGCGGATATTTATTATGTGGATAATCGTTATAAAACTTTTCTGTTAAGAAAGTATATTCCATATATTTCTCCTTTGTATAATAAAAAACCTCTGGTTTATGTAACCAGAGGAAGATATCTTCTCAGTGGACTTTTCTTTATTTTTACTTGGTTGCGTCCTACAACCAAATATTCTCAGTGAGCTTTCTTTAATTTACTTCTCGTGACTCTACGAGAAATCTTCTTATGAAGATATATGAGAATTATCTTTACTTATATTATACACAATTATAAGAAAAAATCTATGCTTTTTTGAAAAACTTTTAAAATTTTTAAGTCAATAAAAGTCGAAATAATACGATATGTTTTACACCAGAATATTCTTAAATAATTTATAATATTTTAGGGGGATAAGTTTAGCAAAGTCTACGGAATAATTCTGTGGGCTTTTGTGTTCTTTGTGTTATAATCATATTAACAAAACATCGGAGGTAGTTATATATGAAAGAATTAACAAAAGAACAGATTAGTAAAATAGTAGACAAAGCATTCTCAGAATCAGTAGAAAACATTATAGACATTTTTACAGATAATATAGAGTCATTTTCTGACACCTTAAAAGATGAAAGTACAGGAATCAAAAATTCAGCACTTTACTTTGCATCTATGACAACTGTGCTTCAAATATCTAAACAAACATTAAAAGAAACTATTTATGAGATTCTTTTAGAAGAAGAGTAGTTATATTTTTAATTTTTTTTGAGTCCAAAGAATGTAATATATCTATATTATTTTTTTGACAAAAATATTCGTGTAATAAGTCTAATAGTTCATCAGTAAACATTGGATTTATTGCACGAATTTGTTTCTTAATTTCATTTAATTCCATAAGCTCAATCCTTTCTCTAAGAGAAGAGTATTTCTCCTATCTTATTTATTCTCTATTTTTTATTCCATCTTATCTACGCATTGGAATGATACGCCAAACAATTAATCAGAAGATAAGTTTCTGCATTTAATGTAAATCCATCACAGATTTACCTCTGTTGTGTCAGAGAGTACCGAGCGCATATTCGCCAAGCATCGTTGCATATAACTTGACGTAGGAGTTGTCGCTACTGTGAGGGCTTGTCTCGGAGAGACCTGTCCCTGCGGATTGTGCCAAACGTCACGATTTTACGATTCTAATTATATTGCTATAATAGAAGTGTTGTGATACATCTGCATTACCAGACCGTTTATTAGCAGTTCCCGCATATTGTCCCGATTATTTATTTATCATCGTGTATCTCACGAATAACACACTTTAAACCTATATATCCATAGTAAATTATGTATGTTGTCGGCATATTCAAAACAGTGAGGGAATACATTTTATCCCTACCGACATTTTTAAATGAAAATGCTGCTGCAATAGCAGTTGCTACGGCAGGTATTGCATTACCGCTTTTTACAATGCTATCTAAAATATCAATTAATTTTCCACCTGCATCAATTGCACCCTTAAGGAAATTGGAATTTAAAGTATCATTCGCAAGCTCTTCAAGCTTTGCCTTGGCTAAGTCTACAGAAGCCTGGATTGATTTACTATATTCTTCATTTTCCTTACGAGCTGAACCTTCAGCATTGGTTGCTTCTTCGTAAGCCTTCTTTAAAATTTCGGGCTGCGAGAGAGCGGCTGCAAGAGCGTTGCTCTGGTTTTTACCAGCTAATTTTTCCAACAGTGCAGCACGATCAATATCTTTAAGACTTGACCACTTATCTGCAATTCCACTGACAATTGTATATATATCCTTAAATGTTTTACCATCTGATTCAAGAATATCTACACCTGTCATACCTTTTACTAAGGCTTGTAATTTTGATGTGGACTCAACCATACCATCGGTATCTTCACCAGCTTCTTCTAATTCTGTTTTTGCACCACGAATCCTGGCACTAACTGTTTTCCACATATTTCCTACTTTTTCAGGATCTTGGAGTACACTATTTGTTGCAGTAACAAGTGCTACGGATTTTTCAAGAGATGTATTTGCAGCATTAAATGAAGCGGCAGAACGCTGAAGGGCTTCACCTATGCCTCCGCTTGATATAGCTTCGTTATTCTGATCTGTTACTTTCGATTATAAACCTACTGACCATATTACTATGGCGCATAGTCATTTCTGGCTATGTCTCACGTTTCATTTATTTGGATTATTGCGTGAGTACGGACTGTATATTAAATCCTCTTGTCTTTTAAAAAGAGAGTTTCAAAAGAGTAGGATTGATAACTTCAATATATATGTTGCCATATATATCCCGCAGTCTCTACGGATAAATTATGTTTGTTATTTGTTGTTTGATTTCATCTGTGGATAAATCATATTTTAATTCCAACAAAGGTATATTATAATTACGACTATATTCTCGTTTAATATTGTCTCTAATTTGATTTATCTTAAATTGTTCTTCTCCGCCAAAAAAATCAATTGGCTCATAATGCTGTTTACCATTATATTCAATTAAATAATATGGCTTATCATTTTTCAATAGTGCAAAATCAAAATGTAAAGGATAGATATACTTACAATCATCTGTAGTCCATTGCTGTTCAAATTTAACATCATTTTCTTCAAGAAATTGTTTAATAAAACGTTCGCCAGAAGATTGATTAGCACAACCGCATGATGTAACTCTTCCTGAATTTACCCATGCTGGGAGACAATCAAAATGCTTACTACAAACAGGGCATTCATATTCCCACAGCCATTGACCATGCTTATTCATTTTTGATTGCTTAATTGCTTTTACATTATAATCGGAAATATATCCTGTCCAATCTTTTGTATTTGATAGAGAGGTAGCTTCTTTATTTAGACATCCACAAGATTTTGTATTTCCAGACAAAACCTGTATCTTTTTTACTGTGGTATAATTTCCACAATTACACCTGCAATATAATTCTCGTGGCGTAACATCTTTATTCTCAGATATAACAGTAAGTCTTCCGAATGTTTTACCAATTACATCAATTGATATTTTATCCATTGCTTCTCTTTTTGCACATCCACATGAACAAAGAGAACCTTCTTTTTCTGCTCTAATAAGTCCATCTGTTAATCTTTTTACTATATTTCCACAATCACATAAACAATTACAATATGTACGTTGTTTACCGCTTTTTGATTTTTCACCATAAATCATTTCTTGTACAACTAGCTTTCCAAACCGTTTACCTACAAGACTTTTTCGTTTATACTTACCAGTATCATTATGTGCGCAGTTCCAACATTGTGTAGTTTTGCCACTTGTTAAACTTGTTGTATCTACAATGCTTTCATTTCCACAATTACATTTACACAACCAAAATGTTCTTTTTGATTTGCTCTTTGGATTAATTGTTTTGTGTAATACAATCAACTTCCCAAACTGTTGATTTGTTAAATCTATTTTGAGTTTACTCATATTTCCTCCTTTCTTTTATATTCTCTCTTTAAATAATAAAAAGACCGTGTTTTCACAGTCTTTTAACAAACATAAAATCTTTCCTCGGTCTTTGATGTCCCCATCCTTTAACCGATATAGTTATCTGCTCTGGTCACATATTACTATGCAACCTCTCCAATATTCTTAGAGACTTCATTAAATACATCTACAATGTGTTCTGCTTGGTCAGCTTCAAGCTTAAAACCTTTTAAAGTTGAAATAAGCGACTCGTTGGCTGTATTAATATCAATTCCGTCACCAACATTCTTATATAACTGAGAAACTTCAGCTAATTGTTTAGCATCTGGAATACTATATCCATTTTTCGACCAATCCGCAGTGGCTGCAATTGTATCAGAAATTGTACCTCTGACTTCCTTTGCAATATCTGCATAACTGTCAAAATCAGCATAAATCTGTTTTGATGACTGTTCAGATACTTTTGCAAGTTCTGTAATCTGTGTGTTCAACTCAGTCACAGTAGACGCAGCTTGCTTGATTACATTAATAACATCATAAACACCAAACATACCTGCCATTTGAGCAGCAATCTGATGGAATCCACTATTCTTTAATGTATCAAAGAAACTTCTGCCAGCACGACCAGCTTCAACCTCGGCATTATAAATCTTTAAAATTTCACCATGAATTTTGTCAAGACTCATACTCGGATTACCACTTTCAATTTCTGCATAGTAAGCTTTAATCTTAGCCTTAGCCTCAGAAGACATCT
>OGZO01000142.1_pt1 | contig 44434 bp, 34 predicted proteins | sample 1576721 | NCBI WGS metagenome assembly OGZO01 (sample SAMEA3541516, study PRJEB24748) | human gut metagenome | biome: human gut; feature: human-associated habitat; material: faeces | place: China | collected 2012 | reverse complement strand
ACGGGAAACGGACGCTGCAATCTGACCAACCGGGAGCTGGGGCCGGAGCTGATCGTGGAAAACCTCTCGGCCTGCCGGGAGCGAGCCTATCTCCCGTATGCGCTGTGCGCATGGGAGGGGCTGGACGATTTGCTCATCGGCGATGCGTCCGCGCCGGGCACGGCAGAGGAAACGCTCTCGTATATCCCCGGCAGCGTGCCGGACTGGTTCACCGCGCAGTCCGCGCTCTCCGTGCGCCAGCGCGGGGCGGACGTGCAGGCGTTCCTCGAACTGGAAGCGGACTACCGCGCGTATGCCGAAGCGAACTATCTCGCGCTGCCGGACGAGGCGGCGGCGGCCATCGGCCGCGCGCTCGATCTCCCTGCGGAGAAGCGCACGCTCTCGCAGATCAAGGACATCATCCTGCAAACGCTTGAGAGCTGTCTGACCTACAGCGAGAGCGTCGTGAGCTACACCGGTGACACCGACTTTCTCACCTATGCGCTCGAACGCTCCGGCAGCGGCTACAGTGTGCATTACGCGACCGCCGCGGCGCTCATGCTCCGATACTTCGGTGTTCCGGCACGGTATGTCGAGGGGTATTTCCTCTCCGCCGAGGAAGCCGGGCGCTATGCCGCCGGGGAGCGGATCGTTCTCACGGAGAGAAACGCTCACGCCTGGGCGGAGTATTATCTCGACGGTGTCGGCTGGATCCCGTTTGAAACGACGCCCGGCTACACCGATGACGAGGAGCTCAACGCCGGTCCCGGCACCGGCCTCAAGACCGAGCGCTACTACAGCCAGACCGAGCCCGAGCCGCCAGAGGACAACACGCCCGAGGATATCACCGAAAACGGCGGCATGCTCCGCCACTTCCGCGTGCCGAGCTATGTAACGGCGATCCTTCTGCCGCTGCTCGTGCTGCTGGCCGCGGCGCTCTTCGTGCTGCTGCGGCGGCGGAAGCTGCGCGCGGCGCTGCAAAGGATCGAGCGGCTGGATAACCGCGGCGCGATCGCCGCGCTCTACGGCTACGCCGCGGCGCTGCTGCGCCGCACGAGTCTCGCGCCAAACGAGCTTGACGGCGGGGCGGAGGCGGCAGATCTCAACCGCGAGGCGCTCTTCAGCGCGCACGCCATGACGGACGCGCAGCGCGATGCCATGAAGAAATATGTCCGCACGGTGCTCGATGCGTGCCGGCACCGCTGGAGCTTCGGACACAAGCTCGTATACCGCTGGATCGAATGCCTGTATCTGTAAAAGGAGAAAAGGACCAAATGAAGAAACTGATGGGAAGCAAACGGATCGCGGCGCTGCTGCTCGCGCTCTGCCTGATGCTGTCGGCGCTGCCGGTACCGGCGGCGGCGACGGATTCGCAGCCGGGGTATTTCTATCTGAGCGTTGTGACGAACCAGAAAACGGTCATCGCCCCGACGCGTGTGACGTATACCGCCGGGCAGTCGGTCCTCGACGCCATCGAATCGAGCGGGTTCGATTTCAAATTTCAGGGCGGGGACAAGGTATCCGTCGAGACGATCGAAGGGGTCAGCGCAAATTTCGTACGCTTCCACGACTATACGATCGGCGATAACGACTATGATCTGACCGTTCCTGCGGAGAAGATCAACGTTCTGGCCTTTACGGAGACGATGGGGCAGAACAGCGCCTCCGTGACCGCGCTCATCCTCGGTCTCGGCAAGTTCGCCGAAATGACGAACAATGTGCAGAGCTACGGTCCCGCGGCCGAGGCATACGACGCCGCGCTCACGGGCCTCCGCACCGCCTCCGCGGAGGAGGCCGACGCACTTCTTGCCGGACTCAACGCCGCTGTGAAGGAATACGAGGCGCTGCTTGCCGGGACAAAGTACACCGTGACGTTTGCGCCCACGCAGAACGGCGCGTCTCCGGCCAAATCCCATATCCGCATGACCGACAGCTACGGCAACGTGACGGAAGCGGACGGCGCGTCCATCTCCGTTATCGCTGGGAAATACAGCTTTGAGGTGACGGACGGCGGCTGCAACAGCGTCCGCGGCACGCTCACCGCCGGCGAGGGAAGCCCCGCCGGGGCGGTGGCCGTGACGCTTCCGCACGGCCAGTGGTTTGACGCCGTGCGCCTGAGCCGGAATTCCGGCTCCCCGGCGTTCGATAAGGAGATCTACCGCTCCGTGTACGCCGGAACGAATGAGGGGACATTCTATGTGCCGGACTGCACGACGCTCCTTTATCTCAACGCGCAGATGGGTGATGTCCCGGATGAGAAAAACACCAAGCTGTGCACGGTATACGCCTATACCGACACCGGGAAGGATGCCTCGGAAACGACGCGCTCCTGGGATTCGACCTATACGAGCATGGTGCAGTGCATCGGCTTCGGCATGGACGGCATCACCGTGCCGCTCGAGGGACGCTATACGGGCGCGGACGGCTACATGCAGGTGCAGACGTACACGATGCACATCGTACGCATACCGACGCTTAAGTCCGTCACCGTGAAAGCGCCGGACGGAACGCCGCAGATCGTCGAGCCGGTTTTTGACCCCTATACGAACGAATATACCCTGACCGCCGTGACGGACAGCATCCTTCTCGCTGCCGAGGGCTACGGCGAGAGCTACACCGTCTCCGGAACCGGCAAAGTCCAGACGGCGGCGGGTACCGACGCGGAGATCTCCGTTTCCGCGAACGGCCAGACGACGAAGTATACGCTGCATATCACGCGCCGCACGGCGGCAAATGTCAAGCTCACCGTGCCGGATGGCTGCACCGCGGAGGTGCGCGACGCGGCGGGCAACGCCATTCCCGCTTCAGCGGACGGGAGCTATGCACTCATCCCGGGAGGCTCCTATACCTGCGTCACGACGAAGGATGTGTGGTACCACGCCTCCGCTGTGTTTACGGCTTCGGACGGTCTCACCGTGAAAGCGGCCTCGCCCATAACGGCGGACGCGATCACGGCCGCGGCACTCTTTGACAATTTGTCTTCCTCCACCCGGAACGAGTTCAAGCCGGAAACGCCGTTCGCGGCCGGTACGCACAGCGTGCGCTATGTGATCGCGGACACGATCAGCCGCATGTACGCCCAGGCAACCGCAGCCAGCGGCTATACCGTGACGGCCATCCACGACAACGTGGAAAATTCCACCGGCCTTGTCAACGGCATCAAGGAAACGCCCGTCACCGCCGCCGTCGGCGGCAGCAGCAGTGCAACGCGGCTCAACAACCTTATCCAGACCGGCGGCACCGCCCGCACGCTGACGCTGCGCGCGTCCAAAACGAGCGGCGGTACCACTTACTATCAGGACTACACGCTCTTCCTTGTCCGCAGCCTGCATCTCAAGAGCCTTACGGTCGCCGCCGACGGGGAAACACTCTCGTTTACCGACGCCGATAGCACCAGGATCACCTTCAACGGCAATGTAACGGACTATTACATGCAGGTCGCCAACACGACCGCGTCGGCGACGGTGACGGCGCAGTACGCCGCCTCGGGCGGCTACGCTGCGGACATCGGCGGCGAGCGCTGCGCAGATATCCAGGGCGTGACTGTGGCGCTCAATCCCGACAAGGCACGGGAGACCATCGCCGTCAAAGTGCTGCACAGCGATGCGAACGTCGTTTCCACGGTCTATAACCTCCACTTCGTCAAGAAGCAGCCGGTGGCGATCACGTTTGCCGTGACGCCGTCCGATGCCAACGTGTTCCTCGTGAACAACGATACCGGCAGCTGCGTCTATACCGACGATACCGGCACGGCGATGCTTCCGCCGGGAGCGAGCTTCCGCTACACCGTGACCCGGAACGGGTATGCCGGCGTACAGGAAATGTCCTACACTGTGCCGGATACGGCGGAGACAGTCACTTTGACGCTCGAAAAAGCGCCGGAGCGCTCGTATGAGCCAATGGCCGGGGTCTGGCCGTCGTTCCGCGCGGACGAATATAATAACGGCGTGGTGAATGCTAAAACGCCCACCACGGCGGAGGACGCGGTGCTCTACTGGGCGACGCAGCTCGGCGAGAACTACAGCGCCGACGCCTGCGGCTGTCCGATCCTTGTGGGCGATCATCTCTATACCTACGCCAAGGACATAATCTATAAGCTGAACGTCGTGACCGGCGAGATCGAGAGCAAGGGGAAGATGGATCACAGATCGTCCTTTGCCATCAACAGCCCGACGTATGCCGAGGGCATGCTCTTTGTCGGACTCTCGGACGGCGGCGTGCAGGCGTTCGACGCTGATACGCTCGAATCGCTCTGGATCTACCGGGACTCACTCGGCGGCCAGCCGAACTGCCCGATCTACTACCATAACGGCTATATCTACACCGGCTTCTGGCAGGGCGAAAAGGAAAACGCAAACTTCGTGTGCCTGTCCGTGACGGATGAAGACCCGACAAGGGGCGACGAGGAAAAGCTCCCCACCTGGCAGTACAGAAGCCTCGGCGGCTTCTACTGGGCGGGCGCGTATGTGGCGGACAACTATGTCCTCATCCCGACGGACGACGGCGATTCCGGCTATACGAGCGGCTACGCGAGCATTCTCTCGCTCAACCCCCGAACCGGCGAGCTCATCAGCTCGATCCGGCTTCCGCATCCGGGCGACGCGCGCAGCAGCGTGACCTACGATAACGGCCGCGCGTACTTCACAACGAAAGGCGGCTACTTCTACAGCGCTGCCGTGTCCGAAAACGGCGAGCTCAGCGATCTCCGGCACATCAAGCTCTATAACTACGCCAACGACGCGAAGAACCCTGCTATGAGCACGTGCACCCCGGTCATCTATAATGGCCGCGCATACATCGGCATCTCCGGCGTCGGCCAGTTCAAGGCATATTCCGGCCACAACATCACCGTGATCGATCTCAACAGCTGGAAGATCGCCTACACGGTGCGCACGCAGGGCTACCCCCAGACGAGCGGCCTTCTCACCACCGCCTATAACGAGGGCGACGGCACGGTGTATGTGTACTTCTTCGATAACTACACGCCCGGCAAGCTGCGCGTTCTCCGCGACAAGCCCGGCCAGACGCGCGCCGACATCACCGTGACGGAAACGGCGATCGAGGGCGGGAAGGAAATCTCCTACGAGACCGCGGGGGTGCTCTTCACGCCCGACGGAAATCAGGCGCAGTATGCCATCTGCAGCCCGATCACCGACGCCTCCGGCACGATCTACTTCAAGAACGACTCGGCGTATATGATGGCGCTCGGCAGCGTCATCACGGAGCTTCGCGTGGACGGGCAGCCCGACAAGCTCGCCTACTGCGCCGGGGAGACGTTCGATCCGGCCGGCATGAAGATCACGGCGGTTTACAAAAACGGCTTTGAGCGCGATGTGACGCAGTACGTCACATTCTCACAGCAGCCGCTCGGCAGCACGGACAGTGCGTTTGAGATCCGCTTCGAGCACGTCATGTATCAGGATAAGGACGGTCAGGGCGGCTCAAAGTACCCGGTCGATCCGCCGTCGGTGACGATCGCTCTTACGATCGCGCCGTCGATCCCCGGCGACGTGGACGCCGACGGCAATATCACCGCCGAGGATGCCGCGAAAGTGGCCGAGCACATGCGCAATACCGAAAGCAAGAATGCCGGCGGCTTCACGCTGACGGAGACGGAGATCAAATACGCGGACGTGAACGGCGACGGGAAAGTGACGATGGAAGACGCCGAACTCATCTGGCAGTACAGCCGCGGCGAGATCACCGAATTCCCGAAAAAGGAAACGACCGAAACAACGAAAACCGAATAAAACCACAAAGCCCGGCCATCCGAAGATGGTCGGGCTTTTCAAATGCCTCCCTTGTGTAAAGGGAGGTGGCAAAACCGCAGGTTTTGACGGAGGAATTGCAGAGCACAGAGTGTTCCGAAAGAGAACAATCCCTCAGTTAGCCTGACGGCTGACAGCCCCCTTTGCACAAGGGGGCCTCTTTTTACAGATTAAGCAAATCTTAAAGAAATCCCATCTTTATTATTAAAGCCGGGGATGCTATGCTGTAGCTGTAAACGAGAGAGGGGAAGAGCCATGTACAAAATACTCATCTGCGACGACGAGCGCGATATCCGGAACGCGCTGCGCATCTATCTTACGGGCGAGGGCTACGCCGTCTGTGAGGCCGACAGCGGCTTAGCGGCGCTCGAGCTCATGCAGCGCGAGGAAGTACAGCTCGTGCTCATGGACATCATGATGCCCGGCATGGACGGCATGACGGCGACGGCAAAGCTGCGCGAGCAGAGCAACGTCCCGGTCATCCTCATCACCGCCAAGAGCGAGGACAACGATAAGATCCTCGGTCTCACCGTCGGCGCGGACGATTATATCACCAAGCCCTTCAACCCTCTTGAGGTCCTTGCCCGCGTCAAGGCGCAGCTCCGGCGCTATGCCCAGCTCGGCGGCATGCCGGAGAAAAGCACCGCGCTCACGCTCGGCGGCATCGCCATGGACGATGAGCGCAAGAGCGTCACGCTCGACGGCGAGGAGGTAACGCTTACCCCGACGGAGTACGACATTCTCCGTCTCCTGCTCGAAAACCCCGGCAAGGTGTTTTCGAGCGCCGATATCTACCGGCGCGTCTGGAAAGACGAACCGTTTTCCGCAGAGGGAACGGTGCCGGTGCATATCCGCCATCTGCGCGAAAAGCTGGAGATCGACCCCGCCAACCCGCGCTATCTGAAAGTCGTCTGGGGCAAAGGCTATAAGCTGGAGGAAATGAAAAAATGAAAAAGCTGACCCACAGCGCGGCGGCGCGCGCCGCCGCCTTTATCCTGTGCCTGCTCTGCGGCCTTACGGCGCTGCTCTGCGCCGCAGGATATTTCATGACCCGCATCGACCGCGACCGCACGCTGCCTGAGCCGGACAGCGTATCGGTGTATAAGAACGGCATCCGTGTTCTGCTCAACAACGCGCTGCAGGAGGAACGGTATACCGGCGAATACCCCGAGCTGCCCTCCGGCTACTCCTATGTAGCAACGGATACGTCCACCGGCAAGGTGCTGTACGACGGCAGAACGAAAAACGCCGTGGCGCTCGGCATTTCCGGCGGCTGTTCCAGCGGAGACAGATGGATCGACGTGCAGGCGTATCTCGAACCGAAGCAGACGCCCGGCGAGGAGCTGACGCTGCTCCGCACCTCCGTCGGCACGCTGCTGCGCTATCAGAATGCCTATCTCCCCGTGGGCATCATCACGGCGGTGCTGTGTCTCGCGCTCTTCGTCTTTCTCATGGCGTCCATGGGAAAAAAGCCGGACGGCGTGAAGCTGCGCGGCATCCACCGCGTGCCGCTCGATCTCTTTCTCGCCGCGGCGCTGGCGGCGGTGGCCGTCCCGGCAAACTTCTATTCGGGAATTGACCTGCTCTATAACCCGCTCTGGGTATGTATGATGCCGGTTACGCTCATGGCGCTCTGGATCGGCTTTGTCGTGCTGCTCACGCTCTGCACGATCTCGGCGCGGCTCCGCGCCGGGAAGTGGTGGAAAAACAGCATCATTTATATCGTCTGCCGCTTTGTATACCGCGCCGTGCGCGGCTTTGTCCGCGCGCTGCCCATCGCGTGGAAGGGGATCCTTGTGTACGCGGTCGTGGCGCTTGTCAATTTCTTCGGCATGCTCCTTATATGTCTTTCGGGCAGCTTCTTCCAGCTTCTCATGCTCGTTGCGCTCGACATCGCGGGACTGTATTTCGTCATCCGTATCATGCGCCAGCTCAAGGCGCTGCAGACGGCGGCGCAGAAGCTCGCCGCGGGCGATCTCACCTACACGGTGGATACGGAGAAAATGTACCCGGTGCTCAAGGAGCACGGCGACGATCTCAACGCCGTGAGCGTCGGCATGAGCCGCGCCGTGAACGAGCGCATGAAGTCCGAGCGGTTTAAAACCGAGCTCATCACGAATGTCAGCCACGATCTCAAAACGCCGCTCACGAGCATTGTGAGCTATGTCGACCTGCTCAAAAAGGAGCCGACCGAAAGCGAGGCGGCGAGAGAATATATCGAGGTTTTAGACCGCCAGAGCCAGAAGCTCAAAAAGCTCACGACCGATCTCGTGGACGCGAGCAAGGCGAGCAGCGGCGCGCTGCCGGTGAATCTCGAAAAGATCGATCTCGGCGAGCTGCTGCGCCAGAGCGCCGGGGAGTATACCGAAAAGTTCGCCGCGGCAAATATCACGCCGGTGCTGAATGTGCCGGAGGCGGAAACGTATGTCACGGCGGACGGGCGGCTTTTATGGCGCGTGCTGGATAATCTGCTGGGCAACGCGGTAAAATACGCGCAGAGCGGCACGCGGCTCTATCTGGAGCTGACGCCGGGTGAAACGGAAACGGTGCTCACACTCAAAAATATTTCCCGCGAGCCGCTCAACATCCCGGCGGAGGAGCTGATGGAGCGGTTCGTCCGCGGCGACGGCTCGCGCCACACGGACGGCAGCGGACTGGGACTTTCCATTGCCAATTCTCTCATGGAGCTCATGGGCGGAAAGCTCACGCTGACGCTTGACGGCGATCTTTTCAAAGCCGCTCTTGTGTTTCCGCAGAAAACCGTATAATATTTTTGCCGGACGGGGAACCAAACGACCCCGTCCGGCGTCTATATTTTCGAACACCCAAGGGTGCGAGGAAAGGAAAGAGCTTATGAAGATGAAACGATTTGCCGCGGCGCTTCTGGCGCTTATTCTGTGCGCGGCGTTTATGACGGCCTGCTCGCCGAAGCCGGAGCAGCCCGCCGCAACATCCGGCAATGCGTCGTCCGGCAATGCGTCGTCCGGCAGCGCAGCCGCCGAACCCGCCGCAACGGCGGAGCCGACGAGCGCTCCGACGCCCGTGCCGCCGGAAACCACCGCGATGCCCGAGAAAACCGACACGTCTGTCACGGTGACGCCGGAGAAGAACGGCCTTTACGACGCGCTGTGCGACCTTTTCAACAACTATCATGAAGGCACCGCCGGCTGCTCGCTCACGGGAGCGCGCATCGCTGCCACGATCATGGACTTCTCGCTCACGAACGGCATGGACGCCGTGCGCAGCGGCGCAGCCGCCTTTGATCTCGGCGAGGAGACGGAGTTCGGCGAAAAGCTTACCGATAAGCTCACCGCGATGTATGAGACCGCCATGGGCCTTTACGGCGAGAGCGGGAAAAACCTCCTTGCCGACGGCGGCTATACGCCGGCGCATTACCCCTACAGTGCCAAGGACGTGCGCGATACCTATACCGCGATCTTCGCCGAGCGCGGCTGCGAAGCCCCCGCCGTGGTGCGCATCTACCGCAGCGACGCGAACGCCGAGCACTTCCTTGCCTTCGGCACCGCGCTCGACGGCACGGAGATCACCGCCGAAACGCTCAACGGCGCGATGGACGGCCTTATCTTTGAAAACGGCGCGGCGTTCAACACCGTTACCGCAGACAAGGACGGCCACATCAGAGCCGACCTCAACGACGCTTTCGCCGCGCAGGTGCGCTCTCTCGGCACGAGCGGGGAGTACTTCCTTGTCGGCGGCATCGTCAACACGCTGCTCGACGCCTTTGACGGCACGGACGTCACGCTCACCGTGAACGGTGCGCCGCTCGAGAGCGGACACAATATTTACGACTATGTGCTCACGCGCTATGAGGAGTAACTATAACTGTATGAGCATGAAAAAGAAAGGCCTGTCCCTGCTGCTCTGCGCGGCGCTTTCCCTTTCGCTCGCGGCGTGCAGCACAAAGCCGGAAACTCCGGCACAGCCTACGGCGGAACCCACGGCGATCCCCGTGACCGCCGCGCCGGAGACTACCGCCGCGCCCACGGAGGCGCCGGCGGCCGAAAACCGCAATGTGCCGGTGATTTCCGTCCGGTGCGAGAACGAGGATTTTTATACCGCCGACAATGCGGCGCTTCTTCTCGTCTATGCCTGCGCCGAGCCGAGCTTTTCCATGAACGGAAACGACGCGGCCGCTGCCGCGATCAACGAAGCGCTGCATAAGCAGTATACGGATTTTGCCGTCGGTGTCGAATCGAGCAGCGAATACAGCATTTCCGGCAAGGAAAATTATCTGGCCGCGGCAAAGGAAGAACTCGCCTGGCAGACGGAAAACGGCGATGCCTCGGGCTTTTCTTCCTACAGCCTTATGCGCCAGATGAACGTCCGCTATAATGCCCGGTATCTGCTGAGCATCACCTACGACGACACGTCGTATTTCGGCGGCGCGCACGGCTACACCGGCCGCTGCGGCCACACCTTCGATATCCGCACCGGCCGGGAGCTGACGCTCGCGGATCTCACGGACAACTACGACGCTTTCCTCTCCGCCGCCGTCGATCAGCTCAAAGATATCATCAGCTACGGCGCGGAATACGCCGCCTACGGCCTGAACGAGGGCTACGAGGATCAGCTTGCCGGTCTCTTCCGCGACGGCAACTGGTACTTTAACGACGAGGGCCTTGTCCTTATGGCAAACCCCTATGAGCTCGCGGGCTATGCCGCGGGGCTCATCGAGTTCACGCTGCCGTACGCATGGCTCGCCTATCAGATCAAGGCGGATTATCTCCCCGCCGAGAGCACAGCGGACGGTACGCTCACCGGCGAGCTGAGCGAGAGCGCCGACGCCGCCGGGAACGCAACGTATGTCTGCGACACCGGTACGGGCGGTCTGGGCGCGTGCGTCACGTTCACCGCCTCCGGCACGGTCGAGGACGTCGAGCTCAACGCCGTGACGTATCTGGAATACTCCAACGCCTACCGCACGGACGGCACGCTCTGGTACGCCGGGCGTCTCGCCGACGGCGAGAGCGTCTGCGTGCAGACATGGATCCCCGACGTGATGCCGAATCTCGCCATCTCCTGGCGCGACGCCGATGGCGAGCACGTAAAGTATATCTCCCAGAGCGGGATGGACGGCTCTCTCATCCTCATGGACGGAGAGCAGTATGCCGAGCGTCCGCTGAACATCTCCGGCAAGAGTGTGTATCACTATGACATTAACGGCGACTATGCCGCCGAGGAGATCACCGTGACGGCGAAGGATGCCGGCGGCATCAACGAGTACACGATCGCCGTGAACGGCACGGTGCTCGACCGCACCTATATGCCCGTGGGCGACCGGTACGATCTCTGGATCTGCGATCTGGACGGCGACGGCATCTGCGAGCTTCTGTTTGCCGCCGACCCCGGCAGCGACGATTACCGCACCTGCGGCTGGCACGGCGACACGCTCGAGCCCATCCAATTTACCGGCGACGCGCGCTACGGCGCGGACCCGAACGGCATTACCGGCAGTCTCGACGGGCGCGTCGTGTTCAGCGGCGGCATCCCGATGCTCGAGGCGTGGTACTATCAGCTCGGCACCTACTGCGCGGTCATCGGTATGAACGGAACGTCCGACGGCGTCGTAACGCTCGATCCCTCTTTTAAATGGAACTACCGCGGCAGCTGCTACTATCTGACTGTGGCGAAGATCCTGCCGGTGTATCTCGATGAGGGCGGCACCGCCGTGCTGACGCCGGGCGAAAAGCTCCTGCTTACCGGCACGGACGGACAGAACACCTTCTTCCGCACCGATGACGGCCGCACCGGATCGATCCGGCTGGAATACGATGGGGAAGGCGGCTGGACCATCAACGGCGAGAGCGAAGAGAATTTCTTTGAGATGCTTCCCTATGTCGGCTGACGCCTTCAAACGAACCTCTGCTGTCAGACAAAATGACCGGAACACAGAAAAAAGCCTGTGTTCCGGCCTTTTTTATAAAAACCGGTTGCAGAGCCGGGGAAAAACGGTTATAATGCAGCGCAGGGCCTTGGAATCGTTTCCACGGCACTATTCCATCACCGAAAGGACAGAGAACCATGATTTATTCTCCGCAGGATCTTCTGGGCACCACGGAATCTCTGCTGAAATATGACGAGGACGAGCGCCTGAGCGAGGCCTCGCCCCAGCACCTCCACAACGCTCTCGGGCGGGCGGTAATGATCGCGGTGGGGGACAACTGGGCCAAATCCCGCGCCCGCCGCGCCGGAAAGCGCAAGGCGTATTATCTCTCCGCCGAGTATCTTGTCGGGCGGCTCGTATACAATAACCTTTTCAATCTCGGCATTCTCGACGAAATGCGCCGGGTGTTTGCCGAGCGCGGCATCGATCTCGCCTGTCTTGAGGAGATCGAGGACGCGGCTCTCGGCAACGGCGGTCTGGGCCGTCTTGCCGCGTGCTATATGGACAGCGCCGCCACCTGCGGCGTGCCGCTGAGCGGCTACGGCCTGCGCTATCGCTTCGGTCTTTTCAAGCAGAGCTTTGAAAACGGTGCGCAGAAGGAATCCGCCGACGACTGGGAAAAGCACGGCGATCCCTGGAGCTTCCGCCGCGAGAAGCACACCGTCCGCGTCCGCTTCGCCGACCAGACGGTGCTCGCCGTGCCGTACGATACGCCGGTCATCGGCTATCATACCGACAACGTCGCAACGCTCCGTCTCTGGCAGTGCGAGGCCGAGCAGGAGCTCGACTTTGACGCGTTCAACTCGCAGGATTACGAGCGCGCGCTCACTGAGAAAAACCGCGCCGAGGACATCACCCGCGTCCTCTACCCGAACGACAGCACTGTCGAGGGCAAGCGTCTGCGCATCAAGCAGCAGTACTTCCTCTCGAGCGCGTCGCTGCAGGACATCCTGCGCACCTACAAATCCTCCGGCAACGGCGATCTTCAGCGCCTCGGCGAGTTCATCGCCGTGCAGCTCAACGATACCCATCCCGCCATGTCCATCCCCGAGCTCATCCGTCTGCTCATGGCCGAGGGCATCGACTTTGACCGCGCCTTTGCTATCACCCGCAGCGTTTTCTCCTACACGAACCACACCGTCATGGGCGAAGCGCTCGAGCGCTGGGATATGGATCTTCTGCGCAGTGTTGTGCCGGAGATCTGCGACATTCTCCTGAAGATCGAAGAGCGCCTGCAGCAGGAGTTCCCCGGCGCGAATCTCCACGTCGTCTGCGATAATCAGGCGCGCATGGCCGATCTTTCGGTGTATATGTCCCGCAAGGTGAACGGCGTTGCGGAGATCCACAGCCAGATCCTCCGGGACGATCTCTTCCGCGCGTGGAACGAGAAATACCCCGGCCGCATCGTGAACGTTACGAACGGCATCACGCCGCGCCGCTGGCTCGGTCTCTGCAACCCGGAGCTCACCGAGCTCATCCGCGCCGAGATCGGCGAGGGCTTCCTGCGTGATCTTGACCGCATCGGCTATCTGCGCGAGCACGTGAGCGACGAGCTCGCCATGCTCTTCAACGCCGTCAAGCTGCAGAAGAAGAGCCAGCTCGCCGCGCACATCCGCGCCGCGGAGGGCGTGGACATTCCCGAGGAGTTTGTGTTCGATGTGCAGGTCAAGCGCGCGCACGAATATAAGCGCCAGCTGATGAACGCTCTCTGCCTTGCCGACTTCTATTTTGAGATCAAAAACGGCGGTCTTGCCGATATGCCGCCCACGGCGTTCATTTTCGGCGCGAAGGCCGCGCCCGGCTACCGCCGCGCGAAGGCCGTCATCCGCTATATCAACCGTCTTGCCGAGCTTGTGAACAACGACCCCGATGTGAACGGCAAAATGCGCATCGTGTTCGTGCAGAACTACAACTGCTCCTACGCCGAAAAGATCATCCCTGCGGCGGACATCTCCGAGCAGATCTCCCCAGCAGGCACGGAGGCCTCCGGCACGGGCAACATGAAGCTCATGCTCAACGGCGCTGTGACGCTCGGCACGATGGACGGCGCGAACGTCGAGATCGTCCGGCAGGCCGGGCTGGAGAACAACTACATCTTCGGCGGCACCGTCGAGGAAAACAATGCCGTGCGCGATACCTACGACCCCGAGGCGCTCTACGATTCCGACGAGCGCATCCGCCGCGCGATGGATACTCTTGTGGACGGCACCGTGCCGACCGACGACGATCAGAAGGAGCTTTTCGACGCCATACTCAAGGGCGCGAGCTGGCACCGTCCGGACAACTATTTCGTTCTGCGCGATTTTGAAAGCTACCGTGAAGCCCGCCTTCACGCGCTCACGGATTGGAAGGATCGCGTATCCTTCGGCAAAAAGTGCCTTTACAACATCGCCGCGGCAGGCATGTTCTCGTCCGACCGCGCGATCCGCCAGTACGCGGAAACCATCTGGGAGCTGCACTGAACCGGCATACAAGATCAAAAATGTCCTCTGCGCAAATTGGTGCGCAGAGGACATTTTCCTATGCTCGTTTGACCGGTCATTCCGCTTCGTCCGGCAGGAAGGGGGCGAACGGCTTTTGCATGAGCCAGAGATCGGTGTAGCACGTCACGGCCGAGAGCAGCACGAGCCAAAGGACACTCACACCGTAAAACGCCGCCGGGGATACGGCGAAGAGGATCACCGGCAGCAGATGGATCACCGCCATGAGAAGCGTCCGCGGCAGATACCCGACGCCGAGAAGCACCGCGTTTTTTATCGTGTTCCAGAGCGTATTTTCAAAGGTCGCCGTGAGCGGGAACGCCCAGATGAACACCATCAGCCACAGCGCAAAGCAGACGCCCGGCAGCACGAGCCAGAACAGCTGCTCCGGGAAGAGCGCACGGAGAATGTATACGTCCGCGCCGAGGAGAGCGAGCGCCGCAAGCAAAATGAGCCAGAGCAGCGTGGATATTTTGAAATTATCGCGGAACGCGCGGAAAAACGCCGCGCTGTTCCAATGCCCCGAGCCGCGGATCATGTTCCGCACCGCCGTGCAGAGCGCCGCGGTCGAAGCGCCGAGCGTGAAAACCGGCAGTGAGCACACAACCCACAGAATGTTCAGCCACGCGAGCTCCGCCGCCTGCGTGAGAAAGCGCAGGATGGGGGAATCCGGATCAAAGAGTTTTTTCATATTGCCACCTCCGGGAGAATAAGCCTATTATACAGGAACAAATGACCGCATGACAAGACCAACCGCACAAAAAGTTGACGAGGTTTTTGTGTAAATGACATAAAGTTAAGCGTTTTCCCCGAAACGCACTTGCAATATTTCTACAAAGAGGATAGAATACAGACAAGCTTGGTTGGAATCGTTTCCAATTTAGCGCTTTACTTACGGAAACCCATTAAAAATTAGGAGGAAACAAACAATGAAGAAGCTTCTCGCTGTTCTTCTGGCTCTGGTCATGGTTCTGAGCCTCGTCGCCTGCGGCGCTGCCCCGGCGGAGACCCCGAGCACCCCGGCTGAGCCCGAAACCCCCGCGACGGAAGAGCCCGCCGCGGAACCCGAAACCCCGGCCGCGACCGGCAGCGTGTACTACCTCAACTTCAAGCCCGAGTCTGACGCGGCCTGGCAGGAGCTTGCCAAGACCTACACCGAGCAGACCGGCGTTCCCGTGAAGGTCGTCACCGCCGCTTCCGGCCAGTACGACACCACCCTGACCGCCGAACTCGACAAGGACGCCGCCCCCACCATGTTCCAGGTCGGCAACGTCGGCGCTGTCAACAGCTACGGCGAGTTCTGCTACAATCTCGAAGGCACCGACGTGTACAACGAGATGACCACCACCGACTTCAACCTGAAGAACGAAGCCGGCGAGACCGTTTCCATCGGCTACTGCTACGAAGCCTTCGGCATCATCGTGAACAAGGCCCTGCTTGAGAAGGCCGGCCACTCCGTCGATGAGATCACCAACTTCGAGTCCCTGAAGGCTGTTGCGGACGACATCCACGCCCGCGCTGACGAGCTCGGCTTCGACGCTTTCACGTCCGCCGGTCTCGACGGTTCCTCCTCCTGGCGTTTCTCCGGCCACCTGGCCAACATGCCTCTGTACTACGAGTTCCGCGATGACGGCGTGACGGAGCAGCCCGCCACCATCAAGGGCACCTACCTCGAGAACTACAAGAACATCTGGGATCTGTACATCACCGATACCGCGACCACCGGCGCTGCCCTCCTGTCCGCCACCGGCGATCAGGCCGAGGCTGAATTCGGCGAAGGCAAGGCTGCGTTCTATCAGAACGGCACTTGGGAGTACAGCAACCTGACTTCTGCCGACAAGTTCGGCATGAACCCGGACGACCTCACCATGATTCCCATCTACTGCGGTGTGGAAGGCGAGGAGAAGGCTGGTCTCTGCTGCGGCACCGAGAACTGCTGGGCGATCAACAAGAACGCCTCTCCGGAAGACATCCAGGCCACTCTGGACTTCATGTACTGGGTCGTCACCTCTGAGGAAGGCACCACCATGCTGGCCGAGCAGTTCGGCCCCTGCCCGTTCAAGAACGCCAAGACCCCGGAGAACGTGTTCTTCGCGGCTGCCAACGAGTACGTTGCCAACGGCAACTACACCGTGACCTGGGCGTTCAACTGGACTCCTGCCGTTGACGATTGGCGCGCTGCCGTCGTTGATGCTCTGAGCCAGTACACCACCGGCACCGGCGACTGGTCCACCGTTGAGACCGCGTTCGTCCAGGGCTGGGCTACCCAGTACGCCAACGAGCACTAAGTCCTCTGCGGATATCCGCTGAGATAAATTGACACACAATACAGGCGGGGCGGGCGATCACGTCCGCTCCGCCTGTAGATATATCCGCCGGCAGGATAGATAGTATATAGACTGTGACGGCGTGAGCTGCTGCCCGAGACGTTCGGGCAGGAGCTGTCGCCATGACAATTTCGGCAGAACAGGAGTGAAAGAATGAAGCGTATAAACATACCGCGGGATCCGGCCGCACACAACAGCCGACTGATCCGCCGCCCCATTCAGCGAATGGTGTGGCTGTTTCTGCTGCCCACCTTTGCCGCCTTCTGCATCGGGTTCCTTTACCCGTTCTTTAAGGGCGCGTTTTTGTCCTTCTGCAAGTTTAAGCTGACGAGCCAGTGGACGTGGGTCGGATTCAGCAACTACATCAAAGCGTTCTCGGACAGCAGCTTCCTCCATGCCTTCTGGTATACGGCGCTGTTCGCCTTCGTGTCGGTAGTGTTCATCAACATTCTGGCCTTCACGGTCGCCTACTTCCTCACGAAGGGCATCCGCGGCTCGAACCTTTTCCGCACCGTGTTCTTCATGCCGAACCTCATCGGCGGCATCGTGCTCGGCTACATCTGGTCGATGATCTTTGACGGCTTCCTTGTGAAGTACAACACCTCCGTCGTGCTCAACTCGACCTTCGGCTTCTGGGGTCTCATTATCCTTATATGCTGGCAGCAGGTCGGCTATATGATGATCATTTACATAGCCGGACTCCAGTCCATCCCGGAGGACATGCTCGAGGCGGCCCGCATCGACGGCGCCAACAACTGGCAGACGCTCTGGAAGATCACCATTCCGAACATGATGAGCTCCTTTACGATCTGCATCTTCCTCACGCTCACGAACGGCTTCAAGCTCTTCGACCAGAACCTCGCGCTGACGGGGGGGCGGCCGTTCCTGCAGCAGCCGGACGGCAGCGTTATAAAGACGACGGAAATGCTCGCGCTGAACATTTACAGCGCCTTCTACTCCGGCGGCGGCAACAACCGCGGCGTCGGCCAGGCGAAGGCCGTGGTGTTCTTCATCCTTGTGGCCGCGATCGGCCTTCTGCAGCTCCAGGCCACCCGTAAAAAGGAGGTACAGCAGTAATGGCAAAGAGAGAAGAACGCGGCAAAATGGTGCTGACGATCATCTTCACGGTGATCTGCATCGCTTACATTATGCCGATCCTCATCGTTTTGATGAACTCCTTCAAGAGCAACGCCGCCGTCAACACGGAGACGTTTGCCTTCCCGAACGCGAACAGCTTTGTCGGCTTCCAGAACTATATCAAGGGCATGACCTTCGGCAACTACCCGTTTCTGAAGGCCGTGGGCTACAGCCTTTTCATCACGCTCGCCTCCACGGCGCTCATTCTCGTGTGCACGTCCATGGCCGCGTGGTATGTCTCCCGCGTCGGGAGCTTCTTCAGCAAGATCGTATATTATCTCTGCGTGTTCTCCATGGTCGTCCCGTTCCAGATGGTCATGTTCACGCTCTCCCGCACGGCGAACCGGCTCAGTCTCGATACCCCGTGGACGATCCCGGTCATTTATCTCGGCTTCGGCGCGGGTCTCGCGGTGTTCATGTTCTGCGGCTTTGTAAAGTCCATTCCTCTGGAAATTGAGGAAGCCGCTGCCATCGACGGCTGCGGCCCGGTGCGCACGTTCTTCCAGGTGGTCCTCCCCATGATGAAGCCGACGATGATCTCCGTCGGCGTGCTGGAGATCATGTGGGTGTGGAACGACTTCCTTCTGCCGTATCTCGTGCTCGACCGCACGGAGTATATGACCATCCCCATCGTCATACAGCATCTCAAGGGAAGCTACGGACAGGTGGACATGGGCGCGACGATGGCGCTGATCCTTCTGAGCATCCTGCCGGTCATCATCTTCTATCTCTGCTGCCAGAAACACATTATTAAGGGCGTTGCGGCCGGCGCGGTGAAGGGCTGATGACGATCAAGGACCTGGCGGCTCTCTCCGGGTATTCGCTCGGCACGGTCTCGCGCGTGCTCAACAATCAGCCGCACGTCAGCGAAAAGGCAAGAGAGCAGATCATGGCGATCGTGAAGGAACAGGGCTTTGAGCTGAACACGAACGCCCGCAATCTCAAGCAGACCCACAGCAACAACATCCTCGTCATCGTCCGCGGCACGCACAACGAGCTGTTCGCCACGCTGGTCGAACGGCTGCAGACCGTGGCAACGGGCGGGGAGTACCAGCTTGTGGTGGACTATATCGGCGAGCTCGACAACGAGGTGCGCCGCGCCGTGAAGCGCGTGCGCGAGGTAAAGCCGCAGGGCATCCTCTTCCTCGGCGGCAGCAGCGAGGATTTCATCGAATCCTTTGCCGAGATCCACATTCCCGCGGTTCTTGTCACAAACTCCGCCGCGGAATTCCAATTCAAAAATCTTTCGAGCGTCACGACCGACGATACCGCCGCTGCCGCGGCGGCCGTCGGGTATCTGGCGGACATGGGCCATAAAAAGATCGCCGTCATCGGCGGCGAGCGCGAATACTCCGATACGGGCCGTCTGCGCTACGCGGGCGTGCTGCGCGCGCTCACCGAGCGCGGCATGATATTTGACGCGGACCGGTTTTATAAGACCGCGCACTACAGCTTCGACGAGGGCTATACGGCCATGGCGGAGCTCCTGCGCGAAACATCGGAGATCACGGCGGTGTTCGCCATGGCGGACGTCATGGCCATCGGCGCGGCCCGCGCCGTCCGCGATGCCGGAAAGCGCATCCCGGAGGACATTTCCCTCATCGGCTTTGACGGTCTGCCCATCTGCCGGTACTACGAGCCGAGGCTCTCCACCGTTACGCAGCAGATCGCGTTCATGGCGGAAAAGAGCTACGCCGTGCTGCTCGACATGATCGAAAACGGCTCAGGCGCGCAGCATGTCCTTGCGCCGTACACGCTCGAAAAGACGGACAGCATCCGTAAAAATTAACAGCATCCGCAAATTCTAACAGACGAAAGAGGCGTTTGCCATGCGAGCAAGCGGAATTATTCTGCATATCACATCGCTCCCGTCGCCGCACGGCGTCGGAACGCTGGGCAGAGAGGCGAGAGAGTTTGCCGATTTCCTCCGGAAAGCCGGACAGAAATACTGGCAGATCCTGCCGCTCGGCCCGACCGGCTACGGCGACTCACCGTACCAGACCGACTCGGCCTTTGCCGGGAACCCGTATCTCATCGACCTTGAGCAGCTTATTACCGACGGTTTCCTCACGCGCGAGGAAGTCGATGCCGTTTCCTTCGGCAGCGACCCGGCGCAGACGGATTACGGCGCGCTCTACGCCGGACGGTTTGATCTTCTCCGCCGCGCCTGTGAGCGCGGCTGGGACAAAGAGCGTGAGAATGTAGACGCTTTCTATCGTGAAAACGAGGGCTGGCTGCGCAGCTATGCGCTCTATACCGCGGCAAAGCGTCATTTCGGCATGCGCCCCTGGATCGAATGGGAGGACGAGGATCTCCGTCTTCGCCGCAGCGAGGAAGTGCTGCGCCGGTATGAGGAGCTTCTCGCGGAGGATATCCGCTTCTGCATTTTCACGCAGTATCTGTTCTTCCGCCAGTGGAACGCGCTGCGCGCGTATATCCGCGAGCAGGGCATCCGAATCATCGGCGACGTGCCGATCTATGTCCCGCTCGACAGCGCCGACGTATGGGCGGAGGGCGAGTACTTCCAGCTCGACGATCAGTGCCGCCCGACGGAGGTCGCGGGCGTCCCGCCCGATTACTTCACCGCCGACGGTCAGCTCTGGGGCAACCCGCTCTATGACTGGGACCGTATGCGAGACGACGGCTACCGCTGGTGGATCCGGCGTCTCGGCGCCGCGGGCAAGCTCTACGATACCGTCCGTATCGACCATTTCCGCGGTCTGGAGAGCTATTGGGCCGTGCCCTACGGTGAGACGACCGCGCGCAGCGGCCATTGGCGCAAGGGCTCCGGCGAGAGCTTTATCGATGCGATCAAGACGGCGCTCCCCGGTCTCGATATCATCGCCGAGGATCTCGGCTTTATGACGCCGGAGGTCATCGCCCTGCGCGAGTATTCGGGCTTCCCCGGCATGAAGGTGCTGCAGTTCGCCTTTGATTCCCGCGAGCCGAGCGACTATCTGCCGCACCGCTACCCGACAAATTGCATCTGCTACACCGGCACGCACGACAACGCCACGCTCGCCCAGTGGCTGGGCGACGCGAAGGGCGACGATGTGGCTTACGCCAAGCAGTATCTCGGCTTGAACGATGAGGAAGGGTATGTAAACGGCATCATCCGCGGCGGCATGAGCTCGGTGGCTGATCTCTTCGTCGCGCAGATGCAGGACTGGCTTGCCCTCGGCGGCGAGTCGCGCATGAACGTCCCCGGCGTCCTCGGCCACGGCAACTGGTGCTGGCGCATGCTGCCCGGCGCGCTCACCGACGAGCTCGCCGACCACATCGCCGCCATGACGGCCATGTACAGCCGGTAATATAGAACAAATGCCGCTCTCCGGCCTCATTCGGAGAGCGGTTTTTCATTTTTTCCCATATTCTTTGTAAGCTTTTTGCCCCGAATTGCGTCTATAAGGGTGAGTACTCAAGGGGCAGCCCCGTAAGAAAGAGGAAAGATCATGGAGGACAGCTTCATCGTAGACCTGTACTGGCGGCGCGACGAGCAGGCGATCGCCGAAACGAAGCGGAAATACGGCGGCGCATGCGAAGGCATCGCGCGCCGGTTTCTCCCCGCGGCGGAGGACGCCGAGGAGATCGTGCAGGACGCTTATCTCTCACTCTGGAACACCATCCCGCCGCAGCGCCCGGAGCATTTTGCCGCGTATCTGTTCCGCACCGTACGGAACGCCGCCTTTTCCCGCTTTCGCGCCGACAGCGCGCAGAAACGCGGCGGCGGTGAGGCGTCCGCCGCGCTCGACGAGCTCGCCGAGTGCGTCGCGGGGCGGGACAATGTGGAGCAGATCGTTGAGGCACGGGAGCTTTCTCATGCGGTGAACGCCTTTCTCCATACGCTTTCCCGAAACGACCGGATTATTTTCACCGCCCGCTACTATCTCGCTCTTCCTGCCCCGGCGATCGCCGAAAGGCTCGGCTGCCGGGAGGGAAGGGTACATACCTCGCTTTGCCGCAGCCGGAAAAAGCTGCGCGACTATCTCATTAAGGAGGAACTGCTGTGAAAGCGCTGGATATTATGGAAGCGGCCGGCGGGATCGACGACGAAATCATCAAGGAGGTCACATCGGCTATGCAGGAAAAGAATACAGGAAAACCCCTTCGCGCGAAGCGGACGCTTCGCACCGTGCTGATCGCGGCGGCGCTCGTGCTCGTGCTTGCCGGGAGCGCCCTTGCCGCCGGACGGCTCATTAACAGTCCCGCGCAGGCGGTCAAGGTCGCGCGGCAGGAAATTGCAGAAATGCAGGATATGGGCATTCTCTCTTCGGAGTACCGCTTTTTTGACGGCGAACCGGACTATCTCGGCGAAGCGCCGAACATGGGCGTGAGCGACTACTGGTTCGGACGCATTTTCCCCCACAGCTACATTGTCCGCGGCGGGACCGACGACGGGAAGTATTACATGAATATTTTCGTCGATACAATGAGCGGAAAGATCGTGCAGCTCACTACGGAGGCCAAGGCGGACGAGACGGACACGCCCATCCCCGGCGGCGATGTAACGGTGGAAACGGGCAACGGAAAGGAGACGTTCCATACCTACAATAACTATGACGACATCCTGCCGGACGGCATGACCGTGGACAAGTTCTGCACGCTGCTCGCGAAATACTGGGGCTTTTCCGGTTACCGCCTTGCACAGACGGACGACGCCATGTTCCACTATGCCCAGCTCAATCCGGGCGGCGGCGAGCTGCTGACGGACTTTGCCGGCGCGAACAGCTACCTGACCGTATATTTCGACGGCGACCAGAGCGGCACGCCGATGTACATCAGCCTTGACCGGTTTCCGGGGCGGGTGAACGTGCTCTTCGGCATGCTCCACCAGGTCGGCTGATGCGGTGATCGTTCCGTTTTTCTGCCTGCTCCTTTCGCTGTTTCTCCTCTTGATAGAGCAATAAAAATACCCCCGCTCTTCGGATCGTTCCGAAAAGCGGGGGTCATTTGTAGGGGTCATTTGTATAAGAGTCAGCCGTTGAGACCGCGGGCCTGGCGGTCCATGTCCTCGACTACGATATCGAAAATTTCGCCGAGCGAGGCGCAGTATTCGAGCACCTTCCAAGGCTCATTGGTGTGGTAGTGGATCTTGATGAGCTCATCATCACCGACGGCGAGCAGGCAGTCGCCCTGGAAGTTGGTGCGGAAATAGTCGTTGATGGCGTCCTCGTCCAGGCCGGTGCCTTCGATGAGGAGCTGCGTATCGTAGCGGTAATCGATCATGGAAATGTTCCTTTCTGCAATAAGTTACCGGTGCTCGCCGAGGAAGAACAGCGCAAGCGTGCCGGGGCCGGAGTGCGCGCCGATCACCGGGCCGACGACCACGATCTCCTTGACGGAAGCACCGTAGCGCTCCTTGAGGATCGCGGCGAGCGTGTCGGCGTCCGCGCGGCAGTCTCCGTGAGAAATAAACACCGTTCCGCCGGCTTTGTCAAGAGCGAGCTCGCCGTATTTGTCGGCCATCGCGTTGAGAGAGGCTTTGCGGCCGCGGACCTTGAACATGTTGATGAGATGGCCGGCGTCGTCCATGTGCAGCACGGGCTTGAAGCCGAGCGTGTTGCCGACGAACGCGGTGGCGGCGCTGATGCGTCCGCCGCGCTTGAGATAGACGAGATCGTCCACCGTGAACCAGTGGCAGAGATGGAAGCGGTTGTCGAGCACGACATTTTCGCACTCCTCGATCGTGCCGCCCTCGCGCTTTTTCTGCACGGCCATATAAAGCAGCAGACCGAACCCGCCGGACGCGCCGAGCGTATCAACGCAGCGGATATCACGCTCGGGATACTTTTCGCGCAGCTCCTGCGCGGCGATGCACCCGGCGTGGTATGTGCCGCTCAGACCCGAGGAAAAACCGATGTAGAGGATATCCTTTCCGTCCTGCAGGATCGGCTCAAAACCCTGCACGAAGGCGTCCGTGTTCACGGCGCTCGTGCGCGCGACACTGCCCTTGCGCATCTTGTCGTAGAACTCGGGGAAGGGGAGCTCGTAGTTCGAGTACTGGCGCGCATCGCCGTCGAACACGTAGGTCAGCCAGGAGTACGGCACGCCCCACTCCTTCAAAAGCTCCGGCGGGATGTCGCATGCGGAATCGGTGTAGATCACAAAGTCGTTCATGGTTTCCTCTCCTTATATATGAATCGGTTTACTTTGATCGGACGTTCTCGTCGCCAAGGAAAAACAGCGCCAGCGCGCCGGGACCGACGTGCGAGCCGGTCACGGGCTCGTACATTACGGTCATGATCTCCTTCGGCGGCGCCACGATGCGCAACGCCGAGGCGAGATATTCCGCGTCCTCCGCGCAGTCGGCATGGGCAATACCTACGGTCTGCGTCTCGGGCGCGATAACATATTTGCGGTAACGCTCCACAAGCGCGTCAATGGACTTGCGGCGGCCGCGGATCTTGTCCACGGCGACGATCGCGCCCTCCTCGTTGCCCTTGAGCACGGGCTTGATGTGCAGCACGGAGGCGACGATCGCCTTGGCGTTGGAGAGCCGTCCGGTGCGGCGCAGGTACATGATATCGTCCACAGTGAAGATCTGATACATCCGCCAGCGCATATCGCGCAGCGCCGCCGCCGTTTCGGAAAGCGAAGCGCCGTTCTCGCGCATCTCGATGGCGCGCAGCACAAGAATGCCCTCGCCGAGCGAGGCGCCGAGCGTATCGACGAGCTGGATATCGCGCCCGGGAAACTCCTCGCGCAGATCGCCCGCGGCGAGCTTGGCCGAGCCGAACGAGCCGCTGATGCCGGACGACATGCCGACGAAGAGAACGTCTTCCCCGGCGGCGAGCAGAGGCCGCGCCGCGGAGATGAACCGGTCGGGGTTTACGAGCGAGGTCGTCACCACCGTGCCCTTCCGCATCGCGCCGTAGTACGCCGCACCGTCAAACGACTCGGTATCAAGACAGGTGTGCTCCGCACCGTCATAGGAATAGGAAAACGGCGCAACGGTGACGCCGTGCTTCTGCAGAAGCGGCGTCGGCAGATTGGCAGATGTATCGGTAAGGATAGCAAAAGACAAGATGTTTGCCCTCCAAGCATCTAATATTTGATATTATTATAAATCAAGGTCAAAATTAAGTCAATGGGAAAAGACACAATTGCTTCTTGTAAAATCAGCAGGATGTGGTATAATCCTGTCTGCGAGGTGATGAAAATGGCATACGATAATGCGCTCGTTGCGGGCAAGCTGCGCCGCTGGGAAAAGTATCTGGACGATTTCCGGCTTCCGCGCTGGGAGGAGATCCCCAATCTGGGATTGTATATGGAGCAGGTCACGGTGCTGCTGCGCGAATATCTGGACTATCTCCCGCCGGAGCTCAAGGATGAGCAGTTCATTACGGCGGCGACGATCAATAACTACGTCCGCATCAAGGTCATGCCGGAGCCGGTGAAGCGGCGGTATTACCGCGTGCATATCGCGTATCTCATCATCATTCTGACGCTCAAGCAGTCGCTGAGCATCGCGCTCATCCAGAAGGTCATTCCAATGGGACTTTCGGAAGAAGAGGTGGAGCATATCTACACGGCCTACGCCTCCCGCCACCGGCAGGCGGCGCAGTACTTCATCCAGCAGATCCGGCTGACGGCGGGGCCGATCCTCAACCATGAGGAGAACGCGGAGATCACGACCGAGCACGCCGAGGATCTTATCATGCTCTCGGCCATCATGGGCGGCTTTACGCGGGTGTTTGCCGAAAAGCTCCTTCTGCTCGACGGGAAGACCCTCTCAAACGGCGGCAGCGTCGCCCAGTCCGGCGTAAAGCGGGATAAAAAGAAAGATAAAGAGTAAAAAAATCCTCCGATGAAAATCGGAGGATTTTTCAGTCTTATGGCTCGCCGCAGCCTTTTCAAACGAAACGGGTCTCGTTTGAGCGCGGTTACCGGATGGTCTGCACCTTCACCATGTTGGTGCTGCCGTGGGTGTTGAGCGGGATGCCGGCGGTCATAACAACGGTGTCGCCGGAGTGCAGATAGCCGAGCTCCTTCGCCTTTTCAATGGCGCAGTGGAACAGGACGTCCACGCTGTCCACCGGCTGCGTGCGCAGCGGGTACACGCCCCAGACGAGCGCGAGCTGGTGGTAGACCTTCTCGGACGGCGTCGCGGCGAGGATCATCTGTGCCGGGCGGTATTTGGCGACGCGGCGCGCAGCCTTGCCGGTGCTCGTGTCGGCGATGATCGCCTGCGCATACGTCTGCTCAGCCATCGTGCAGGCGGCGGCGCTCACGGCGTTGGTATTGTCGGAGTGATCCATCGCGTGCCAGATGTTCTTGTAGATATCGGCGGCGAAAGCGTCCTGCTCGGCCTGCTCAGCGATACGCGCCATAGTCTTCACGGCGTCCACGGGGTACTTGCCCGCGGCAGTCTCGCCGGAGAGCATCACGGCGCTGCTGCCGTCAAAGACGGCGTTTGCGACGTCGGAGATCTCCGCACGGGTCGGGCGGCGGTTTTCTTCCATGCTGTCGAGCATCTGCGTGGCGGTGATGACGGTCTTACCGGCCTGGCAGCAGGAACGGATGAAGTGCTTCTGGATGCCGGGGAGACGTTCAAACGGGATCTCCACGCCCATGTCGCCGCGGGCGACCATGATACCGTCGGAAGCGGCGAGGATCTCGTCAAACTTCTCAACGCCCTCGGTGTTCTCGATCTTTGCGATGATGCGGATGCCCTCGCCGCCGTGGGAGTTGAGGAACGAGCGCATATCAATGATGTCCTGCGCGCGGCGCGTGAACGAAGCCGCGACGTAATCGACGTTCTGCTCGATGCCGAAGAGAAGATCGCTCTTGTCGCGCTCGGAGAGGAACGGCATGTTGAGCCGCGCGCCGGGGATGTTCACACCCTTCTGGCTCTTCATCGTGCCGCCGTCCACAACGGTGCAGCGGATCTCGGTGTCGGTCGTCTCCTCCACGCGGAAGGAGAGATCGCCGTCGTCCACGAGAAGCATATCGCCGCTCTTCACATCAGCGGGCAGCTCGGCATAGTTCACGAAGCATTTTTCGGCGGTGCCGGGCGTTTCCACGGTGGAGAAGGTGTATGTCTGACCGGGAACGACCTCGACCGGCTCATCAAAGAGACCGAGACGGATCTCCGGGCCCTTGGTGTCGAGCATTACGGCGGCGGGGAGCTTCAGCTCATCGCGCACCTTGCGAAAGCGTGCGATCATTTCGGCGTGGCTCTCGTGGGTGCCGTGGGAGAAGTTCATGCGGGCGACGTTCAGCCCGGCGAGCAGGAGCTCGCGCATGACCTCTTCGCTGCAGCTGGCGGGACCGATGGTGCAAATGATCTTTGTTCTGCGCATATATCCCTCATCCTTTTCTATAAATTTCTCTGTTTCCAAGCGCATAATACCACAACCTCCGTCATATGGCAACGCACATTCTACATAGTTTTTCCACGGCAAACCATACAATTTTCAGCATGCCCCGCGGCGCAGGTTTTATTTGCATTCTGTATAAACTCCTTGCTTTTTCGCCGGAATTTGATATAATACGAAGCTGGATACGGAAACGTTTCAAAGTTAACAACGGGCCGGTGCCGGTTCTCCGGCTGCGGCTCTTTTAGGAAAGGATGGATACACAATGATCTACTCAGCGGAAGTCCAGCATATGTGCCCCGTTGCCAAGGGCGCATACCACGGCCCTGCGCCGATCCCCGAAGAGGGCAAGTGGGTGCAGGCGAAGGAAATCAAGGACATCAGCGGCCTTACCCACGGCATCGGCTGGTGCGCGCCGCAGCAGGGCGCCTGCAAGCTGACGCTCAACATCAAGGACGGCATCATTGAGGAAGCGCTGGTGGAGACCATCGGCTGCTCCGGCATGACCCACTCCGCGGCCATGGCGAGCGAGATTCTGATCGGCAAGACCATTCTCGAAGCGCTGAACACCGACCTCGTGTGCGACGCGATCAACACCGCCATGCGCGAGCTGTTCCTCCAGATCGTCTACGGCCGCAGCCAGACGGCGTTCTCCGAGGGCGGCCTGCCCATCGGCGCCGGTCTGGAAGACCTCGGCAAGGGCCTCACGAGCCAGGTCGGCACCATGTACGCCACCAAGGTGAAGGGTCCGCGCTATCTGCAGCTCACCGAGGGCTACGTCACCCGTCTCGCTCTCGACGAAGAGGATCAGATCATCGGCTACGAATTCGTCAAGACCGGCCCCATGATGGAAAACATCAAGAAGGGCATGGACGCCAACGAAGCCGTGAAGAAGGCCACCGGCAGCTACGGCCGCTTTGCCGACGCCGCCAAGTACATCGACCCGCGTCACGAATAAGAGAGGAGGACGGAAATAATGGCACTGTTTGAAAGCTACGAAAGAAGAGTCGACAAGATCAACGCCGTCCTCGCCGAGTACGGCATCAACTCCATTGAGGAGTGCCGCGCTATCTGCAAGGAAAAGGGCTTTGATCCCTATGAGATCGTTAAGGGCGTGCAGCCCATCGCCTTCGAGAACGCCGGCTGGGCGTACTGCGTCGGCGCGGCGATCGCCATCCGCAAGGGCGTGAAGACCGCCGCCGAAGCTGCCAAGGCCATCGGCATCGGCCTGCAGAGCTTCTGCATCCCCGGCTCCGTCGCCGACGACCGCAAGGTCGGCCTCGGCCACGGCAATCTCGGCGCGATGCTGCTCTCCGACGATACGAAGTGCTTTGCCTTCCTCGCCGGCCACGAGTCCTTTGCCGCCGCCGAAGGCGCGATCGGCATCGTCCGCAACGCGAACAAGGCCCGCAAGGAGCCTCTGCGCGTCATCCTCAACGGTCTCGGCAAGGACGCCGCCCAGATCATCAGCCGCATCAACGGCTTCACCTATGTCCAGACCCAGTTTGATTATTACACCGGCAAGCTGACCATCGTGCGCGAGATCCCCTACTCCAAGGGCGAGCGTGCCGCCGTCCGCTGCTACGGCGCGGACGACGTCCGCGAGGGCGTGGCCATCATGCACCACGAGGGCGTGGACGTGTCCATCACCGGCAACTCCACCAACCCGACCCGCTTTCAGCACCCGGTCGCCGGCACTTACAAGAAAGAGTGCATCGAGCAGGGCAAGAAGTACTTTTCCGTCGCCTCCGGCGGCGGCACGGGCCGCACGCTGCACCCGGACAACATGGCCGCCGGCCCCGCCTCCTACGGCATGACCGACACCATGGGCCGTATGCACTCCGATGCGCAGTTCGCCGGCTCCAGCTCCGTTCCGGCGCACGTCGAGATGATGGGCTTCCTCGGCATGGGCAACAACCCGATGGTCGGCGCGACCGTCGCTGTTGCCGTCGCCGTCGAAGAGGCCATGAAGAAGTAATTCTTCAGATTTGAATAACGCAGAAGCACCACCCCGCAGGGTGGTGCTTCTTTGCGTATATGGGTTTTAGAGATCGTTTGTTTCGTCAGGAATATATTGCATGATTTCGCCAACATCGCAGTTCAGAATCTTGCAGAACATCTCGATGGTGTGCGTGCTGACGCTCTCGTTTCGTTTCAATCGCGTAATCTGTCCGGGGCTGACGCCGTATTTTTTAATGAGTGTATATTGCGTAACGCCGCGCTCTTTCATCGCTTTCCAGAGCTTTTCATAGGAGATCATGCCCGTTCACATCCTTTATCCCTTGACATGATAACCAAATTCGGTGTATAACAATATTAACCAATATCGGTTATTATAAGGAGAGATGCGAAATGAAAAGACTTGTTTTTCCTCTTCTGATCCTTGCGTGCTGTTTTTCTCTAGGGGGCTGCGGTCACAATCACGAGTTCAGCGAATGGGTCGTGACAAAGGAAGTGTCCTGCACTACCGATGGGGAAAGGACCCGTACCTGCGCCTGCGGTGAAACCGAAACGGAAGTCATTCCTTCTGCCGGTCACACCTATGGCGAGCCGACGGTGATTCGGGAGGTGTCCTGTGAGGAAAATGGAGAAGAGATGAGAACGTGTACGGTTTGCGGAAACGTTGCAACAGAAATTATTCCTGCCACAGGACATAAATACACAGCGGCAACCAAATTCGCGCCAAAAACCTGTGTGCGCTGCGGAGCGACGGACGGAGAGGCTCTAGCAAAGATTGTTGCCGTAGGTGATTCGGTAGAATGCAAAAGCCATTGCTTTACGGTAGAGAGTATAGGGTTTACGGCGTCTTTACGGGAAAAACGCGGTTATGTGACGTATAGTCATAATAGTCAGTATGCTCTTGCTATAAAACTGGATTTCACCAACATGGATAAAGAAGCGCTGGAACATTGGCATTCTCCCCGTATTTCTGACATGACGATGGAATATAAAGGCAAGTACCATTACGAAGGAGAATACTGGATTCCCTTTGGCGATATTGTTCCGCTTGGTGACGACTCTGTATATATCGTATATGAAGTACCAAGTTCCATGGGAGATGACGTCACTGGAGAGATTCTGGCTTCCTTTACAATCGACGGAGAAAGTTATGCGATTGTTGTTCAGAAAGGAATAAAGGAGGAGAGTGTGGAACAACCCATAGAGGCATTGGATGCCTCCGGCGATCTTGCCATCGGTACAGAGGTGACAAATAATTCCACATTCCGTCTGACGCTTAACGAATTGTACTACACGGCAAAGCCAAGCTATAAAACAGGGAACGTCACATACTCTTACGGTATCGGCGACTATCACTTGGTCTGTAAGCTGGATTATACCAATTTGGATACGCAGGCGTTGCGAACTTGGGATACCAGCCGCATCAAAGATCTGAAACTGACCTTTGCGGGTGAGTACACATACGATGGCGTCCTTTGGATCCCTGAGAGCAAAATAGTTCCTTTGGCAAGCGGATATGCTTTCCTTATATTCGAGGTTCCGCGTAACATAATAGAAGACAGCACGGATCCCCTGATGCTGACGTTTTCCGTGGATGGAAGTGTCTTTACGGTGAATTGTCGGTAATATACGAAGCAGCATCACCCCGCGGGGTGATGCTGCTTTGCGTATTATGGATTAAAACGGCGCGCTGTACGGTGGCAGCTCATCTTCTCATTTTCCCAGAAGCTGCCGCGCGGTCTCCGCCTCCGGCGCGAGAACGCGGACGTATTCTTCCAGCCGGTCGAGCACGGCGGATATCTCCGCCTCCGGCTGTCCGGCCACGCCGAACACGGGGTAGAACACATGCCGGCTCGTCTCCTTGACGCAGGTGCGCGCGTCCGCTCCGGCGATCATGCTGAAAATGATGCCCTCGTCGTCCCGTGCGCAGAAGTCGCCGGGGTAGGTGTGTACCTCCTCACCCCGCATGCCGGGAAACGGCGCTTTTTCCGTTCCGGCAAACAGGCGGACAGTCCCGCGGACAAAGTCCACGTCGTGCGTGCCGGAGAGACTCTGCGTTTCGAGCTCCGCGAGAAACGGGATGGCGGTCACGCTGTTGTCGATCGGGAACGGGCGGCCTTTCAGGAGAAAGGATTCAAGCTGCATCATGACCGGGTACGTCTTTTTGAATTTCCTGAAAAACCGGAAATAGACGTTTTCGCCAAAAAGCGCCTTGCGGTCATAGTCGGCGTATTTCTCCCGCAGCAGACGCAGATGCTCCTCGACCATTATGCGGAAGTCCTCCGTGCGCCGGAACGGCTTGTCCGGATAAACGACCTCCAGCACGCCGAACGGGATGCCGCCGAGCGCGGCGTCCTTCTGAAACTGTACCATACAAGAACCTCCCAGCGGCTCCATACCGATACCCTTCACGGGCTTGAGACAGCCGCTATTCTTTTCTGACTTGTGTTGTATAATACCATATCGTTTCAGAAATTGCAAAAACCGGCAGATCATCTGCCGGTTTTTGGATGGACGTATTGGCTCCCTCTCAGAGGGAGCTGTCAGCGGCAGCTGACTGAGGGAGTGAACTCCTTCCGTCTTGGCTAACGCCGAGCCGCCTCCCTCAAAGGGGGAGGTAATTAAAATGCGAGCCGTTCTTTAACTGTTCGGTCGATCTGCTCACAGACAAAATGAAACTTGCAATTGATCTCGGCATTGGAAAAACGCAGGACAAAAAGCCCTTGCTGCATCAAATACGTCGTTCGTTCTGCATCTCTGGCGATGCCTTGCTCCTCATAATGCTGGCTGCCGTCTAACTCTACGACAAGACGTGCTCTGTGGCAATAGAAGTCAACAATATATCGGCCTACGGTTTTTTGCCGCTGAAACCGCACCGGATAACGGGAAAGAAAGTCATACCATAAATGCCGTTCCTGCGGGGGCGCAGTTTTTCGCAGCTCTTTTGCTCTAAGAATCAAATCGCCGGAATAATTGAGGGACATAGAAAAAGCCACTCCTTCCGTCTCGCCTCCGGCGAGCCACCTCCCTCAAAGAGGGAGGCATTTTAGAACGCCCAAGTGCCGTTGCGGAAGATGGGATGCACGTTGCCGTGCTCGTCCACGCCGTCGATGGAGAGATCGTCGCTGCCGATCATAAAGTCGGTGTGGTTGCCGGCGTCGTTCACGCCGATCTCGTAGAGCTCTTCCTTGGTCATATTCTCAAAGCCCTTCACGCACTCGTCAAAGCCGAAGCCGAGCGCCAGATGGCAGGCGGCATTTTCATCGAAGAGCGTATTGTAGAAGAGCAGGCCGGACTGATGGATCGGAGACTCCTTCGGCACGAGCGCGCACTCGCCAAGATAGTGGCAGCCCTCGTCCATGCTGATGATCTGCTCGAGAACATCCTGTCCCTTTTCGGCCTTGACCTCCACGGCGCGGCCCTTTTCAAAGCGGACGGAGAAGTTCTCGATGAGCTGCCCCTGATAGGAGAGGGGCTTCGTGGCGTAAACGATGCCCTCGGCAGTGCGGCGGTCGGGAGAGGTGAAGACCTCCTCGGTCGGCATGTTGGGATCGTAGACAACGCCCTGCATCGTCGTATCGCGTCCGGCGTGGAACTCGGCCGTCGGGATGAGGCCGACCTTGAAATCCGTGCCGTTCGCGGAATGGTAGCGCAGCTCCCGGAGATGGAGATCGTTCAGATACTTGCTGCGCGCCTTGAGATCGCGGTTGTGCTCTTCCCAGTCGGCGATGGGGTCCTCGCCGTCGGCGCGGGCGGTGTAGAGAATGTCCTTCCAGAGCTGCTCCACGGCGGCGCGCTTGCTGAGCTCGGGGTGGACCTTCTTCGCCCACGCCTCGCCCGGCACAGCCGCGATGCACCACTGGTGCTTGTTGTCGATGGCGTCGCGGTAGGGCTTGGAGATTTTGATCCGCGCGGCAAACGCCTTGAAGTACTTCGGGTTGATGCCGCGCAGTCCGTCCGGGTCTTCGGACTCGATGAAGATGCGCACCGGCAGATGGTCCACCATATCCTGCATACGCGCCTTTTCCCACTCGCGGGTCTCGGAGAGGTCGCGCAGCTTCATGTAGCGCGCGGAGAGCTTCGTAAGCTCGGGGTAATTCCAGTCAACGGTCACGCGGCTCGCACCGGCCTTGTAGCACTCTTCGGCGAGCATCTTGATGAACTCTGGCTGGTCGAGAGACGCGAAAACGCGCACCTCCTGGCCCTTCTGGACGTTCGCACCCACGCGCACGATGAGCTTCGCGTAGGAGCGCATAACGGTCTTTTTCATAGGTAGAAACCTCTTTTCGTGAAATGATGAACATACGTATTATACCTTGCAACCGTCGGGAATTCAAGGTATAATCGCCGTATGAAAGAAACAATGGACAGCATAGCCGCGAGAGCGGACGACTGCATGGGCCGCGGCGACTGGGACGGCGCGGAGCGCATATTCCTTGCCGCGCTCACCGAAGCGGAGGAGACCGGCGACAGGCGCGCCGCGCTTTCCCTGTGCAGCGAGCTGATGGGCTTTTACCGCCAGCGCGCTGATGCGGAGAAATTTTACCCGGTGCTCGGCCGGTGCACGGAGCTGCTCGGCGAGGTGCGCCCCGGCGCTGCCGCGCGCGGGACGATCCTTATAAACGCGGCCACGGCGCTCGCCGCCTTCGGCGAGGCACAGCGCGCTCTGCCGCTCTTCCGGGAGGCGGAGAGCCTGTACGCCGTTTCGCTCGGCGCAGATCATCCGCGCCTTGCGGCGCTTTATAACAACATGGCCGCGGCGCTCGATGCGCTGCATCGCCCGGACGAGGCGGAGCGGTACATGCTCCGCGCGCTGGAAAACCAGAAAAAGCGTCCCGGCGATCTCGATCTCGCGGTGACGTATGTGAATCTTGCGCAGCATTATGCCGCGCAGGATGAGAACGATGCGCGCATCGCCGCGTGTCTCGATAAGGCGATGGAGCGCATGGACAGCCCGGACGCCGTCTGGGAATACTACTACGCGCACACGGCGCGGAAGATCGCCCCGGCGCTCGAAGCGCTTGGGCGCGCGGACGCGGCGCGCGATCTCCGGGAAAGGGCGGATATCATCTATGAAGGGACTTGAGCTCTCCCGCGCCTTCTGGGAGGACGCCGTGCGCCCGGCGATCCGGGAAACCTGCCCCGTGCTGCTGCCGCGGCTTGCCGCTGGGCTCTGCGGCGGTGGTTCGGACTGCTTAGGGTACGACGACGAGCTCTCCCACGACCACGGCTACGCCGCGGGGTGCATGCTCTTTCTCGCGCCGGAGGACGCCGAAACGCACGGCTTCCTTCTCTCCGCGCTCTACGACCGCCTGCCGCGGGAGTTTCAGGGCGTGAAGACCGAGCACCGCAGCCGTCAGGGAAACGGGCGATACGGCGTTAAGACGACCGAGCAGTTCCTTCTGGAACAGACGGGTCTTTTCCATACGCCGGAAACGTGGCGCGAGTGGATGGCGATCCCGTCCTATGCTCTCGCCGCCGCGTGCGCCGGGGAGATATTCCATGACGGCTCCGGCGACATGACGGGCATCCGCGAAACGCTGCGCACCTGCATGCCGGAGGACGTGCGAGTCAAAAAGATCGCGGGACACGCCGTGCTCATGGCGCAGTCCGGGCAGTACAACGTCTCCCGCTGCCGCCGCCACGGGGAAGAGGCCGCGGCGCGGCTCGCGTGCTGCGAGTTTGTAAACCATACGCTCGCCATGCTTTTCCTGCTGAATGAGCGGCACATGCCGTTTTATAAATGGGCGTTTCGCGCAGCGAAAGAGCTGCCGAAGCTCTCGGAACTCATCCCGACGCTTGAAGCGCTGCTGCGCGAGCCGGACGAGGACACGATCGAGCGCGTGAGCGCCGCGGTGATCGAAGAGCTGCGCGCGCAGGGCCTGACGGACGGCGGCTGGGATTTCCTCGAGCCCCACGCTTACGCCGTCATGCGGCGCATCCGAAACCCGGAGATCGCCGCGCTGCATATCATGGAGGTCTGACATGGAAGAATACCGCGCACCGGCGGAGCTGCTGAACGAAAAGGGAAAGCTCGCCCGTCCCGGCTGGTCGGCACAGGACGATTTTATCTATAACAAGGAAGCCGCCGGCGGCGGTCTCTCGGAATGGGAACGCTATTTTGTCACCGGGGCGTCCTTCGCCCTGGAGATCAGCTACGGGCATACGCGCTCCGGCGGCATTGCCGAGGTGCGCCTCACCGATCTCGAAACGGACGAGCGGTATGCCTCCGGCACTGTGCAGGCGTTTCCGGGCGATGCATTCGATCTGGATTTCTCCTGCGGCGAGGAACACACCGTCAAATTTGAAAACGACGATCTGTATCTCCTGCTCACGCATTACGGCGGCGTGCGCCGCATTCAGTTCCGCTCGGAGCGGTTCGAGGGCGATCTCTCCTGCGCGAACGACGGCGACGGCATTTATACCGCCGAGGCGCTTGCCGGAAAGCAGTTTTATTACCGGGGCTTCCGGTGCTTCCCCGGTCTTTCCGGGTATCTCCGGATGCACAACCGCGATCTGCCGCTCGACGCGCAGACGTTTCTCTTCTCCGAGAGCGTGCGCGCCGTGATGCCGCGCGGCGATGTGTATCTCCGCGCGTTCGGCAGCGCGTGCGTCGACGGGCATGTGATTTCCCTTGCCCTCTCCGACGGCGCGGACAGCGCGGACGAAAACGCGCTCTTTTATGACGGCACGCTCTGCAAGCTCGGGCGCGTATACATGAAGCGCGGCGCGTCCGACCCGCTGCGGCCGTGGTACGTTTCCGACAGCACCCGGCGGCTGCATCTGGAATTTGCGGTGCGGCGCGAATACCGCGTCCGGCGGCGCGCGATGCTGCTGCACTCCGAGACGCGGCAGTATTTCGGAACGTTCTCCGGCACGGTCGAGCTGCCGGACGGGGAGACCGTCCGGATCGAAAATATGCGCATTTTCTGCGAGGAAAAGCTGCGGTGAGCGGCGGAAAGGGCATAGACATGGAAAAAACTTTCTGGTATAAAGACGCGGTCATCTACCAGATCTGGCCGCGCAGCTTCAAGGACGCCGACGGCGACGGCGTGGGCGATCTGATGGGCGTGTATGAAAAGCTGGACTATCTTAAGAGCCTGCACGTGGACGCCATCTGGTTTTCTCCGCTCTACCCCTCGCCGAACGCCGACTTTGGCTACGACGTGGCGGACTATATGGACATCTCCGCCGAATACGGCGGCATGGCGGCGTTCAAAAAGGTGCTCGACGGCGCGCACGAGCGCGGCATCAGGGTCATCATGGATCTTGTCGTAAACCACACGAGCGACGAGCACCCGTGGTTCCAGGCGAGCCGCCGCGGGGAAGAGCCGTATAAGGATTATTACATCTGGCGCAAGCCGAAAAAGGACGGCACGCTCCCCAACAACTGGGACAGCATGTTCGAGGGCAAGGCGTGGCAGTACGACGAGGTGCGCAAGGCGTACTATCTCCACATTTTCGCCATCAAGCAGCCCGACCTGAATATGGACAACCCCCGCGTCCGCGCCGAGGTAAAGAAAATCCTGCGCTTCTGGCTGGATATGGGCGTGGACGGCTTCCGCGAGGATGTCATCACCTACATCTCCAAGCCCAAGGGACTGCCGGACGCGCCGTTTTATATGCCTATGGCGCGCGGCATTTTCCAGTATAACAACGGCCCGCACCTGCACGAATATCTCAACGAGTTCCGCACCGTGCTCGACGATTACGACTGCGTGACCATCGGCGAGGCCCCGCTCATCACGACGAAGCGCGCGCTCGACTTCATCGGCGGCAAGCACCCCGAGCTTGACATGATGATCCCGTTCCAGTGCATGGAGGGCGACTGCTTCCTGCAGGACTATTCCCATCACCCGTTCTGCCTCGTGAAGCTCAAGACCATCTGGCAGCACTGGCAGAAGGCGCTGCGCGGGAAGGGCTGGAATCTTCTGTATATTGAAAACCACGACCATCCCCGCGTCATCAGCCGCTACGGCAGCGAAAAGTACAACACCGAGAGCGGAAAGGCGCTCGCGGCGTCGTATCTCTTCCAGGAGGGCACGCCCATCGTCTATCAGGGACAGGAGATCGGCATGACGAACATCTATCCCAAGACGATCGACGGCTACGAGGACGTGCAGACCATCAACCAGTACCACCACTTCGCCACGCACAAATCCGAAAAGAAGCGCATGCAGCGCATCTACTGGGGCTCGCGCGACAGCGCGCGCACGCCCGTGCAGTGGAGCGACGCGCCGAACGCCGGGTTTACGACCGGCACGCCGTGGTTTGCGGTCAACGAGAACTACCCGAAGATCAACGTTGCCGCGCAGGAGGATGACCCCGACTCGCTGCTGAACTTCTATCGCGAGGCGCTCCGTCTCCGGCACGAGCTGCCGGTCGTGCGCTACGGTACGTTCCGCCAGTACTATCCGCTCAGCAACAAGCTCTTTGTGTACGAACGCCGGGCCAAGCGCGAACGGCTTCTCGTCATCTGCTCGTACTCGGTGAATCCCGTGAAGTTCAAGGCACCCCGCGGGTACGATCTGCGGAAGGGCCGGCTCCTTTTGAAGAGCCACACGGATTATATCGAAAATAACGGCTTCGTCACACAGCCGTATGAGACCCGCGTATATCTCTTCCGTGACGAAGAAAAGAAAGAATAAAGAAAAGAGCGGCTCTGCCGCATACGAAAAACCGTCCGCCGATGCCTGAAAAGCACCGGCGGACGGTTTTTATGCAGCTCTGTGGAAGATCAGAAACACCGAACGCGGCTCTGCCGTATAGCCGAGTGAGAGAAGCTTCTCTGCCATTTCGGTATCTTCCTGATAGATGAAGACCCAGACGGGCGGATCGGTCGCCAGCATTTCGTCGATCTCGGGCGCGATCTGCGGATCGGAATCCTCCATCCATCGCTGGATGGCAAAGTACCGGAAGCAGGGGATGATATCGGCATAGAGATAGTCCTGCGCGAGCACATCGTAGCCCCACACGCTGTCGCGGTCTGTGGGAAAGGCGTCGGCAAGCTCCAATCGGTTGCTGGCGAAACGGTCGAGCTTGTGCATACAGGTGAAATAGACCACCTTGCCGCACTGCCGGACGACCTGCGGGGCGAAGGGAACGACGCACAGCAGCAGCGCCGCGGCGAGAAGACTGCGGGCTTTGCGCCGGTTCTCCGGCGCGGTACGCTGTACCCAGTCGATACCGACGGCGAGGATGACAACGACCGCAGGCGCGAGATTGAGGAAATAATGACGATAGGTGAAGCCGAACGCCATCGTGACCGCGCCGACGGCGGCATAGCAGCCGATGAGCGTATACGTCCGCCCGTCGAGCGTGCCGCAGCGCGTGAGCGGCCGGTAAGCGGCGAAAAAGCACGGAACGAAAAGAACGCTTCCGATGATGGAGAGCCAGCCGACGGCGTCTCTTGCGGTCGCTCCGCCGGTGGCGTAGAAGAAGTTGTGCGTGATGCTCGCGTAAATGAACAGATCAAACGCGCCCACCCGCAGAAAATACAGACAGAACGGAACAACAACGAGCGCCGTGCCGAACAGAACGATCGCCGCATGAAGGAAAAGCTGCCCGACCTTCTTTTCCCGGCAAAACAGGATGATGTATGCGAGGATCAGCCCGCCGACCGGCGCGGCATTCGTGACGCGGAACATCAACAGCACGCCGAAGCATACGCCGTATACGAAACTGTACCATTTGGGGTGCTCGCTCACGCTCGCGCCGCTTTTGAGAAACCGCAGCGAGAGATACATCGGCAGCAGCAAGAAGAGCTGCGACCATTCCTCCGTCATGTTCCCGTCCTGCACGGTGCCGACATAGACGAAAAGATACGCCGCGACCACGGCGAGCGAAGCGCCGCTGCGCAGCCAGAACCGCGCAAGCCGGTATACGATCAGGCACGCCGCCGTCAGATTGACGATCTGCATGAGAAAAACGCCGTACCGGTCGCCGGTGAGCAGATAGCCAAGGGCATTCACATAGAAGATCATCGGACCCTTCTGGTCATACAGATCCAGATAGGGGATCTTCCCCTGTGTAACACCTTTTCCCATCAGGAGGAAAAACGCGCTGTCATTGCCGTAATAGGGGCTGATCGGCGTGGTGTATACGGAGAAAACCGTTATCACGGCAGCCGAGAGGGCGAGAAGGACAAGCGCCCGGCGCCAGAGCGCGCCGTCCATCCAGTCCGAAAATCGCAGATAGAGGTTTTTCTTTTCCGTTTTGATTTCGTTCATTCCAGTGCTGCCCTCCAAAGCCGTATTATGCATCAAACCGCAGCGCGGCATTGATCTCCCGGAGCGTTTCCTCCGGAATTTTCAGCACTTCGCGGTCATAGGTCATAAGACCGTTGAGCTCTTCCTCCACGTCGGTGATCTGCGTATATACCGCCGCGGTCAGTCCTTCCTTTCGGATGTGCGGCAGTATCTGCCCGAGCATGAGCTTTTCGTAGTCGTGCGCGAGCGCCGCGCTGTTGCGGCAGATGCGGTAGCCGAACACCTTGTCCGTCCAGCGATGGCCGTCCACGGCGAGAATGTACCCGCCGTACTCCGTGAGCGCAAGCGCGCGCCCATCGTTTTTGAGTTTCACGGGACGAAAATAGATGTGGCGGCTCTTCATTTCCTCATAGCCCTGATCCTGCCAGCCGCTCGCGTGGTCGATAAAGCGCGTGGGATCGAGCTTTTTGAGCTCGTTTGCCATGTCCAGCGCGTCAAACTGACCCCAGCCCTCGTTGAACACCGTCCAGAGCGCGATGCACGGGCAGTTATAAAGAAGCCGCACCGTGTCCGCCATCTCACGCCGGAAGCGCGCGCGGGAGAGCACCCCGCTCCGGCCGTAGGGCTTCGCGTCCTGATCCGGAAGATCGACCTTGCCGAGCGTCGGCAGAGCGGAAACATGGAGAAAACTGTACGGCTGCCCGCCGGACACCATGTCCTGCCATACGATCATGCCGAGCCGGTCGCAGTGATAGTACCAGCGCAGCGGCTCGATCTTTATGTGCTTGCGCAGCATGTTGAAGCCGCAGCGCTTCATGGTCTCAATGTCGTTTACCATCGCCTCGTCCGAGGGCGGCGTGAGAAGCCCGTCGGGGTAGTATCCCTGATCGAGCAAACCGTTGTGGAAGAGGGGGGCGTTGTTTAATCCGAACACCTTGTGGCCGCCCAGCTCCACATACGAGAATTTGCGCATGGCAAAATAGCTCTCCACGCGATCCTCGCCGCAGGTGATGTCCAGTGTGTAGAGATAGGTATCGTCCGGCGTCCAGGCGCGGAACCCGGGGAGCGGAACAATGCACACGCCGCCCTTTGCCCAGCTCCCGGCGACAAAGCTGCCGTCCGCAGCGCGCACGTCGCACGTGATGGCGGTGCTGCTCTCGAGCGCGGTCTCCAGCTCAATGCGCACGCGCGCCTCGTCAAACTCCGGCGTGATGTGAAGGCTCTTTACATAGACCTCCGGCACGCTCTCGAGCCAGACCGTCTGCCAGATGCCGCTCTGCGCGGTGTACCACATGCCGCCGCGCTTATAGCGCTGCTTGCCGTAGGCAAACGTGGGATCGTCGGCATTGTCGCGCACCGTCACGCGGAGGATGTTCTCCCCCTCGCGCAGAAGACTCGTGATGTCTGCGGAAAACGGCCAGTAGCCGCCGGAGTGCTTCGCGGCGGAAACGCCGTTTACGAACACCTCCGCGATCTGATCCACCGCGCCGAAATGCAGCAGCACGCGCGATTTTTGAAATCCCTCCGGCAGCGTGAAGCCGCGGCGGTAATGGAGGTATTCGTCCTTTGCCGGGCCGCGCGCAGCGCCGGAGAGCGGCGCTTCCGGCGAGAACGGCACGACGATCTCGCCGTCCCAGACCTCCGGCTCTTCGCCGGACGGCGTGACGGCATAGTCCCATACGCCGTTGAGATTATAAAAGCTCTCCCGCCGCAGCTGCGGGCGGGGATATTCCGGTAAGGGGCAGCTGCGGTCGAGCGCCGCGCCCCACTTTGTCAGCATCGTCATTCGCGGATCTCCTTGAGCTTCTGCGCGCGCAGACGCTTGGCGTCCCGCCGGACGGCGGAGGCGGGCAGGAAAATGAACACCGCGGCGACCGCCGCGCCGAGGAACAGCTCATACGGGTAGAGATAGCTCCCCGCGTAGCTCGGGTATTTGGCGAGGATCTCCGCCGTCGGCTCGAGCGCGACGGCGCGGATGATGACAGGATCGAGAATGCTTGCGAGCACCATGGGCAGAACGATGTAGATGACCATCTTGACGCTCTGCACCGCACCGGCGCGGCCCTCGGGCGTATAGTCGCGCGCCGAGGCCGTGAAGAGACCGGCCATCATAAGATTGCCCGCCATGATGAGCGTCCCGCCGACGCAGAGAAGCGGCATGGCGTGTCCGACAAACTTGATGAGATAGGCGATAATACCGCCGAGCACCTGCATGAGCGCGACGGGGTAATAGAATTTTTCCTTGCCGAACCGGTCCATGACTTTTCCGGCGGCGACAGACAGCACCGCCGAGGCGAGCACGACGACGGCGATGGGGACGATGTAATTTTCGATCCCGAGCGTGACCTCCACGAGCGAGATCATGTACGGCTGCCACATCTGCATGGCGAGACCCGAAAACATCATGCCGAAAAAGCAGACGTAGATCATTTTGTTCGCGCGGATGTTCTCCGGCCGGAACGCGAAGACGACCTCGCGCAGATAGCTCTCGCCCTTCGTCGGGCGGAGGTTCGGACTGTCCTTAAAGAGCCGGAGCCCCAGAATGCCGGCAACGGATGTGACCGCGCCGAGCACGAGATAAAATCCCGTCCAGTTGCCGTTCACGGTCATGGAGTCAAACCCCGCGAAGATCACAACGAGCGCGAGGATCGGCATGATGCTCAAAACGATATCGACGGTGCCGCGGTTGGTGACGTCCGTCACGTCCGTGACCCAGGCGGAAAACGCCGCGTCGTTCGCCGCCGAGCCGATGGCGGACATGATGCAGTCCATGATGACGAACACCGTCACCGCAAGACCCACCGGCAGCGCGACCTGCCCGTTGCCGAAAAGCGCGAACGCGGCGGTCGTCGCGCCCCAGAGGATGTACCCCCAGCAGACGAACGAGCGGCGGCGTCCCACACGGTCGGACCATGCGGCGCTGAAGAACGTGGCGAGCGCCGCGGCAATGGCGCTTGCGGACACGGTGGCACTCGTCGCCCAGCCCGCGGCGGTGATGTTTTTCTGAATGTATGTGGAGAAATAGACGTTCTCCACCATCCACGCGATCTGGCCGACAAAGCCGAAGATCAGAAGGCAGGCCCATACTCTGCCGCCGAGCGTTGTGCTTTTGCGCCCGGCGCTGACGGTATTATCCATGCGGTGTCCCTCTCTTTCGCAAAATGAGAATGGCGGCTCCCGCCGCGGCGGTGAAGAGCGCGATGAACTGCGATGTCGAAAGCGCTGCGACCGCGCCGCGCGGATCGGCGCGCAGAAACTCGATCAGAAACCGGCCGATGCTGTACAAAAGGAGATACGCTCCGGCGAGCAGCCCGTCGCCGCGGCGCTTTTTTTCCAGAAGCAGCAGCGCTCCGGCGAGCAGGAAATCGCCCGCCGCCGAAAAGAGCTGCACCGGCCAGAGCGGGATCCCCGCCGGAGCCATGCTGCCCGCCGGGAATGTGACGCCGAGAAAGCTCTCCGTCGGTTTTCCGAAGCAGCACCCGGCGAGAAAGCACCCGATGCGCCCGAAGCCCTGCGCGAGCGCCGCACAGGGAATAAAGCAGTCCACCCAGCGCAGAAAGGGGAGAGAGTGCTTCCGGCAGTAGAGATACGCAGCGCCGAGACCGCACACGATGCCGCCGTAGACGACAAAGCCCTCCGAGCCGAGCGTGCCGAGCGGATCGGCGCAAAATTCGCTCCAATGCGCAAACACGAAAAAGAGCTTCGCTCCGGCAAAGCCGGCAGCGAGAATGAGCAAAATCAGGGTGTTGACGGATTGCACGTCAAACTTCCGTTCCTCGGCGCGCCGCCAGATGAGCAGCAGCGCCGCGGCGATGCCGATGCCGATGCAGAGCCCGTAGCCGTGCACCGTGAGACCGCCGATCGAAAAAAGGTCATTGTACATGGTTATTCCTCTTCGGGGAGGCGGTACGCGCCGCAACCTCTTATGCGCAGCTCGAAGCACGCACCCTCGCCGTAATCGCCGTCCATCGCGGCGCGGAAGGCTTCATAGTCCGCCGCCGCAACAAGACACTGGATGCACCCGGCAAACCCGCCGCCGTGGATGCGCCAGGCGCCCTTGCCCTCCAGCAGCGCGGCGGCGCGGTCGAGCGCAGATGCCATTTCCGTCCGCTCCGGGTGCAGCGCGGGGACAACGTTGCGCAGCAGCGTGCGGGATGATGCGCCCGAGGCGTTCATATTCCGGATATACTCCGGCATATTGCCCGCCAACAGCGCCGCGGCCATGCGCTCCACGCGCTCGTCCTCGGCGAAGAAGTGTTCGGCGCGGTCTGCGGCGACGGGGGATATCTCCTGCGCGATGCGCTTGCGCATCTCCGGCGCGGCGAACGCCGCAGGGTCCACCTGCCGCAGAACGTCTTTCCCGAACGCTTTGGCAACGGCGGTCATGTCGCGCGGAATGGCGGCATAGTCCGGCGTGAGATCGTCGTGGCGCGAGTGCGTGTTCACGGCGCAGAGAACATACCCGTGCGCGCGGAAATCAAACGCGATGCGCGAAATGTCCGGGCGTTCTCTGTCGGCAAAATCGATCTTCGTGATGCCGCCGAATGCGCTCGCGGCCTGATCCATCAGTCCGCTCGGCTTGCCGAAATAGTTTCGCTCGGCGCTCTGGCCGATGCGCGCGAGCGTGAGCGCGTCCACGCGCCCGCCGTTATACAGCGCGGAGAAGACCGCGCCGGTGAGTATCTCAAACGCCGCCGAGGACGAAAGCCCGCCTCCGGCGGGGACGAGCGAATGGATGCACGCGCGCCAGCCTCCGATGCGAAGCCCACGGGCGGCAAACCCCGCCGCGACGCCGCGGATGAGCGCAGCGGTCGTGCCGGTCTCATTTTTGCGCGGCGCGGGATCATCGAGCGATACGCGCACCCGGCCAAAGCCGTCGGAGACGATCTCCACGGCGTTGTCTGCCGCGCTCGCGGCGGCAGCGGCGGTGTCCAGTGTGACCGCGGCGCAGAGCACGATGCCGAGCTGGTGGTCGGTGTGGTTCCCGGCAAGCTCCGTGCGCCCCGGCGCGCTGATCAATAGCGCGTCCGGCGCGTCGCCGAACGTCCGGAGATATTCTTCACAAAGCCGCGCGTAGCGTGACCGCGGCGCGTCCGCCGCGCCGTAGAGCGCTGCGAGCGGGGCGTCGTACTTTCCGGCGGCCAGCCGGTCTTTCCACGCAGACAAGTTCACCGAATTTATCCTCCGGTCATACATTTATATAGGGGATATATAGTTGATTATAATTCGCGCGGGTATGCCGTGTCAACAGAACAGCGCCGGAAGGATGTCTCTTCCGGCGCTTGAGCTTGTCAAAAAGGTATTTTTGACAAGCTCTCAAACGAGACCCACTTCGTTGGGCTCTCGTTTGAAAA
>OGZO01000127.1_pt1 | contig 45722 bp, 38 predicted proteins | sample 1576721 | NCBI WGS metagenome assembly OGZO01 (sample SAMEA3541516, study PRJEB24748) | human gut metagenome | biome: human gut; feature: human-associated habitat; material: faeces | place: China | collected 2012 | reverse complement strand
CTGGCGGTCTATCTCTTGTTTTCGGTTGCTTGCTTCCTTACCGTACATGAGCATTTCCCGCCGGTTATAAACGGTAATCCAAATTTAATTTCCCGCGCAAAAAAGGCGTCGACCAAAACGGTCGACGCCTTTTGCTTTTGGGTTGTGCGTCCGCTTATTTCTTGTCGTCGTTGCCGTACAGATTCAAGCGGAACAAACGGGACTCGTCGTCGATGTCCTTGCAGACCACGGTGGCTTCGCCGATGTTGCCCCAATCGATCGCACTGGACAGCGCCAGCAGCTGCGTCAAGCGGCTTTTCAGGTTCAGCACATCGCCGTCCGGCGTTTCCAACAGCACATCGCCCTTTGCGGTAGCGGCAAATTCCATCAGCTTGTTAAAATCGAAGTTGTGAATTTTGAAACCAGCCATTGTGTTCTCCTCCTTTTACCTTGTCTGCCATCATTATAGTGGTATTTGTCCCCGGATGCAACCCGCAAAAGCGCCGAAGTTTGCGGCTTTTGCGGGCGGCGCTCTTGTTCATCTTTTTGCGTGGGGACACGCTTTTGATGCAAACCACCGGTATTCACGGATTGATTACGGCGTTTTTACAAATCATTCACATTTAGCCCTTGACACCGGCGGATGAGAATGGTAAATTATAGATATGTTAGCACTCCGGCGACAAGAGTGCTAAAATCGACACAAACGAAAGGAGAGGAACCCGTTATGGATCTGGGCGAACGCAAACAACACATTTTGGCGGCGATCATCGAAGAGTATATCCGCACCGGCGAGCCGGTCGGCTCCAAGGTGGTGGTCGAACGGCTGGATCACGCGGTGTCCTCTGCTACCGTGCGCAACGAAATGGCGGATCTGGCGGCGAAAGGGTATCTGGAGCAGCCGCACACCTCGGCGGGGCGTATCCCCACCGCGCCCGCCTTTCGGTTGTATATCGACCGCCTGATGCATCGCCGGCCGCTGCCGGAGGAAAGCCGCCAGACCATAGATCAGCTTCTGGCGGGTGCCGCCAGCGACCCCGAGCGGCTGATCGAGGGCGCGGCACAGGCACTGGCCGCCGCTACCGGCTGCGCCGCTGTGGGCACATCTCCGTGTGACCACGACGCGTGTGTACGCCGCATCGAGTTGATCCCGATGCAGCGCCGGTCGCTGGCTTTGCTGCTGATGACCGGTTCCGGCACGCTGCGCACCCGCGTCTGCCGCACCGAACAGCAACTGGACGAGGAGGTACTGGGGCGCCTGTCGCGGGCGCTGTCCGAAACCTTCCTCCACCGTCCGGTGGGCGAGATTGGGTTGGCGGATGTGCAAGGGCTGGTCTTGTCACTGGGCGAACACGGACTGGCGTGTGCACCGGTGCTGACCGCGTTTTACGAGCTGGTGCAGGAGGCAGCCGCCGCGGAGGTGCTGCTGACCGGACAGCTCAACTTGCTGCAGCATCCGGATTATGAATTGTCCCACGCGCGCGCGCTGCTGCATTTTCTGGCGCGGCGTGATCTGGTCGCGGATATGCTGACCGCCTATCCCGGCGGGCTGCGCGTGGTGCTCGGCAACGAAAGCGACCGACCGGAGCTTTCCGGTTCCAGCATTATCATCACCCGCTACGCGTTGGAGGACGGCATGACCGGCACCATCGGGCTGATCGGTCCGCTGCGTATGGATTATGCCACCGCCATTCCGCGTTTGGAATATTATTCCAGCCGCGTGGGCAAACTGCTCACAGAGCTGTTGAACGAGTAAAAAGGAGGGGACGGATTTGATGGAAGAGTCCAAAAATCCCGAACAGGTCACCGAAACCGCCGAAACCGCACAAGCGGCAGCTCCGGAAACGGCGGCTGCCGAGGCTCCTGAGAAAAAGGAGCGCAAAGCGCATAAAAAAGACGCGAAAGACACGGCGGAGCACAAACGCCAGCAACACACGGTGGAGCTGGAAAATCTGAAAAAAGAGCTGCAAGACCAAAAAGACACCTACCAGCGGATGCTGGCGGAATACGCCAACTACAAGCGCCGCACCGAGCAGGAAAAAGAACAGCTCGGAGCGTTCACCCGCGCCGAGGTGATCAAAAAGCTGCTGCCGGCGCTGGACAATCTGGAACGCGCCGCCGCCGCTCCCGCCGGAGAGGAATACAAAACCGGCGTGGTGATGACCATTCGCCAGCTGAACGACATTCTCAAGGAGATGGGGCTGGAGGAGATCGACGCCGAGGGTGCACCTTTTAACCCGGAGATCCACAACGCCGTGATGCGCGAGGATGCCGACGGAGTGGAGCCGGACACGGTGACCGAGGTGTACCAGAAAGGCTACAAAATGGGGGATCGCGTGCTGCGCCCCTCGATGGTCAAGGTTGCAAACTGATCGGCATATCCGATCGGATCGACACATATAACGAACGATAAGTATTTGGGAGGTAATCTATATGGCAAAGATTATTGGTATTGACTTGGGTACGACAAACTCTTGTGTGGCTGTGATCGAGGGCGGCGAAGCCGTCGTCATCCCCAACGCGGAAGGCGCGCGCACCACGCCCTCTGTGGTCGCGTTCAAAAAAGACGGCGAGCGTATCGTCGGTCGCGTCGCGAAGCAGCAGGCGATCTCCAACCCGGAGCGCACCATTTCGTCCATCAAACGCGAAATGGGCAACAACTACAAGGTGTCCATTGACGGCAAGGATTTCACTCCGCAGGAAATCTCTGCGATGATCCTGCAAAAGCTGAAACAGGACGCGGAAGCGTATCTGGGCGACACCGTGACCGAAGCGGTCATCACCGTTCCCGCTTACTTCACCGACGCCCAGCGTCAGGCGACCAAGGACGCGGGCAAGATCGCGGGCCTGGATGTCAAGCGTATCATCAACGAGCCGACCGCCGCGGCGCTGGCGTACGGCATTGATAAAGAAAATGACCAGAAGATCATGGTCTACGACCTCGGCGGCGGTACCTTCGATGTGTCCATCATCGAAATGGGCGACGGCGTGCAGGAAGTGCTCGCGACCGCCGGTAACAACCGCCTGGGTGGCGACGATTTCGACCAGAAGATCGTGGATTGGATGATCGAAGGCTTTAAGAAAGAGACCGGTGTGGATCTGTCCACCGATAAAATGGCGGTGCAGCGTCTGCGCGAAGCGGCAGAAAAGAGCAAGATCGAGCTGTCCGGCAGCACGACCAGCAACATCAACCTGCCCTTCATCACCGCCGATGCGACCGGCCCCAAACACCTGGATATGACGCTGACCCGCGCCGAGTTCAACAAGCTGACCGAAAGCCTGGTCGACGCGACCATGGGTCCGGTGCAGCAGGCGCTGAAAGACAGCGGTTTGTCCGCTTCCCAGATCGACAAAGTGCTGCTGGTGGGCGGCTCGTCCCGTATTCCGGCGGTGCAGGATGCGGTCAAGAAAGTGATGGGCAAAGAGCCGTTTAAGGGCATCAACCCCGACGAGTGCGTGGCCATGGGTGCGGCGCTGCAAGGCGGCGTGCTGGGCGGCGAGGTCAAAGGTCTGCTGCTGCTGGATGTTACCCCCCTGTCGCTGGGTGTGGAAACCATGGGCGGCGTGATGACCCGCGTCATCGACCGTAACACCACCATCCCGACCAAAAAGAGCCAGATCTTCTCCACCGCTGTGGACAATCAGCCGTCGGTGGAAGTGCACGTGCTGCAGGGCGAACGCGAATTCGCCAAAGACAACAAAACGCTGGGTGTGTTCCATCTGGACGGTATCGCTCCCGCGCGCCGCGGTGTGCCGCAGATCGAAGTCACCTTTGATATCGACGCCAACGGCATCGTGAATGTCAGCGCGAAGGATCTGGGTACCGGTCGCGAGCAGGCGATCACCATCACCTCCAACACCAATATGTCCAAGGAGGATGTGGAAAAGGCCGTGAAAGAGGCCGAGCAGTACGCTGCCGAGGACAAACAGAAGAGAGATGCGGTGGAGACCCGCAACGCTGCCGACCAGTCGGTGTATCAGTGCGAAAAAGCGCTGGAAGAGCTGGGCGACAAGCTGGACGAAGCGGACAAGACCTCCATTCGCGAAAAGACCGATGCGCTGAAAGAGGCGCTGAAGGGCGACAACGTGGACGACATCAAAGCCAAACAGGAAGAGCTGATGAAAGCCTTCTACGAAGTGTCCGCCAAGGTGTATCAGGCGAACGCTCCGGCGGATGGCGCCGCTCCGGATCAGCAGGGCAATGTGCCCCCCACCGACGGTGATGGCTACTACAACGGGGATGTCCACTAATTCTTGACAGGCTAACCAATGATGGCATTTGTCCCCCGGGGCAGATGCCATCATTCCCTGTTTTTATCTTCCCGCAGGGGAAGTACATACACTAGATTTGAGGAGACTACACCATGGCCGATAAACGCGATTATTACGAGGTGCTGGGCGTATCCAAGGGCGCTTCGGAAGATGAGATCAAAAAAGCCTATCGTCAGGCGGCAAAAAAATACCACCCGGACTTGAACCCGGGCGACAAAGAGGCGGAAGTCCACTTCAAAGAGGTCAACGAGGCGTATGAAGTGCTGTCCGACCCGCAGAAAAAAGCGCGCTATGACCAGTTCGGCCACGCGGGGGTGGATCCCAACTTCGGCGCGGGCGGTTACGGCGGCGCCGGTTTTGACGGCGAAGATTTCGACTTGGGCGACATCTTCTCCTCCTTCTTCGGCGGCGGCGGTCGCCGGCAGAACCCCAACGCGCCCCGCCGGGGCAGCGATGTGGGCGCCAGCGTGGTGATCTCGTTTGAAGAATCCGCGCGCGGTTGCAAAAAACAGGTGAATGTCCAGCTCGTCACCACCTGTGACGAGTGCGGCGGTTCGGGTGCCGCCAAAGGCACCTCCAGCCGTACCTGTGCCCAGTGCGGCGGCTCCGGTCAGGTGCGCACGCAGCAGCGCACGCCATTCGGCGTGGTGCAAACGCAAAGCGTGTGCCCGTCCTGCCACGGTCGCGGCAAAACCATCGACACCCCCTGCCGCAAGTGCAGCGGCTCGGGTCAGGTGCGCAAGCCCGCCACCATCGGCATCAACATCCCCGCCGGTATTGACGACGGACAGGTGATCTCCATCCGCGGCAAGGGCAACGCCGGGCAAAACGGCGGACCGGCGGGCGATCTGCAGGTGCAGGTGTCGGTGCGTCCGCATCCGCTGTTCGAGCGGCAAGGCTACGACATTTTGTGCGATCTGCCGCTGACCTATGCGCAGGTGGCGCTGGGCGCGGAGGTTTCGGTGCCCACGCTGGACGGCAAGGTACCCTACACCATCAAGGAGGGCACCCAACCGGGCGAAACCTTCCGCTTGAAAGGCAAGGGCTTCCCGTATATCAACGGACGCGGGCGCGGCGATCTGCTGGTGCACGTCACGGTGGAGGTTCCCCGCAACCTGAACAGCGAGCAGAAAAAGCTGCTCAAATCGTTCGAGGAATCCATGACCGACAGCAACTATCAAAAGCGCAAAAGCTTCTTTGACAAGATCAAGGATGCGTTCAAATAAGCACAAAACCGCCCCTCGGCTTTTACAGCCGGAGGGCGGTTTTTTCGGTCACAGCAGCTCCTGCTCGACCTGTTCATAGGCGGGCGTATCAAAAAATTCGATCAGCGTCATGTCCAGCCCGTCGCAAATCTTTTTCAGCGTCACCACGCCGGGGTTGCGGCTTTCGCCGTTTAAGATGCTTTTGATGGTAGATTGCGGAATCCCCGCCAAATAGCTGAGCGCGTTCGGCGTGATATGCCGCTGGCGGCACAGCTGGTAGATACGCTCCACCACAAATTCATAAATCGTCACAAGCGACACCTCCGCTTCATATTTTCGCCCTCATCATACGCCGCCCGCGCGGCGGGTGTTAGTGATACATCACTGGTCCGGCGTACAAAAACACCCGCACACCGAAGGTGTACGGGTGTTTTGGAGCTACCGATCCGATTCGAACGGACGACCTGCTCATTACGAGTGAGCTGCTCTACCTGCTGAGCCACGGTAGCATATCGCTTGCGGATTTTTATTATACCAAACCCTTGTCCATCCGTCAAGTATTTTTTGCGTCCCTGCCCTGGTCATCGCCTGTGCGGGCGTCTTTTCCGTAGACCATTATTGGTCCACGAAAGTATAAAATATTACACATTTGGATATAAAAATAAATATTGTACAATTATTTTAATCGTTTGTATTAGCTTTTTAACATTTCGCGTTTTTTTGCTAAAAAAGGAGTATACTGTTTTCCGTGTTGTGACCAAACGTACCTTTTGTTACACGAAATCTGAGAGGAGGATGATTCCATGTACAGAAAAAAGGAGTCGCTGCCTTATCTGGCGCAGCGGCTGAAAACATTGCGTCACGCCAGCGGCTTTACTCAGCAGCGGTTAGCGGATCTGCTGCACATCGAGCGGTGTACCTATGCGTTTTACGAGTCCGGCAAAAGCCATCCCGATTTGGGGCTCATTTTGCGCATCGCCCGCATCTACAACACCACGGTGGACCATCTGGTGGACCCGGATTATGACCTGTTCACCTCCACCGCCATGACGGTGCACGCACCGCCCATTCCGGCCGGGTTGCAATCCCCGATTGAAACCTCCAAGCTGGAACAGGACGAACAAAGCTTTCTGGTGCTGTATCGCCAGCTGAACCGCGACAAAAAGGAAAAGCTGCTCACCTATATGTGGGAGCTGCAGCAAGAGTCGCAGGACGAAGCAACCGATTGATCCGAAAAAAGCGACCGCAGGATATTCCTGCGGTCGCTTTTTGCTTTAGTCATCCCCCAGCAGCGAGCCGCTGTCGTCCGGCAGCTGCGCACCCTCGCGCGCGGTCGCGACCGCTTCCAGAATATATGCCGCCAGCATAAACACAAATACCAGCAGCACGCTCATATGCCGCCAGATCAGCGTTCCCAGCGTCAGCCCGCCGGTAATGACGGTGGAGGCATCAAATGTCTGCCACAGATCCAGCGCCACCACCAGAATCACCACCGATGCCGCGCCGGCGGCAATCACCCCCGGCAACCGGTGATTTCGGGCGGCGGTGAACCAGATGGTCGCCGCCAACAGCACGATCATCGCGGCGATCAGCGGCCAGATGGCATACGGCTCATCCGACCGCCCATTGTTGATCAAAATCCCGATAATACCGCACCACTGGAAAAATCCGCACACCAGCAGGGCGATCCACATCAGCACCCGCATACACTTCGACGCTGTTCGCATAGTCATTCTCCGTTTCGTTGCCGTTTTTCGTTATTCTACCACACGCCGCCCCGCTTTTCAACCGCCGGGAGCAGCTAAAATTAAAAACCTGTTCATATCCACCGGGGAAAAACTGCTAAAATAAAAGAAAAGACTTGCAAAAGCTGGAGGAGGTTGCTCATATGGCTTTGAAAATTATGGTCGTAGATGACGACAAAAACATTTGCGAATTGCTGCGGTTGTATCTGGAAAAAGAGGGCTACGAAGTGCAGCTGGCGTTTAACGGTATGCAGGCGCTGGATATGTTCCGTAACGACCCGCCGGATCTGATGCTGCTGGATGTGATGATGCCGGAGCTGGACGGCTGGCAGGTGTGCCGCGAGATCCGTAAGCTGTCGCAATGTCCCATCATCATGCTGACCGCCAAAGGCGAAGTATTCGACAAGGTGCTGGGGCTGGAGCTGGGCGCCGACGACTATGTGGTCAAACCCTTTGATGCCAAAGAGATCGTAGCGCGGGTGAAGGCGGTGCTGCGCCGCAGCGGCGCGCTGGACGGTCAAAAGCGCCGCGAGGTGCGGTTTGACGGATTGTACATCAACATGGAAAACTACGAGCTGAAGGTGCGCGGCAAACAGGTGGATGCGCCGCCCAAGGAGATGGAGCTGATCTATCATCTGGCGAGCAACCCCAACCGTGTGTTCACCCGCGACCAGCTTTTGGACGAGGTGTGGGGCTTTGAATATTACGGCGACAGCCGCACTGTGGATGTCCACATCAAACGCCTGCGCGAAAAGCTGGACGGCGTGTCTGACCAGTGGAATCTGAAAACCGTGTGGGGCGTGGGCTATAAGTTTGAAGTGAAGGATAAGGATGCCTGATGTTCAAAAGCATTTTTACCAAATATTTGTCGGTGCTCACGCTGATCGTGCTGATCAGCTTCACCGCCATGGGGCTGGTGCAGATGCTGCTGTTCACCCGCTATTGGGTACAGGAAAAGCAGGATTGGATGGAGCGCGCCTCCACCAGCGTATCGGTGCTGACCTCGGAGCGCACCGTTTACAACGCCCGCGAGCAGCAATATGAAATCTCCACCGCGGCACTGTCGCCGCTGCTCAAGCCACTGGCATCCATCGACAACGCCCATGTGCTGGTGGTGGACAACGCCGGCAGCATTGTCATCTGCTCGGGCGGTGCCTCCTGCCCGCACGAAACCAAAGCCATTCCGGAATCCATTTTGAAAAAAATCGCCAACCCGGAGGACGGCAAGCAATTTTTCTCGCTGGGCACGCTGGACGGCATCTACACCTCGGCGCAATATGTGTCCGCCTGCACCATCACGGTGGGTGATGACCAGGCGCAGATCGGGTACGCGTTTGTATCCATCCCGTCGGACAGCCTCGGCGATTATGTGAAAGACAACATCCGGTTGTTCCTGCTGTCCGCGCTGGGCGTGCTGGCGCTCACCTTTGTGGTGGTGTATATCCTCACCTACCGGTTGGTGCGCCCGCTGCGGGAGATGGCGGCAGCGACCCGCCGCTTTGGCGAGGGCGATTTCAGCATGCGGATCCCGGTCACCGGCAAAGACGAGATTGCCGAACTGGCCACCGCGCTGAACAATATGGCGATCTCGTTGTCCGGCGTGGAGGATATGCGCCGCAGCTTTGTCGCCAATGTGTCGCACGAGCTGAAAACCCCGATGACCACCATCGCGGGCTTTATCGACGGCATTTTGGACGGCACCATCCCGCCCGAACGCCAGTCGCATTACCTCAAGATCATTTCGGACGAGGTGAAACGCCTGTCGCGGCTGGTGCGGTCGATGATGGATCTGTCCCGCATCGATGCCGGTCAGCTGCGGATCAACCGCGTGTCCTTCGACCTGATGGAAGCGACCTGCTCCACTCTGCTGCTGTTTGAACAGCGGCTGGAGGACAAGCACATCACCGTTACCGGGCTGGAGGATTGCGATTACACCGAGGTGCACGCCGACTTTGATCTGATCGGGCAGGTGATCTACAATCTGCTGGACAACGCGGTCAAGTTCACCAACGAATCCGGCACCATCGACATTCGCTTTGCCCGTCAGGACGGCCGTATTCTGTACAGTGTGCGCAACACCGGCGCGGGCATTCCCCGTCAGGAGATGCAGCACATCTTCGAGCGGTTCTACAAGAGCGATAAATCGCGTAGTTTGGATAAAAGCGGGGTCGGTTTGGGACTCTATATCGTAAAGAGCATTATCAACCTGCACCACGGTGAGATCGTGGTGCGGTCGGTGGAAAACGAGTACACCGAGTTCGCGTTCTGGCTGCCGGATACCGGCGAGGGCAAATCCGCCGCCGACAAGCCGCGGTCATAACCCGGTTACCGTTTATTTATGAAATTGGTAATCTTTCTTCAATAAATCGTCATATTTTGCTGTTACGATAGACTCATCAAAGAGAACAGCGGCCCCGCTCCGGCGGCAAGCCGACGAAAGGTGTGTAATATATGTATCCTTATGATAACGATGACCGTTTCGGCACCGGCAACCAGACACCGCCCGAAACCACTCCGCAGACCCCCACACCCGACGATACGCCGGATGTGACGAGCGACAACATTCCGACCCCGCTGTACGGTGACGACAGCGGCTGGCAGATGCCGACGGACAACGGCTTTTCGCAGCCCGCCGCGCCGGAACAGCCGGCGGCTCCCGAACAACCCGCGGCGCCCACCCAACCGGACATTCCCTCCTATCCGTCCACCTCGTATCATTATACGACCGGACACATCTATGATCCGTACGGTTGGCAGCAAACCACACCGCCTATGCCGCAAAGCGAACCACCCAGAAAGAAAAAAAAGAAAAACGGCGCGTCCATCGCGTTGGCGGTACTGGCGGTTGTGTGCGCCGGTACCATCACGGCGTTGTCCATCACGCTGGGCATGGCGCTGAACGAGGAAAACACCACCCCGAGCAGCTCGAGCGTGTCCGGCACCTCTGCCAGCGGTACCGCCAGCAACGGCGACGCCCCCACGGTGGAGATCAGCGAAGAAAGCAAGGATGCGCTGACCACCCAGCAGATCATCCAGAAAAACCTGAACTGCACCGTGGTCATCTCCACCTATGAGCAGACCACCTCGTACAATCCGTTCCAGTCGGGCGGCTCGCAGCAGGGTGGCAATTCCGGCAACTCCGGCAATTACAGCTCCGGCAGCGACGACAGTGGCTTGACCCAAGCGAGCAGCGCCACCGGCATTGTGATGACCAAGGACGGCTATATCATCACCAACCGCCACTGCGTCATCAACGAACAGACCAACATCCAGTACGCGCAGGTGGATGTCAAAACCTATGACGGCAAAACCTATAAAAAGGCTACCGTTGTCGGCGTGGACAAAGACACCGACCTCGCTATCATCAAAGTGGATGCAACCGATCTGACCCCCGCCGAATTCGGCGATTCCTCCAAGCTGTCGCTGGGCGACAAGGTGGTGGCGCTGGGCAACTCCGGCGGACTGGAATGGACCCCCACCCAAGGCATTATCTCCGGTTTGGCGCGGGATGTGTACGATGACACCGGCTATTCCATCAAATGCCTGCAAACCGATGCCGCTATCAACCCCGGCAACTCGGGCGGTCCGCTGATCAACTCGGCGGGACAGGTGATCGGCATTAACTCGGCGAAGATCGTGGCGAGCGGCTACGAAAGCCTCGGCTTCTCGATTCCGATCAACGAAGCCAAGGATATTCTGGACAGTTTGGTTGCCAACGGCTATGTGAAAGGCCGCGTGTCGCTGGGTATCACCGGCAGCACCTACACCTCCACCAACAGCAACTACAACGGCTTCCAGATCCAGTCCATCAACAACGATTCTTCGCTGGCGAGCACCGAGGCGCAGGCGGGCGACATCATCACCCATGTGGACAATGTGCGCGTGAACGATTATGCGAGCCTGCGGACTCAGCTGTCGGCGCATAAGGTGGGCGACAAAGTGTCGCTGACGCTGCTGCATGTGGACACCCGCAACCGCGAGGTCAAAACCATCACCGTGACCTGCACGCTGCAGGAAAGCACTGGCGGTTGATCCTCCGTTTCTGATATTTGGTCCGAAGGGGCTATCCCGGTGGGATAGCCCCTTCGGACTTTCTTCATCTGTCGGGCACAAAAAACAGGCGGCTGCAAAACGCAGTCGCCTGTTTTCTATACGTTGATTTAGCCGATGATCTCCAAAATCATCTGCTCGGCGGTTTTGGCGTCGGCGGAACCGCGGGTGGCTTTCATCACACCGCCCACCAGCGCTTTCAGCGCTTTTTCCTTGCCGCCGCGATAGTCCGCGACCGCATTCGGGTTGCCCGCCACGACCTCTTCGCAGATCGCTTTCAGTGCGGAATCGTCTACGCCCGCCATATCCTCTTCGCTCAGCAGCTCGCTGACGCGTTTGCCGGTATCCATCATCTTTTCCAGCGTGGATTTGGCAAGATTCATCTTCAGCTTGCCGCTATCCAGCAGCGCCACCAGCTCGTTGAGGTGTGCCGCCGGCAGCGGCACATTCCCGGTTTCCTTGTCCGCTTCGGTTTCGATACGGCGGAAAATCTGGCCGATGATGAAGTTGGATACTGTGCGGGGCGACACGCCTTGCGCCGCCTCGTCGAAATATTCCGCGATCTTGCGGTATTTCACCAGCATCTGCGCATCCTTTTCGGGGATGCCCCACTCGCCGGTGTACCGTGCCATACGCGCATCCGGCAGCTCGGGCAGCTCGGCGCGCAGCGCCTCGATCTCCTCGTCCGAAGTAGCGATGGTCACCAGATCGGGGTCCTGGAAATAGCGATAATCGTGCGCGTCCTCTTTGGTGCGCATGCTTTCGGTCATACCGGATTCCTCGTCATACCGGCGGGTTTCCTGCACCACCGCTTCGCCGCTTTCGATCAGATCGATCTGACGGTCAAATTCGTACGCCACCGCTTGGGCGATATGAGCGAACGAGTTCATGTTTTTGATCTCGGTGCGGGTGCCGAACTTGTCGGAGCCGACCGGCCGCACCGAAATGTTGACATCGCTGCGCATGGAACCTTCCTGCATCCGGCAATCCGACACCCCAATGGTGCGCATCAACAGCTGCAGTTTTTCCATGTACTCGCGAATTTCGTCCACGCTGCGGAAATCCGGCTCGGACACGATCTCGATCAGCGGCACGCCGCCGCGGTTGTAGTCCACAAAGGTGTCGCCGTGGCTGTGCACCAGCTTGCCCGCATCCTCTTCGATATGGATGTGATTCAGCCGGATGCGGCGGCCGGAAGACAGCTCCACATAGCCTTCCACACACAGCGGGTGGTACAGCTCGGAGATCTGATACGCCTTCGCCAGATCGGGATACACATAGTTTTTGCGATCCATCTTGGCGATATGGCTGATGCGGCAGTTGGTGACCAACCCCGCTTTGATGGCATAACGCACCACCTCATGATTCAGCTTGGGCAGTGTGCCGGGCAAGCCGATGCAGATGGGGCAGCAGTTGGTGTTGGGTTCGCCGCCGAATTTGGTGGTGCAGCCGCAGAAAATCTTGGTTTTGGTGGACAGCTCGATATGGGTTTCCAAACCGGCAACCAGTTCGTACTCTCTCACAGCGACACACCTCCTTCCACCGGGCGGAGGTTCGCCGCGCCGGACTGTTCATACTGATAAGCGGCATTCAAAATGGTTGCCTCGCTGAAACGGGGACCGATCAGCTGCATACCGATGGGCAAGCCCTGCTCGTCCGCGCCGCAGGGCAGCGACACGGCGGGCAGCCCCGCAATGTTCACCGGCACCGTGCAGATGTCGGTTTGATAGGTTTGGATCGGGTCCTGCGTCGACTGCCCCTCGGGGAACGCCGTCATCGGCACGGTGGGAGCCAAAATCACATCGCAGCTTTCAAACGCCTTATCAAACGCGCGCACGATCACGCCGCGCAGATTCTGCGCCTTTTTATAGTACGCGTCGTAGTAGCCGGAGCTGAGCACATAGGTTCCCAGCAGGATACGGCGCTGCACCTCTTTGCCAAAGCCCTCGCTGCGGGTTTTGCAGATCATATCGTGGATGCTGTCGTAATGCGCCGCCTGATAGCCGTAGCGGATACCGTCGTACCGTCCCAGATTGGAGGAAGCCTCCGCGCACGCCAGAATGTAATACACCGGCAGCGCATAGCTCAGCGACGGCAGCGCAAACTCAACGATTTCGGCGCCCATCGCGCGGTAATTTTCGATTGCTTTTTCCAGCGCCGCTTTCACGGACGGGGTCAACCCCTCCATATACTCACGCGCCACGCCGATCTTCAACCCGCGAATGTCCTGCCCCAGCGCGTCCGCCGTGGGAGCGCCCTTGTGACCGGTGGAGGTCGAATCCATCGGGTCATAGGCGGAAATCGCATCGTATACCAGCGCCGCGTCCTCCACCGTTTCCGCCAGCGGACCGATCTGGTCAAAGCTGGACGCATACGCGATCAAGCCAAAGCGGGAAACCGCGCCATAGGTGGGCTTGAGCCCCACAATACCGCAAAAGCTGGCGGGCTGGCGGATAGAACCGCCGGTGTCCGACCCCAGCGCAAACGCCGCCAGATGGCCGCCCACCGCCGAAGCGCCGCCGCCCGAGCTGCCGCCCGAAACGTGCGCGTGGTTGTGCGGGTTGCGCGCCCCACCGTAGCAGGAGGTTTCACAGGACGAGCCCATGGCGAATTCGTCCATATTGGTTTTGCCCAGCAGCACACTGCCCTGCGCTTTCAGCGTTTTCCACACCGTCGCATCGTAGATGGGGGTGTAGCCCTCCAGAATACGGGAGCAGCAGGTGGTGAGCAGTCCGTTGGTGGAAATATTGTCTTTCAGCGTCATCGGCACGCCCTCCAACAGGGAGAGCTGCTCTCCGCGGGCGCGCTTTTCGTCCACCCGGCGAGCCGCCGCCAGCGCCTCGTCCGCGGTGATGTGGACATACGCGTTGAGCGTGGCGTTATCCCGCGCGATCGCGTCCAGATACGCCGTGGTCAGCTCCACACAAGAGAGCTGTCCGGCGGTCAGCTTGTCATGGATCGACCGGATCCGGCTGGTACTCATTGTGCACACATCCTTACTTTCTCTTCTTGACCGGGAAAAAGCCGTCTTCCCCGCCGTTCACATTGCTCAGGATCGCTTCGCGCGGGTAGGAAGGAACGACCTCGTCCTCTCGAAACGCGTTTTGCAACCCGTTGATATCGTCAAATTCTTCGGTGATCTCGTCGCTGGCGTCGTTGATGGTATCGGCAAAAGCGACGATATTCGCCATTTCCTGCGTCAGCGCGTCCAGATCCTCGTCCGCTACAAACAGCTTGGAGAGCAGGGCGATGTCCTGTACATCTTCGCGTGTGACCATGCCGGATTCCTCCTATCGAATCTTGATATGCACTTCGCGCAGCTGCTGCTCGGTGACCGGGCAGGGCGACCCCACCAGCAGGTCCTGGGCGTTGCTGTTCATCGGGAAAGCGATGACTTCGCGAATGTTGTCCTCGTCGGTCAGCAGCATCAACATACGGTCGATGCCGGGCGCCATGCCCGCGTGGGGCGGAGCGCCGTATTTGAAGGCGTTATACAGCGAGGAGAATTTGGTTTGCAGATCCTCTTCGGTGTAGCCCGCGATGGCAAACGCTTTGACCATGGTGTCCAGATCGTGGTTGCGCACCGCGCCGGAGGACAGCTCCACGCCGTTGCACACGATGTCATACTGGTACGCCAGAATATCCAGCGGATCTTTGGTGTTCAGCGCTTCCAACCCGCCCTGCGGCATCGAGAAGGGGTTGTGGGTGAAGATGGTGGCGCCGGTTTCCTCGTCCTGATCGTACATCGGGAAATCCACCACAAAGCACAGCTCAAACGAATCGTTTTTGATCAGCCCCAGCCGGTTGGCGACTTCGGTGCGGATCTGACCCGCCAGTTTGGGGGCAAGCTCCTTGCTGTCCGCAATGAAGTACAGCACACAGCCGGGCTGCAGACCCGCGCGGCGGATCAGCTCCTGCCGCTGGTCGTCCGACAGGAATTTGTCGATCGGCCCGAGGAAAGTCATCTCGTCGGTGACCTTGACATAGCCGAGACCTTTCATACCGATGCCGGTGGCGAATTTCAGCATATTTTCAAAGAAGCTCTTGGATTGCGACGCGCAGCCCGGCACATTGATGGCGCGCACCGTTTTGCCGCGGAAGGGGGCAAAATCGGTTTCCACAAACATATCGCTGATGTCGATGATCTCCAGCGGGTTGCGCAGATCGGGCTTGTCGGTACCGTATTTCAGCATGCATTCGCTGTACGGAATTTTGCGGAACGGCGCGGGCGACACCTTTTTGTTCGAGAATTTGCTGAAGGTTTCGTACAGCACCTCTTCCGCCACGGCGAACACATCCTCCTGGGTGGCGAACGCCATTTCAAAGTCCAACTGATAAAACTCGCCGGGCGAACGGTCGGCGCGCGCATCCTCGTCCCGGAAGCAGGGCGCGACCTGGAAATATTTATCGAAGCCGGATACCATCAGCAGCTGTTTGAAGATCTGCGGTGCCTGCGGCAGCGCATAGAACATCCCGTGGTGCTTGCGGCTGGGAATCAGATAGTCGCGCGCGCCTTCGGGCGACGACGCAGACAAAATGGGGGTTTGCATCTCCAAAAAGCCCATTTCGGTCATCTTCTGGCGCAAAAACGAGATCACCTGCGAGCGCAGCACGATGTTTTGGTGCACCTTTTTGTTGCGCAGATCCAAAAAGCGGTATTTCAGCCGCACATCCTCTTTCACTTCGGGCGAGGTGGCTACCTCAAACGGCAGGTTACTGGGGCATTTGCCCAGCACCGTCAGCGAGCTGGCTTTGATCTCCACCGTGCCGGTCGCGATCTTGTCGTTGTAGGTATCGGCGCTGCGCTTGACAACGGTACCGGTGATGGACACGGCACACTCGCGGTTGACATCCTGCAGCATCTGCTCGTCGTACACCACGACCTGCACCACGCCGTAGTGGTCACGCAGATCCACAAACAGCACGCCGCCGTGGTCACGGATATTTTCCACCCAGCCGGCGACCCGCACCTGCTGGTCCAGCAGCGCGTCACCGATCTCGGTGCAGATATGAGTGCGATACGGATTTTCTGTCATATAGTTCAACAACCTTTCGGCTTTTTAAATAAGCATATAATCAAGAGTAAAGTATACCATATGTTTCCTTTGTTTTCAACTTTTTTTCTTGCGTTGCAATTCCCCCCAAAAGATGGTATACTATTGGCATTATCGCCGATTGGAGGAATAGTTATGCAAAAGATTCAGATGAAGACCCCGCTGGTGGAGATGGACGGCGACGAAATGACCCGGATCATCTGGCAGGCCATCAAAGATAAGCTGCTGCTTCCGTTTGTCGATCTGAAATGCGAGTACTACGATCTGGGGCTGCCCCATCGTGACGAGACCGACGACCAGGTAACGGTGGATGCGGCGAACGCGATCAAAAAATACGGTGTGGGCGTGAAATGCGCCACCATCACCCCCAACGCCCAGCGGGTGGAGGAATATAAGCTGAAACAAATGTGGAAAAGCCCCAACGGCACCATCCGCGCCATGCTGGACGGCACCGTGTTCCGTGCGCCGGTGCTGGTAAAGGGTGTGCAGCCCAGCGTTTCCACTTGGAAAAAGCCGATCACCATTGCGCGTCACGCGTACGGCGATATCTACAAAAACACCGAAATGAAAGCGCCCGCCGGCAGCAAAGCCGAGCTGGTGGTGACCGATAAGGACGGCAACGAAAGCCGCCAGCTGATCCACAACTTTGCCGGCGACGGCATTGTGATGGGGATGCACAACACCGATGCGTCCATCCGCAGCTTTGCGCACGCCTGCTTCCAGTATGCGCTGTCGGTGAAACAGGATATGTGGTTCTCCACCAAGGACACCATTTCCAAAACCTACGACCACCGGTTTAAGGATATCTTCGCCGAAATTTACGAGGCGGACTACAAAGAGGCGTTTGAAAAAGCGGGCATCGAATATTTCTACACCCTGATCGACGACGCGGTGGCGCGGGTCATCCGCTCGCAGGGCGGCTTTATCTGGTGCTGCAAAAACTACGACGGCGATGTGATGAGCGATATGGTCGCGACCGCGTTTGGTTCGCTGGCGATGATGACCAGCGTGCTGGTGTCGCCGGACGGCAACTACGAATACGAAGCGGCGCACGGCACCGTGACCCGCCACTATTATCGCCATCTGAAGGGCGAAGAAACCTCCACCAACTCGGTGGCAACCATCTTCGCCTGGTCGGGGGCGCTGCGCAAACGCGCCGAAATGGACGAGCTGCCCGAACTGGCGCATTTTGCCGATGTGCTGGAGCAGGCGACCATCGCCACCATCGAGGGCGGTATCATGACCAAAGACCTGGTCGCGCTGTCCACGCTGGAAAACAAACAGGCGGTCAACACCATGGGCTTCCTGGATGCCATTGCCGAGCGCATGACCAAAGAGCTGGCGTAATCGCACCGGCAAATAAACCTACACATAACACGAGCCCCGGAAAGCGGTCGCTTTCCGGGGCTCGTGTTTTTCGATACGCTTATCTTTATGCCTGCACTGCGGCGGCGACAGCATCTTTGTTCCCGATGGCGCAGAATTTGCCGTTTTGGGCAAACGTGCGCAGCAGCTCCACCTGCCGGCGCAAGTCCTCGGCGGTGGTGCCGAGAATTTCGCGGCGGATGCGGGCGATATCCTGCGGGGTGGTTCCTTTGAGATACCGGACACACTGCAGGTCGCACACGCCCGCCGGGTCCAGCAGCGGGTCGGTGGTGTTGACGGTGCCGATGATGATATCATCCAGCGGGATATCCTGTCCGGCAAAATCCGCCAGGAAATCCGCCATGCTGCCAAATGCAGCTTTGGCATTGGTCAAATGCGGATCGCGATAGGAATAGCAGTAGATATCGCCGTTCGCCCGCACATTCATGCCGGTGCCGTATGCGCCACCCTGCACCCGCACCATATTCCACAGATAGCCAAAGGTCATCAGCGATGCCATCACCGAGCACGCACCGGAGAACGTCCCGCCCAGAGCGTTTACATTATGCCCCAGCGCGGAGAACCCGACATCGGCGGGAATTTCCACCCCGCAGGCATCCTTGTCATAGGTGGGATAGGTGGCGACGACGCCCATCTCGTTTTGCGGCAGCGATGCCAGCAGCTGCCCGATCGCCTCGGCGGGCAGCGACCCGCTGTATCCGACAAACAAGCGGTTTTTCGCAAACGCTTTTGCGGTCAGCACGCACAGCTGTTCGCTGTGGGCGGCGGCGTTGTCCATAAAGTTTTCCACAAAAGGCGAGAACCACCGGGCAAAGCTTTCACCCTCCAGCGTCTCTTTCAACGCGCCCTCGGCGGAGAATGCCGACAGCGCCTTGGTGACGGCGAAGGAATGGCCGTTGGCGATCAGCGCCTGTTTCAGGAAATAGTCGTTTTGCAGCACCGTTTCATAGATACGCTCCACCTCGTCGTAGCAGCCGTTGGTGAGGATCTCTTCTATCAGCGCCAACGCCGCCGGCACATTTTCCTCCAGCATACTGGCGGAAACCAGCAGATACGGCTTGCAATGCTGCAAATCGCCCGCGGCGGCGGTCAGCTCCAGCTTGGCAACCAGCGAGCCCATGGTGGCTTTGATCTTGTTTTGCAGCTTGTCGGCGGAATAGTTTTGGGTGCGCAGCTCGCCGAAGCAGGTGGTCAGCACCTCCGCCATGCGCAGCTCGTCGGTGGAAAAATCCGACACATCAAAGTACAAATTCAGATACACAATGCCGTTGGTGGGGGTGACCACCTCCAGCACCTTGGTGTCGGCAATGGTGGTCAGCACGGTTTTGGTGGGTGTCACCTCCACCGGCACATCCTGCAGATCCAGATGCGGCAGGGTGCTAAGCACCTCGTCGCTGTCCATGCTCTGCTGCCACTGCTGCATCTTCATAAAATCGTCGAACGCCTGCTGCCGCCGGGCATCATCCCACGCGGCGGTGGCAGCTGCCAGTTTTTCCGCCTCTTTGCGGGCATCGTCCTGCCCTTTGGTGAGCGACGGCAGCACATACAGATAAGATTTGTCGGCAGAATCTGCCAACAGCTCGGCGAGCAGATCGGCAAAATACGAGGTGCCGATCTTTTCGCGCAGCGACGCAAACACGCTGCCGTTATCAATATGGGTCATCGGGTCGTCCCCGTACAGCCAGCCGTCGAACGCTTTCATCGCCAGCTCCACGCCGTACGGCTCGCTGATCTCCTTGCAGTTGAACGCAAAACGTTCCAACGAAGCCAGCAGCGCATCGTTGTCCAGCCCCTGCGCCAACAGCGCGCCCACCGCTTTGGGCAAAAATGCTTTGATCTCGTCAAACCGGGATGTCTCGGTGTTGCGCACGATCAGCGCCAAGCTGGGCTGATACACCAGCTCGCTCGTTTCAAGCGACACATCCTGCGCCAGCCCCTGCTCCAAAAACGCGCGTTTCAACGGCGCTTCGTTGGAACCGGTCAGATAATCTGCCAGAATTTTGGTGGCGTAAATCTTTTCGGTTTCCTCGTGGGTCCCCAAAATTTTCGCGATCGCCATATGCGCCAGCTGTTCCTCGCCCTCGCGCGCTTCGTAGTACACCGTTTTTTCGGCAGGGGTGGGCGTTTGCATCTCAAAATCGAAATCCGGCGCGCGATATTCGTATTTCGACAGGTATTCGCCATCGATATACGCCAGCACCGCATCGATATCCATGTGCCCGTCCAGGAAGAATTTCGCGTTGGACGGATGGTAAAACCGGCGGTGGGTATCCACAAACTGCTGGTAGGTCAGATCGGGAATGCTGTCGGGGTGACCGCCGCTGATATAGCCGTAGCAGGTATCCGGGAACAGCAGCCGCCGGGTCTCCTCTTCAATGACGCTGTCCACCTCGGCGAACACGCCCTTCATCTCGCTGAACACCACGCCGTTGTAAAACGGCTCGCCATCCTCGCTGTCGAATTCGTAGTGCCAGCCCTCCTGCATAAAGATCTCCGGCTTGTCGTAGATCAGCGGGCAAAACACCGCGTCCAGATACACCGCCATCAGGTTAAAGAAGTCCTGATCGTTGCGGCTGGACACCGGAAACAGGGTTTTGTCGTTGAAGGTCATGGCATTGAGAAAGGTTTGCATCGAGCTTTGCAGCATAGATACAAACGGTTCCTTTACCGGAAATTTGCGCGAACCGTTTAGCACCGTGTGTTCCAAAATGTGGAACACACCGGTATCGTTTTCCGGCAGCGTTTTGAACCCGACGGAAAAGGTTTTGTTTTCGTCCGCGCGATCAAAATACAGCAGCTCGGCGCCGGTTTTTTCGTGGCGCAGGGTGTACAGATCGGCGGATTTGGACGCGATGTACTCTTTTTTGACCAGCTGAAAGCCGAAGCACACATCGCCCGACTGTGCCGCGCTTAGCGGCGATCCTTGTTGTTGCATGATATATCCTCGCTTTAGCACCGTCGCCCGAAAACGGTCGGCGGCTGTTTTTTTACAGTGTTTTGCAGAACATTTGATAATAGGCGTTGGTTTGCAGCAGTTCTTCGGGGGTGCCCGCCGCCTCCACCGCGCCGTCCTTCATCACAACGATGTAATCGGCGTTGCGGGTTGCGGCGTAGTTGTGGGCGATCATCACCGTGGTCCGGTTTTGCATCAGATGATCCATCGCATCGGTCACCATCGCCTCGCTCACCACATCCAGATTGCTGGTGGCTTCATCCAGCAGCAGATAATCCGCCCCGCGCAGCATCGCCCGCGCGATGGAGATGCACTGCCCCTGTCCGCCGGAAAAGTTGGAACCGCCCAGTCCCACATCCTCGTCAAAGCCGTCCGGCTTTTCCATGATGCAGTCGTAGCAGTTGGCTTGCTTGGCAACGGCTGCCAGCTCGTCGTCGCTGACCTCCCGCTCCAAACCGTAGGTGATGTTTTCCCGCACGGTGCCGCCGATAAGCGGATCCTTTTGGGACACCACCGCGAACTGGTCGCGCCAATCCGTCAAGTCATAGTCGCCAATGTTTTGGTCGCCAAAGCGGATCTCGCCGCTTTTCGGCTCGTACAGCCGCGCCATCAGCTTGAACAGGGTGGATTTGCCGGCACCGTTGCCGCCGATCACGGCGGTCACCTTGCCCATCGGGATTTTCAGCGTCAGATTTTTGATCACATCCTGCTCGTCCGTATAGCCAAAGGTGACATCGTCAAACACAATGTCCGCGCACAGGGCGGGAACCGGCTCGCCATCCCCCTGCTCGGGGGCGGTATCCATCACCTGCGAGATCTTTTTCATGGTACCAAAGGTGCCGGACACCGCGCCGACATTCATAAAGAACTGCATCAGCTGCATGGACACGATGCCGGTGATCATATAAAAGCCGGTGAGGTCGCCGATGGTGATCTGGCCGCTGGGGATCAGCTGACCGCCGATCACAAACACAATGACGATGAACAGAATGGAAAACAGACTGGACGCCAGCTGGTATCCGGCCACCATCAACCAGCTGAGGAAATCCGCGATATACATCCGCTGGAACGAACGCTCGCCCTTTTTGGCTTCCAGTTTTTCCGCCACGGCACTTTTGATCAGCCGGAAATGGCGCACCCGCTCGGCCAGATAGCCCATGCTGCCCGCCATGGTGGTGGTGCCGAACGCCCCCAGCTTAAACATCAGCTTGCCGTAGATCAGGCACACCAGCAGCGTCAGCGGAATGATGATGAGCGAATAGGTGGCAAGCATAGTGTTGTAATCAAACAGCTGGATAAACGCCTGGATCGAGGTCACCACGCACACCACACAGGAGATCGCGGTGGTAAACAGCGATGCCGGCGCTTCCGCATCCGAAGTGACACGGCTGACCAGCTCGTCGCCGCTGTCCGCGTCGTAATAACGGGTGGGCAGCCGCATGATCTTGCCCCACAGCTTCACTCTCACCCGCAGCGTGATGACCTCTTCCATTTTGCGGGTAAAATAGTTGTCGCAAATGGAAAATGTCGCCGAAACAGCCACCATCGTGATATAGCTGACCAGCTTTTTGGTGTCGATCGCCACCTGGCTGGTATCAATAATATCGGCGGTCATGGTCGCCACCTGCAGCTCGGCGTTCATCATGGCGATGGCGCACACCAAGCTGCCCAAAATCAGCAGCCACGGCAGCTTTACCCCTTTCCACAGGGTGAAATACCGCGCGATATGTTTTTTGGAACCGGTTTTCTTTTTCATACTGTCGCCTCTCCTGCGTTCTCATTCATTTTCCGGTAAGTATCGCAGGTCTCCAGCAGAGATGCGTGGGTACCGTCGCCCACCAATTCGCCGCTGTCCATCACCAGAATCCGGTCGTAATTTTTCGCCAGACCCAGATCGTGGGTGATGAGAATACGGGTTTTGTCCGCAAACAGCGTATCCATCGTGTTTTGAATCTTGGCCGATACCCGCACATCCAGCGCCGAGGTCGGCTCATCCATCAAAATGATGTCGCCGCCGCGCAGCACTTCCCGCGTCAGCACCAGCCGCTGGCTTTGCCCGCCGGACATGGAACCGCCGCCGGACGCCACTTCGGTGCTCAAATCGTTGTCGCAAAGCGCCAAATACTCGTTGAATCCGGTCTTTTCCGCCGCAGCGAAAATCTCCTCGTCGGTCACTTCGCGGTCAATACCGTAGGTCAGCGCCTCCCGCAGGGTACCGCTGAACACATCCGCGCCCTGCTGCACATACGCAAGATGGCGGCGAAAATCCGACAATGTGATGTCGCGGATGTCCGTATCACCAATCAAAATGTGCCCCTCATCGGGTGTGTAGAACCGTTCCAGCAAGCTGACCGAGGTGGTTTTGCCGCTGCCGCACAGTCCCACAATCGCGACACAGGAGCCGCGCGGAACCGTGAAGGACACCTGCTTCAGCGCAGGCTCGCTGGTACCGGGATAGGTGAAGGTGATGTTTTCAAACCGAATATCCCCCGTTTGCGGGAACGGTTTGGTCGCACCGGCATCCTCGTCCTGCCCGTCCATAATTTCCACCGAACGAAAGAAAGTACCGTACATCCCTTTGATCCGAATCCACAGATCGAAAACATCGTCCATCGTCGGGAACAGGTTTTGCGCAAACAGGAAAAACGCCAGCCACATGGCAATGTCGATCTTGCCCTGCTGCAGCAGAACGACCGCGATCACCACCACAATAAACTTCTGGAGAATATCCAAAATCGAGGTGGCAGCGGTGGAAATGTTATCCAGATGCACCAGCTTCATATTAGCTTTCAGCAGCTTGTGCGCCACGCCACGCCCCACTTCGCCTTCGGTCTCTTCGTTGGTGTAGGTTTTGATCAGCGGCAGATGGTTGATGCGATCCGCCAAAAAGCTGGTCAGCTCACCGATTTTGCCATACACCTTGGCGGTGCTGCGCTGCACCTGCCGCCCCATGATCAGCGCGTACACATATTTCAGCGGCAGCATCGCGAAACAGGACACCGCAAGGATCCAGTGGTATTCGCTGATCCGCCGCAGCGCCATCACCACATAATATACATTGGGAATCAGATAAAGGATGACATTGATAAAATCGGTCATCGCGCTGCTGGCATCGTTGATGATGGCGCTCATCAGATCCGAGGGATCGTTTTGGTCAAAATACTCCATCCGCATGCCCAGCATCTTGTTCCACAGCGCCTGGCGCGCCCGTTTCACACCGTACGACTGTGCCTGCACCTGACCGGCAACCACCAACGCCGACAGCACGCCAAACACCACATAAAACATAATGGCTTTTGTCAACGCCGCGCCGGAGAGCTGCCCGCTGAGCAGATCGGCGGTGGTATCCGGCAGCTTCAGCAGCAGATCGTTCAAGCCCAGATTCAGCGACAATCCGACAATGATCCACACCCACGGTAGCCGCAGCTTTTTGATGGTGCGAAAAAACGCTTTCCAGCTGCCGGCTTTCGACTTTTCTTTCACTTGTGTATCCATACATGTTCTCCTATATAGGAAGATATAAAAAACGGATGCCATACGCCGCCCGCATGGAGGGTATGGCATCCGTCAGGCGATCTTATTCGCAAACCGTCGAGAAGAAGGTCTCCTCGATCATACGGGTGTATTCTTTCACCGAATTGTCTTTGATAACGCTATAACCCTTGTAGGTATTCAGCAGATCCTGCATATCCTTGCCGGTGTTTACGACCTTGATCACCGTATCCGACTCGCGCACCATGTTGTTGCCGAACGCCTTGGCTTCCATCAGCTTGTCTGCCGACTCTTTCGAGGGGGTTTCGTAATAGCTGTACTGCGCGACCATATCGCCCTTGAGACCGTAGAGATAGTCGGTCATCGACGAAATATCACCGGAGTATTCCTCCTGCACCGCCGCCTGGCCGTCACCGGTGAGCACAACCCTCTGGTCAAACTCGATGTCGGTGGGATCCTTATGACCGGCATAGGGCTTGTACGGGTTTTCGCCGGTGTATTTTTTCACGCCGTAGGTCTGCTGCAAAATATCCGCGTAGGTCGCCGCATCCTTGGTCTTGATGGTCTCGCCCTGCTGCTCCATCTGCGTAAACTGCTGAGCGATCGCGTCGGCATCCTGCACGCATTTCAGCACCGTGTCGCTGTCCTCGGTCAGCGTCAGGTCAAAAACGGATTTCATATTGTCGATCACCAGTTTTTTCGCGGACGCATCCGACAGGAACAGATAGATATACGCCGAAACCGTGCTTTGTTTGTTGCCGTACACCACGCAGCCCATGGTCACCGTGCCGGGAATCTCGATCATTTTGGACGCATCGGGTTTGCCAAGGTTCTTTTCCTTACCCTTTTCAAAGGCGGTGTAGCTGCCGTCATCCATCTTGGTCCAGCCGGCCGCCAGACCGGTTTCGGGGTCATAATCGTACATGCCGATCATATTGCCCTTTTCATCGTACACCATGTTATCGGGATAGGCGGCGGAGTTGACCGTCTCCTGCAAGGTGTCGCCGAATTTGTCGTTTTTCAGCACCAACCGCTCGTCATAGGTCAGCCCCTTGGGGTCGGAATGCGTGTGGGTATCGTCAAACTTGACCGCTGCGCTGTTGTTGAACAGGCTGCAGCCGGCAAAGGACAGCACCAGCGCCAAAACCAGTGCCAAAGACAGACATTTTTTCATCACAACAAACTTCCTCTCATCTTTTTTATCATGCCGCGACTTTATTTCTCCTTATAATACAGCCGGCAATGACAATAGCCTTCAAAATCGGGATCCTGGATCTGCGCCTTGAACTCTTCGCAAATGCATTTGTTTTCCGGCGTTCTTTCCAAACGACAGGGACAGTAGCCGCCGGTGCGCTTTAAGCCTTCTTTGACCTGCGCCACGATCTCTCGGTCGTCGTTCAGCCGAACTTTTCCCATACCTTGATCCTCCTTTTTTATTGATACAGCAGCTTGGAGACCTGCGCCAGCAGTTCCTCCCGCTCCATATTGCCGATGGTTTGATCCACCAACTCTCCCCCCCGGAAATACAGCAGGGTGGGCATGGCGGTAATGCCGTAGGTATCGGCGATTTCGGGATACAGCGAAATGTTGATACGCCCGAACGCCACGCCGCTCATCTCGGCGGCCACGGCGTCGTAAATCGGCTCCAGCATGACGCACGCCACGCAATTTTCGCCGTAGCAGTCAATGATGGCATACTCGGCTTCCGAAAACTCTTTCCATTCCTGGTCCTTCAATTCAACAGTTGCCATTGGAACCTCCCAATTTCTGCTCAACGATCGTGTCGATGTACTCAAACAAATGATTCATCGCTTCCCCTTGGCGAACCATATCCAAAAGCTCCGCCCGCTCAGGCACCTTTTCGCCCATCAGGCTCATCATTTCCTGCATCTGATCCGCCTGCTGCTCGATCATCGCCTCGTCCAGAACAATACCTCTGCTTTGGCAAAACGCCTCCGCCATCCAGCCCTGTTTGGCTTGCGCGATCACCGATTCCCGAATCTCCTCGGGCGACACATCCATATCCTCTTCGTCGCACTCGGCGGCAAAGTCCTCCATATTGGACTGGATATAGGCATCCATCGCCGCCTCGTCATAGACAAAGGTGCTGCCGGCTGCCATCTGATCCATCAGGTAGCGGATGATCTCCTTGCTGCGCTCCATTTGCAGGTCAGCCATCGCTTTCTCCCGCAGATAGGTGCGGTAGCCATCCACCGTCGTAACGCCATCAATGCCGATGCTAGCAATCAGCGCATCGTTCACCTCCACCGGCGTGCGATGGACAATTTTTTCAATGGTCAGGGTGACGGTTTTGTCCGCCAGCGCCGCGGTAAAGGCGGCACCGACCGCCAGCCCCAACGCTGCCTTAGACGCTGCCTCCGCGCCGGGCACCGCCATACCGGTGTAAAGCAGAATGGTGCGGCCGTCGGGGTAGCTGTCCTTGTCCGCGCGGGCATACACAATATCACCCGCCGCCACCGACTGCGTCGCGCTCTCTTTGGCGTAGCGCAGCGACAACTGCTGCAGTTCTTCTTCCACGCGCTGCTCATCCACGTGCAGCTCCAGCATAGGCTCCGGAATCGCAATGCTGTCTATATCGCACAGCTTGGTCACTGTTCCGTTCATAGGGTTCTCCTCTCCGTTCGGATCCGGCTCCGCCATGCGGCGGCGGGTCGAATCACTATTCTTATCCTTATCCGCCAAGCGGATACCGCCGCCCTTAAAAGCCGCGTGTTATACCCGCTTGTCTTATGTTTCATTCTAGCGCATCCGTTAGAAAAACACAATAGTTTCTGTCGAAAATTGACGATTTTTATTGTTTTTCCAATAAAAGGGAAATCCCCCTCCGACGCCGCTCCGTAACCTTGCGTATGCACAACCCATAGGCAGGCATATGCCTTCCCCTTAAGGGATATACGCAAACCAGCGGCGGGCGCCAGCCTCCCTCGTCAGAGAGAGCCGGATGGGATTTCTACCCTCCCCTGTCCTTCTGAGCGCAGCGAAAAATCTTTTTGATCGCTCCCATTCCTGCGTTAAGATTCTTCGTCGCTTCGCTCCTCAGAAGGACATGGCAAAAGCACCGCCTGTCCAAGCCGGACAGACGGTGCTTGACACATTCCTTCTTCACGCGGACACATCGTGTCCGGTGAGCTGCCGGATCACCGGCAGCTCATACGGCGGGAAGTACAACCAATAGGGCTCCTGCTCATACACAAAACAAAGTGCATAATACGACTTGAAATAATACTGGTCGTCCTTCTCCCGAATTTTATACTCCCTGTATGCCGGGCTGTTGTACTTTTCCGGCTTGTTCCATTCGGGCAGATACATTTTCCGGTCGATCGCGCGAATACCGGTGATGCTGTCCAGCGGGATCGCCCACTTTTGGTGGCCGTCCGCCATATACAGATTACCATCGGCAACAAAGGTTTTCATCTCTTCCGGAATCATCAGCCCTTTGAGCGAACGTTCGCGCACCATCGCCACCGGCTCACCGTCCTGCACCACATAATCGGACATCAGCACATCCACATTAACCGCCTCGCCGGGCACGCCCAACGCATCATACGCCTCTGCCATCAGCCGGTCGGCGGCGTTTTCGGCATGGGTAAACACCGCGCTTTCCACCACCGACCGCTTGCGGCTGTACTGCCAAACGGTCAGCGCCGCGCCAACGATCACCATACCCCCGAACACATAAAACGCCCACGGGATCATCGCGTACAGCTCCGCCAGCGAGGGGCCGCCCTCGTTATTGAGCACCATCGTTACGCAAACGACCACAGCAACCGCGCACACGCCCCACAAAATCTGCAGCGGCAACGGCAGCGAAATGGATTCCTCCAGCTTGTCCCGTTCCTCTTCGTTTTCGTCCAGCGCCTGTTCCAGCTCGTCACTGATTTCGGCTACGACCAGCTCGTCCCCATCCAACACATCGTTCTCTTTGTCCGTGGTGATGTCACGCCCCAAAAACACTTTCATTCGATAACTCCTCCGTTTTTATCGTCCGCCCTTGCCATCGGCGGCAAGGGCGGACAGGTGGGTTATTCTTCCGCCGGTTGTTCCGACGCCTCTTCCTGCGGAGCAGGAGCTTCCGGTGCCGCAGGGGTATCCAGCTCTTTTCCGAGGAACCCGGGGATCTGCATCCCCGCCATTTTGAAGGTTTCGTTCAAAGGCGGAATGGATTTCATCATGCCGGACAGGAAGTTCGCGGTGGTGGAACCACCCTCCTTGCCGCCCATCGAATCCCAAACCGTCACCTTGTCGATCTTCAGATTCTTGATCGCTTCCACCTGAATCTTGACCAGTTCCTCGATCTTGTCCGCCAGCATCAGCTGCACCGCTGCGTTGGCGTCGCCGCCCGCTGCCTCCACGATTTTCTGGAAGCCTTCGGCCTGTTTCGCCAAAATCTCCTGAGCACCGCGCGCCTGCGCCTCCATGGTGGCGTAGATCGCGTCCGCTTCACCGCGCGCTTTGCGGCGGGTCTGCTCGGCTTCGGCTTCCGCCTCCAACTCCACCCGCTCTTTTTCGATGCGCGCTTTCACGATAACATCCGCCTGCTGGGTCGCCGCCTCACGCTCGGCACGCGCCTGCTCGGCCTGTTGCTGTGCAGCATATGCTTCTTCCAACGCCCGCGCTTCGGCGATCCGCTCGGCTGCGGTCGCCCGGCGCATAGCCTCGGCCTCCGCCTCGCGACGAGTCGCATCCGACTGCGCCACGGCGGCTTTGGATTCGTTTTCACCGGCGATGGCGGCGGCGTTCGCCTCCGCCACCTGAATACGCTGATCCTTGACCGCCTGCGATTCACCGATCGAACCGTCGCGGTTCTTTTCGGCAACCGACTTTTTCGCATCGTTGATCGCCTTGGCGGCCGCCTCTTTACCCAGCGCCTCGATATACCCCGACTCGTCGGTGATATCGGTCACATTCACGTTGATCAGCCGCAAACCGATCTTTTTCAGCTCGGTCTCCACATTGTGGTACACCGCTTCCACAAACTTGTCGCGGTCGGTGTTGATCTCTTCAATATCCATGGTCGCGATGACCAGACGCAGCTGACCGAAGATAATGTCCTTCGCCAGCTCCTGCACCTCGACCATTTTCAGCCCCAACAGCCGCTCGGCGGCGTTCTGCATAGTACCCGGCTCGGTGGAGATACCCACCGTAAACCGCGAGGGCACATCCACGCGGATGTTCTGGTGCGACAGCGCGTTGGTCAGATCCACGTTGATGGAAATGGGGGTCAGATCCAGATAATCAAACGATTGGATCACCGGCCAGATGAACGCCGCGCCACCGTGGATACACCGTGCCGAGCGCGCCGACCCGTCTTTGTTGGTGCCGACTTTACCGTAGATGACCATGATTTTGTCGGACGGGCACCGGCGGTACCGCGACAGCAGCACCAGCAGCAGCGAAAACAGCAGCACCCCGACCACGATCAGCAAGATAACAACATTGCTAGGCATACAAACTCCTTCTTTCTCTCTGTTTTTATTCTTCGTCCAACGGACGAACCACTAACACATTTTGATTCATCACACCGGTCACCTTGACCATTTCATCGGTGCGAAGATTGCGTTTGGCGGTGGTCACCGCGCTCAGCTCCACATACCGCTCCTGCAGCGTCATGGTGACTTTGCCGGAACGCTTGCCCTGTGCCGGAATGGGAATATACACTTGGGCGGTTTTGCCCACCGCGCCGCGCAGATCCAGATTGCCCTGATCCTGCAGCGACAGGCTCCATTTGATAAACCACGCGGTCAGCAGCAGCGCCGCGGCGCCGCCCGCCACCGCAATGGCTATGACCGCGGCAGTCGCCAGCGTGGTTTCCGCCAGCGCAATGCCCAACCAGCCGCCAACCGCGAAAAACGCCACCAGCCCGCGCACGGTGAACAGTCGCAGCCCCGCCGCGTGGTGCGCCGGATCGTGGGTATCGTGATCGTCTGCGTCATGGTCGTCATGGTCAAAGGCGTGTTCCGCGCCGTGATCGAACTCGTGCGCGTCGTGATCCCAGCCGTGGTCGCCCAATCCGCTGTGGTCGTCCGCCATTTCTCCGTGATCTGCGTCGTGACCGCCCAGCCCGATCAGCAGCAGCACCGTTTGCAGCACCAGCATCACCGTTGCGGGAATCGCCACGACCGCGAAACTCTGCTGCAGCATATTCAGCGCATTCCACCAATCATAAAACCATTGCATACGCTTCCCTCCTTATTTTTCACTATATGTCGGCACCCCGACCCTTATCCGTTGTCTTCCTGAATCCATTTTTCCAGCCGTCCCTCCGCCAAATGCTTCATGCGGGATGCTTGATACGCCAGCACCATAATCTCCAGCGCCCGCGCCAGGCACGCCTTGGAATCCAGCTTGGGACCGGTGTAATCCGCCAGCTGGCGCTGCACCGCCTCGCGGATTTCGGCGGTGGAGCTGCGCAGATCCGACAGATCCGCCAACAAGCTGCAAAGTCGGTTGTACAGCTCGCCCTCGTCGATGATATCGTCCGACACATCCTCGACCGAGCCGTTGACCTTGCCCAGCAGCTGGGCAATTTTCTCCAGCGGCAAACAATCCCGCAGCACGTTGATGAGAAGAATGCGGGCGATCTGGCGCTGGGTATATTTTTTGCCCACCGGACGGGAAATCCACCCGCGTTTGACCCAGTTTTGGATGGTGGACGCCTCCAGCCCGGTGATTCCGACAATTTGGGACAGGCTGAGTCCTCCCGCCACATTGCACAGCGACGAAACAGCGGCAAACAATTCTTTGCCCGCGCTGGGGTCATACGGCATCACGGTGCCGGGTATAGTCGTCAACTGCATAGGCTCACCTCTTTTGTGCTTTTACAACGTTTTGTGGTGTCTTTACTATATCACAGGTTCATATGAACCTCAAATGCGTTCTGTTGCCTTTTTACCTGTTTTTCTTCATTGGCTGCTGTTTTTCTTTTGTTTTCTCGCTTTTTCTCCCGCAATCTCCATTTTTCGACAAGTGAAGATATACAATCCAGTAGTGTGCGCAAGCGGATGAGCTGGAAAAGCAAACACCTTCTGGCTGCAGGCTCAAGGCCCCTTTGAGTAAAGAGAGCTGTCACGACCGTGGTCGTGACAGGGGGATTGTCGCCATCTATCGGACGGCGTTTGAGCGAGCCTTTTCGTTACAATCTCTCCGTCTTTTTGCGCAGCAAAAATCCACCTCCCTTTGCACAAGGGAGGCTTTGGCATACCTCTGGTGTCAGAAAATCTACAAATTTCTGACACCTCATCCGTCGCGGCGTAAAGCCGCGCCACCTTCCCCTCCGAGGGGAAGGCTTGCGGAGTTTCTACGCTACTCCAAATAGGAGAATTACCTCCGAGGGGAAGGCTTGAGAAGTGTCTGCATATCTGCCGTCAAAGGCAGCGTGGCTTTGCGCTCGTCGTTTTAATCGACCCATTCGCGCAGGGTATGGCACAAATTTTCCGCCCATTCCACCACCTTTAACCGCACCTCATATTTTTGCGGCTGCTGCACAATATCCTGCTGCTCAGGTGTCATCACATCCGACAAGGTGGCGGCATGGTCGGTGGCGCTGTCCACACACAGCGGTGGGAACGCCACACACCACCAGTTTTTGCCGGCTCCCGCGCCAATCGTCACCCGCAGCGCATCGTACATACCCGCCGGCATCGTGCCCGCGTCGTAGGTGCGGGTGTCGAAATACATCCGCGTCAAACACACCGCCACCGGATAATCATACCCCGCATCCCGCACCGCCTGCTGCGCGACTTGGGTCAACTCCTCCAAATGTGCGGCGGCGACCTGTTTCGCATCCGTTTGCTCCCGCACCCCATCGAACATCCCCGCTGCGTGCGCGATCATCGCATCCCGCACCTGCAATTTCAGCTGCTGATCGGCGGCGCTGTCCGAATTCGCCAGAATATGCAGCCGCAGCACCTGGTCGCGCAGCTGTTCGCAGTTGGCGGAAAACCCGCAAAGCGACACCAAAAAGGTACACACCAGCCCCAAGCTGAGCGCTTTGATCCATCGTTTCATATGTTCCAGCCCCTTTCAACCGAGAGTATGGGCTGTTTTTGGAAAAATATTCCACCCCGCTTATTTTCAAAAAAATTGCATACTCGGCGTGCCGCCACACATACTAACGCCGATGAGAGCACCGCTCTCATACGGGATTGGAAGGAGTGAACAGTATGTGGAATAAAATTGCTTTGGTTTTGACCATTATCGGGGCGCTCAACTGGGGCAGCGTCGGGTTGTTCCAGTTTGATGTGGTCGCGTGGGCATTTGGCGGCGCGGCCTCCGCGATCAGCCGGGTCATCTACACCGTGATCGCGCTGGCGGGCATTTGGTGCATATCGCTGTTGTTCCGGGAGGACGCGGATGTGGTCGAGGACCGCGACCGCTGACAAAAAGAGCCGTTTGGGGAAACTCCTCAAACGGCTCTTTTAATGTTATTTGGTTTTCTCTTTGTCTTTGGATTCCTCGTCCTGCGGCGGTTCGGGCGGCTGCACCGTCACCAGCAGGGTGGTGATGCGCTGGTTATCCACCGCCTCCACTTTGGCGGTCAGCGTCTGATAGGTGAAGCTGTCGCCGGGGTCGGGAATATTGCCCAACTCGCTCAGCGCCCAGCCGTTGACGGTGGACAGTTCCTCGTCCTCCTCGTCCGGCGCCAGATGGAAGAATTCAAAAAATTCCTCCAGATCGGCGCTGCCCTGCACCCGATAGGTGTGATCATCCAGCGGGGCAAAATCTTCGACCACCTTTTCGTGCTCGTCCCAGATGTCGCCCACCAACTCTTCGATGATATCCTCCAGCGTCACAATTCCCATGGTGCCGCCGAATTCGTCACAGATGATCGCCATGTGCGCTTTGTTTTTTTGCAGCATCCGCAACAGATCGTCGATCTTCATGGATTTGGTGATAAACAGCGCGGGCTTGATGATGGAGCGGATGCCGGTTTCGGCGGGATCCAGCACAAAAAAGTCGCGTTGGTGCAGCAGTCCCACGATGTTGTCCATCGTTTCGCGATACACCGGCAGCCGCGAAAAGCCGGATTCGGCAAAAATATGCGCTGCTTCCTCGCGGGTGGCGTCCTCGGAAATGCCGGTCACATCCACGCGGGGGGTGAAGATGTCCACCGCCTCCACATCGTTAAACTCGATGGCGCTGCGGATCAGCTCGCTTTCCTGCTCGTCAATGCCGCCGTCCTGGGTGGCTTCCTCCACCATCGTCAACAGCTCGCGACCGGTGATGGAGCTGTCGCTACGCGACTTGAACAGCCGCGACAACAGCTTTTTCCATTGCGCAAACAAAAAGCTGACCGGGGTGAGGATCGCCATCAGCACCTCCAAAAACGGGGCAGAAAACATGGCGAACGCTTCGGGCGATTCTTTGGCAAGACTTTTGGGCGATACCTCGCCGAAAATCAGCACCACCACCGTGGTGACAATGGTGGCGAGCGTCGCACCCATATCGCCGAAATGCTGCACAAACAGTACCGTCGCCAGCGAGGCGATCAAAATGTTGACCAGGTTGTTTCCCACCAGAATGGTGGACAGCAGCTTGTCGTAATTGCCCACCAGCCGCAGCACCCGCGCGGCACGGCGGTCGCCGTCATCCGCCTGTGCTTTCAGCCGGATGGTGTTGATCGCGGAAAACGCGGTTTCCGTTGCAGAAAAATAAGCCGACAAGACCACACAGATGCAAAGGATCAGTATCCGTATACTGTCGCCGTCCATAGAGGGACCATCGCTCCTTTTATAATGTATTTAAGGTGAACTATACCATACTTTTCCGCAAAAGTCTACTGTTTTGCGTGCATCGGATTGACATTTTGCGGCATACGCCGTATACTGTGCCCGTATACTAAGGATACACCATAGAGAAAGGCGGCTTTGCTGTGAGCAAATGGAACGAGATCGCGCCCGAAGCATGGGGCGGCAATGTGTTTGAAAAAATTGGAAAACAATGGATGCTGATCACCGCGGGCGACGCGGACAACTGCAACACCATGACCGCCAGCTGGGGCGGGTTGGGCGTGCTGTGGGCGGCGCCGGTCAGCTTTGCGTTTATTCGTCATTCGCGCTATACCTTTGGGTTTGTGGAAAACAACGACTACTATTCGCTGTGCTTTTTCCCCGAAAAGTATCGCCCGGCGCTGACGCTGTGCGGGCGGGAATCCGGCCGCGACGGCGATAAGATCGCCAAAGCGGGGCTGACGCCGGTGTTTGACCGCGAGGCGCCTTATTTTGCCGAGGCGTCCACCGTGCTGATCTGCCGCAAGCTGTATGCCGACGAGATCGAGCAATCGCATTTTGTGGATCCGTCGCTGGTGCAGTATTATCAGGACAACGATTATCATCGGATGTATATCGGCAAGATCGAGCATCTGCTGGAAAAAGCGGAATAAGCCATCCTCCCAATAGCCGGCATACTCGATTGTCGAAAACAAAGAGTGCGTTGGTTGTAGAAAACAGAGAGTACATTTGGTCTATCCATCATAGAAAAAGCGGCGGAAAATTTCCGCCGCTTTTTGTTGTGCCCCGAGCGCAGCGAAGATTCTTCTCCGGCATTATTCTCTCTTTGTAGGAGGCGATGCCCACATCGCCCCGCAAGCAAACACGCTCACTTGCGGCGTGCAGAAGCCTTCTCCTTGAGGAGAAGGTGCTGAGCGCAGCGAAGCGGATGAGGTGTCAGAAAATCATAAACAATTTGCTATACGATGGTTGTCGGTATTTTTAATATTACAGGTAACCACAAGCGCACAATAAATTTACCGCTTTTTCACCTCATCCGTCACGACCTACGGTCGCGACACCTTCCCCTCCAAGGGGAAGGCTTGAGGAGATTCTATGCTGCTCCAAATGGGAGAATCACCTCGGAGGGGAAGGCTTGAGAAATCTCATCTTTTCTACAAGTATCTTTCCGCGCAAAACCCCCGCTCTCTCCGAAAAGAAAGCGGGGGTGACCAATATCTGTCCATTTTACGCGGCATCACGCAGATCGCGCGCTTTACGCGGGCTTGCGCACCGTCATGCACGGCACCCGCACGGTCATTTCCATAAACCCGTCGCATTCAGTCTGGCTGATCTGCGCGTCAATACCGCTGCGGCGCATGGTATCCACCGCATGGTTCAGCGTGTTGAAAAACAACCGCATATCCCGCACCACCGGCACCGCCCGCCGCGCGGATTTTGGCTCCGGCTTCGGCGGCTCTTCGCCCGCGGACGGTTCCTTTTTCGCAATCATCTGCCGCAGCAGCGCTTCCCGCCGGTCGGCATCCCGCTCCCGCAAAAGCGCGCGGGCGTGCGGCGCACCCAAACCGTGTTCGGTCAGCGTCGCCTGCTCTCGCGGGGACAGCGCCAACAGCTGCAACATCTGCGTCACCGCCGCCGGGGTGCAGCCAAGCAGTCGCGCCGCTTCGTCCTCGTCCAATCGGAACCGGCGCATCATCCCCCGCAGCGCCGCCGCCTGTTCAAAACAGGTCAACGGCTGACGCTGCATATTTTCCGCAAGCGCCAAAACCGCTGCGCGCTTGTGGTCGGCGGGCAGCACCAGACACGGCACCTCGCGCAAACCGGCAATCTTGGCGGCGCGCAGCCGCCGCTGCCCCGCCACCAGCACCGGACAATCGCCCTCAAAGGTGACGGTCAGCGGGTTGAGCATCCCGTTTTCGCCAATGCTTTGCGCCAGCGCCAGCAAACCGTCGTACGCGAACTCCCGCCGCGCGGGACACGCGCTCTGCCGGATCTCCCTCACCGGGATCATCCATATCCTGTCCTGACTTTTATACCGCTCCACCGGTCGCTTTCCCCACATACGCTGCACATCCTTTCCGCCTTATCATAGCGCAAAAGGCGGACGGCGTTTGTCAAAAACCGGTTGTCGCGAAACCACATTACAGCGGTTGTTTTGCCATTTTGGCGGAGGGACGCGGGTATTTTTGCGGGGTGGGCGCGATTTTGTCGACCAAAATCAGCCGCCGCTCGGCTTTTTCGCCGGTATAGTCCGCCTCCACCGGCAATGTCAGCAGCCGGTCATCCGTCACCTTGCCGCCGAGCACCGCGATCGCGCGGGCAGCGGCTTGCAGCTCCTGCGCGGCGTCGGGACCTTTCATCGCCACGAATCGCCCGCCGGGCTTTACAAACGGCAGGCAATATTCCGCCAGCACCGGCAGCGCCGCCACCGCGCGGGCGGTCGCCACATCAAACTGTTCCCGCAGATCAGGGCGACGCCCGCCCTCTTCGGCGCGCGCGTGTACCAGCGTCACCGGCAGCTCCAACTCGCGGCAGAGCTCCTCCAAAAAGGTGAGCCGTTTTTGCAAGCTGTCCAGCAGCGTGATCTTCAACCCCGGGCAGCACAGCCCCAGCACCACGCCGGGGAATCCCGCGCCGGTGCCGACATCGATCAGCGTTTTCGCCCCCGCCGGCAGACAGGGAACCGCGGTCAGGCTGTCCAGATAATGCTTGATGAGCATCCCCTCCGGATCAGTGATGGCGGTCAGATTCATTTTCTGGTTCCATTCCACCAGCCGCGCGGCATAGACGGCGCATTTTTCCGCCGCCGGAGCGGACAACTCCACCCCGACCTGCGCCGCATAGCGGATCAGGCGTTGTTGGTCGATCATACAGTTCCTCCGTTGGTGTCGGGCGCGGCGGACGCCTCGCGGCTGCCCAGCCACACGATCAGCACCGCAATATCCGCCGGGCTGACCCCGCTGATGCGGGATGCCTGCCCCACGCTGCGGGGACGCACCCGATTGAGTTTTTCCTGCGCTTCCTTGCGCAGTCCGGTGATGGTGGTATAGTCCAAATTATCCGGCAGCAACCGGTTTTCCAACCGCCGCATCTCGTCGATCATCGCCTGTTGGCGGCGGATGTAGCCTTCGTACTTGATCTCGACCTCCACCTGCTCCTGCACCAGCGGCGACAGCGCCGGGCGACCGTGGTCGATGGGGGCAAGGTTGTCGTAAGTCAGCTGCGGGCGGCGCAGCAGCTCTTCCAGCCGCGCACCGGAGGCGAGCGGCGTGGTGTCGCAAGCGGTCAACACTGCGTTGACCTCTTCGCTCGGGGGCAGCACGGTGTCGTGCAGCCGCCGGCGTTCAGCGTGTTTTTCCGCCTGGCGCGCCTGAAAATGCGCCCAGCGCGCATCGTCCACCAATCCGGCGGCGCGCCCGATGGGGGTCAACCGCTCGTCGGCGTTGTCCTGGCGCAAAATCAAGCGATACTCCGACCGCGAGGTCATCATGCGATAGGGATCGGTGCAGCCCTTGGTCACCAGATCGTCCACCAGCGTGCCAATGTAGCCGTCCGCGCGATCCAAAATCACCGGCGACAGCCCGCGCACCTTGCGCGCCGCGTTGATGCCCGCGATCAACCCTTGGGCGGCGGCTTCCTCGTAGCCGGAGCTGCCGTTGAACTGCCCCGCGCCGTACAGACCGGGGATATCCAAAAATTCCAGTGTGGGCGCGAGCTGCAGCGGGTCGCAGCAATCGTATTCGATCGCGTACGCGGGGCGCATCACCTGCACCTGCTCCAACCCCGGAATGGTGTGCAAAAATTGCAGCTGCACATCCTCCGGCAGCGAGGAGGACAATCCCTGCAAATACATTTCCTCGGTGTGCAGCCCGCACGGCTCAATAAACACCTGATGCCGCTCTTTGTCGGCAAACCGCACGATTTTGTCCTCGATGCTGGGGCAATAGCGGGGGCCCACCCCCTCGATCTTGCCGCCGTACAGCGGCGAACGGTGCAGATTGTCGAGAATCACCTGCTTGGTCTTTTCGTTGGTCCAGGTGATGTGGCAATCGCAGCGATTTTGCAGCTGGTCGGTGGTTTCAAACGAAAACGGCGTCACCGGTTCGTCGCCGGGCTGTTCCTCCAACCCGGTGAAATCAACGGTGGAACGCAGCACCCGCGCGGGGGTGCCGGTTTTGAACCGCCGCAGCGCCACCCCCATATCCAGCAGCGACTGGGTGAGCGAGGTGGCGGCAAACATACCGTCGGGACCGCCGTCGTAGCTGACATCCCCCACGAAAATTTTGCCTTTCAAAAAGGTGCCGGTCGCCAAAATCACCGCGCGGGCGCGGTATTGCGCCTCCAGCCGGGTGGTCAGCAAAAAACCGTCCGGCTCGCGGGTCAGCGACACGATCTCCCCCTGCTTGATATGCAGATGCTCGGTGGTTTCCAGCGTGTGCTTCATGGTGGTGGAATATTCCCGCCGGTCGATCTGGGCGCGCAGCGAATGCACCGCCGGTCCTTTGCCGCGGTTGAGCATCCGCGATTGCAGCATGGTTGCGTCGGCGGCGCGTCCCATCTCGCCGCCCATCGCGTCGATCTCGCGCACCAGATGCCCCTTGGCGGTGCCACCGATACAGGGGTTGCAGGGCATATTGCCCACCCAATCCAGATTGATGGTGAAGATCACGGTGGAACAGCCCAGCCGCGCGGCGGCGAGCGCCGCTTCGATGCCCGCGTGTCCCGCGCCGATCACCGCCACATCATATTCGCCTGCTAAAAATTTCATGTTGTGGTCTGCCCTTTCAAACAAAGAGCGACCGGCGCGGGCGTTGTCCAAAAAATCGGAACTGCCCTTTGCCGGCCGCCTGCATTTTTTACTCCTGCGGCGCGTCAGCCGTCTGGTCGGCGGGCGCTTCGACTGCCTCGCCGGCAGCTGCGGTAGACTCGCCCTCTTCCGCGGCTTCTTCCGGATCCTCATGCGGGGCGCGCGCCATCGCCACGATCTTAGCGCCATCGTCCAGCCGCATCACCCGCACGCCCTTGCTGGGACGGCGGCATTGGCGGATCTCGGCAGCAGACATACGGATGATCACGCCGTCCGACGCAATCAGAATGATGTCGTCGTTCAGATCCACCACGCGGATCGCGGCAACATCGCCGAATTCGGCGGTGTGGTAGTTGGTCAAGCCCTTACCGCCGCGCGACTGCACGCGATAATCGCTCTGCTCGCTCAATCGGCCGTAACCGGTTTCGGAAATGGTCAGCACCAAGCCGTCCTCGCGGCAAACCGCCATACCCACCACTTCGTCATCGGGGGCGAGGGTCAACGCTTTCACGCCGCGCGCCGGGCGACCCACCACCCGCGCGTCGTTTTCGTCAAAGCAGATCGCCATACCCTTGCGGGTGCCGACCAGCAGTTTTTGATAGCTGTCGGTCACTTTCACACCCACCAGCTGGTCGCCTTCGTCCAGATCAATGGCGATCAAGCCGTTTTTGCGGGCGTTGGCATACGCCGACAGGCGGGTACGCTTGATGATGCCCTGGCGGGTGACCATGCACAAATACTGATCCGTGTCGAAATCAGTAGTGCGGATCATCGCGGTCACCTTTTCCTCCGGCGCCAGCGGCAGCAGGTTGACAATGTTCATCCCCTTGGAGGTACGGCTGCCTTCCGGCACCTCATAACACTTCAGCCGGTACACCCGCCCCGCCGAGGTGAAGAACATCACATAGTCGTGGCTGGAGCACAGGAACATGGTTTCGGTTACATCCTCCTCGCGGGTGGACATACCCAAAATACCGCGACCGCCGCGGCGCTGGGCTTTGTATACATCCGCCGCCTGGCGTTTGATGTAGCCCAGCCGGGTCAGCGTCAGCACACATTCCTCCACCGGGATCAGATCTTCGATATCCACTTCGCCGGATACCGCTGAAATCTCGGTGCGGCGCTCATCGCCGTATTTATCCCGCATCCGCAGGCACTCGTCTTTCACAATGGCTTTGATCTTGTGCTCGTCGGCGAGGATGCCCTCGTATTCCGCGATCTTGGCGAGCAGATTGTTCAGCTCGTCCACGATCTTCTGGCGTTCCAGACCCGCCAAACGACCCAGCTGCATCTTCACGATCGCGTCCGCCTGCACATCGTCAAACGCGAACCGCTCCATCAACCGCTCTTTCGCGGTGGGCACATCCGCCGCGTTGCGGATGATGCTGATAACCTCGTCGATAAAGTCGCAGGCGGTTTTCAGCGCTTCCCAAATGTGCGCTTTTTCCTGTGCCTTGCGCAGATCAAACTGGGTGCGGCGGGTGATGACCTCCACCTGAAACTTGATGTATTCTTCCAGCATCTGTTTCAGGGTGAGCACCCGCGGGATGCCGTTCACCAGCGCCAGCATGATGACACCGAAGGTCACCTGCATTTGGGTGTAGGCGTACAGCTGGTTGAGCACGATCTGCGGGTTGGCGTCCTTTTTCAGGTCGATAACCACCCGCATACCGTCTTTGTTGGAGTGATCCACCACATCGTGGATGCCGTCAATGCGCTTGTCGTCCACCAGCGTGATGATGGATTTGACCAGATTCAGCTTGTTGACCTGGTAAGGAATTTCGGTGATAACAATGCGGAATTTGCCGTTGCTGGCTTCCTCAATTTCGGTACGGGCGCGCACCGTCAGCCGGCCGCGACCGGTCGCATACGCGGCGCGGATGCCCGCGTGACCCATGATCACACCGCCGGTCGGGAAATCGGGGCCTTTGATGCAATCCATAATATCCGGCAGCTCCGCTTCCGGATTGTCGATCAGCAGACAGATGCCGTCCACCACCTCGCGCAGGTTGTGGGGCGGAATGTTGGTCGCCATACCCACCGCGATACCGGTGGAACCGTTCACCAGCAGGTTGGGGAATCGGGACGGCAACACCGTCGGCTCGTCCAGACGATCGTCGTAGTTGCGCCCGAAATCCACCGTTTCTTTCTCGATATCCGCCAGCATATCCAGCGACATTTTGCTCATACGCGCTTCGGTGTATCGATACGCCGCCGCGGGGTGACCGTCGATGGAACCGAAGTTGCCGTGACCGTCAATCAGCGGGTAGCGCAGCGAAAAGTCCTGCGCCATACGCACCATCGCGTCGTACACCGACGCGTCACCGTGCGGATGATACCGACCCAGCACCGCACCCACCGTGTCGGCGCACTTACGGTACGCTTTGTCGGGGGTCAGGCTGTTTTCATGCATGGTGTACAGAATACGGCGGTGCACCGGTTTTAAGCCGTCCCGCACATCGGGCAGCGCCCGCGAGACCAGAACCGACACGGAATAATCCAGAAACCGCTGTTTCATTTCTTTTTCCAGATTGACCGTTTTGATTTTTTGATTCTGTATGATTTGTTCGTCCATACGTCTATTCTCCTATCGTCAACAGTCTTTTGACCAGCTCCGGATCGGGAACGGCTTGCCACGGAATACACAGCTGTCCCACCGGCGTTTGCAGCGCCAAGATATCCTGTTTGATCAAGCTTTTATACCAACCATGCGGAATAAACCGCAAACAACCGTTTTCTTCCACCGCGATCCCGCCGGTGGTAAACGCAATGCCGCGCGTGATCTTTTGCGGCTGCGGCTGCCGCCACAGCAAAAAGCCGGTGGTGACCCCCTGCGCCAGCAACAAAATCAGCAGCGCATACACCGCCATCGCGGCGGGATAGGGCATCGGCAGCGGGAACAGCCCGCTGAGCAGCACCCCCGCTACCGCCGCACCCGCCATATTAAACGGCAGCGTATGGGCGGTCAACACCCCGACCCAATGGTCGGTTTCGCGGCGGGTGTCGGGTTGATACTGAAACTGGGTCAGCACATCCTGCTGAAGCGTAATATCCGGCAGCGGCGCCATCGTTTCCGCCAGCGCCATCATCCGGCCGCTGCTTTTGCGCCGCGCGGGCGGAATGGCGGGATACACCCGCCGCCGCAAATGCTCCAGCGCCGGGGTGGTCAGATCCTCCGCCTGCCACACAATGGCGGCGTAGCCGTCGCTGACCGTCAGCGTGTGGGGCGATTCCCACACCGTCGTTTGGGGATGGCGGAAATACACCACCGTGCGGGTGTGCGGTGTAATTTTCACCGCGCGGTCAGCATACACTTCGATCACGCCGGTCTGCTCCTGCCGCAAGGCGGCAAATCCGACCAAACGGCGTTGTTCCTTTTTCCGGCGGAAATAACCGACCGCCACAAAAACGGTGTAAACCGCGATCGCCGCCAGACAAACGGCGCTCGCGACCATGCCGCCGGGAATACTGCGATCCATCACGGTGGACACCGCCGACAACGCGAAAAAGATCAGTAAAATATATCCGGACACCACCGCCGGCCAGGCGGGCATATGCGTTTGGTTGTCCACCTCCAACAGCCGCGCGCGGTTGAGAGGAGAGGAGGCGGTCGCCATTTTGGGAGTGGTGGTATCCTCGTCCGGATCCGGCTCGCGATAAGCGGGCAGCGGCGGTTCCATCTCCACAGCGGGAACCGTGGGCCATGCCGGCGCAGCGTACGGATACCCAGGCGCGGCCATCGGCGGTGTGCCGGGCGGTGCGCTCCATGCCGGGGGCATCGGTGCCGGTGCGGGTGCGGGTGCTTCCCGCGGGGGAAGCCACGGCTCCGGCGCATCCGGCGCGGACTGTTCCACGTGGAACGGCGCCGCTGTTGGCACATCCGTTGCGGGCACAGCCGCCGCAGGTGTCGGTTCATCCGGTACCGCGGGCGTGTCCGGCGACACAGGTTCCGCTATCCGGTTGTTATCCGGTTGTTGTTGCATTGGTTGTTGCGTTGGTTGCTCCATCCGACCATCCTCCTTTCGGGTGGAATATGAAAATGAATGGATATTTTTTGTAGGAAAATTTATCCGTTTGAAACGATTTTTTTAACTAGGAAAAGTTAATCCCTCACAAGCCTTCCCCTTGAGGTAATTCCCCCGCGTGCGGGGGAAATGTCGGCGCAGCCGACAAAAGGGGCCCGTCTTCGGAAGAAAAAGGGGGACCGCCGAACGGCGGTGGATGAGGTGGTAAACCAGTTGTTTATTGCTTGCTAACTGTTGTTTGAAAAACAAGAATATATGCAACCGTTATATAGCAAAAATTATATAGGCTCTAAACACCTCATCCGCTTCGCTACGCTCAGCACCTTCCCCTCTAGGGGAAGGCTTGATGAAGTTTCATCGTCACCGAAGAATCTTCTCCGGTATTACCCTTTTTCTCTTCGTAGGGGGCGATGCCCACATCGCCTCGCAAGCAAACGCACTCCCCTTACGGCGGGCGCATGGCCCCTTTGTGTAAAGGGGGCTGTCACGACCATGGTCGTGACTGGGGGATTGTTGCCGTCCGGTGGACAGCGCTTGAGCAAATATCTTTGTGACAATCCCTCCGCCACAGCTGACGGTGTGCCACCTCCCTTTACACAAGGGAGGCTTTGGTTCTCCTATGTTTTTGAGAAAGTCGTGGGGTGTCTGCAAACTCACATTTTTTCTTTTTTGTCGCTATCTTTGGCGGGGATAGCGTCTGCCAGGAAGCACTGGGTCTCTTCGCTGATTTCACGGTGCGGAATCCCGACAAACTCGCGGTCGATCTGCACGATCATCAGCTCCGGCTCGCGGATCAGGCGGCAGCGATCAAACGGATAAAACATCATCCGCTCCGCTTCGCCAAACCCCAATCCCTTATCAAACACCGACAAGCGAATGGTTTCGTTGTCCGCCAGCTGCTGTTTCACCGCCGAGCGGCGGAAAAACGGCATAATAAACCACTGGCCGACCCCGACCACCGCCGCCACGATCGCGATAAACAGCGACAGCCCGCGGTGCGGTTCAAATGCGATAAAATCAATCAGCGAGATCACCCCGACCACCGCCATCAACACCGACTGCACGATCAGGCGCGGGCGGCTGAGCGAAGACGCGTTGGCGTGGTTAAACACCGTGGTCAGCGTCGCCTCGTCCAGTTGATACGCCACCCGCTCGCGCAGCGCTCCGTACATTTCGTCTGCCATAGCCGACCGTCCTTAAATATCCAGATTCGCCACATACTGGGCGTTTTTCTCAATAAACTCGCGGCGCGGTTCCACCTTGTCGCCCATCAAAATGGTGAACGCTTCGTCCGCCGCGGCAGCATCCTCCAGCTCCACCCGCAGCATGGTGCGGAACGCCGGATCCATGGTGGTTTCCCACAGCTGCTCGGGGTCCATTTCACCAAGACCTTTGTACCGCTGGACATCGGCCTTGCCCTCAAACTCCGCAATATAGCGGTCGCGCTCCTCATCCGAGAACGCATACCGCAGCTGCTTGCCTTTGGACACCTTGAACAGCGGCGGCTGGGCGATATAGACATGCCCCTCGTCGATCAGCGGGCGCATATAGCGGAAGAAGAAGGTAAGCAGCAGGGTGCAGATGTGCGAACCGTCGACATCGGCATCCGCCATGATGATGACTTTGCCGTAGCGCAGCTTGGACAGATCAAAGTCGTCGCCGATGCCGCAGCCCAGCGCCACCACGATCGGAATCAGCTTTTCGTTGCCGTACACTTTATCGAGCCGGGCTTTTTCCACGTTCAGCATTTTGCCCCACAGCGGCAAAATCGCCTGATAGTTGCGGTCCCGCCCCTGGATGGCGGAGCCACCTGCCGAGTCACCCTCGACGATGTACAGCTCGGTGCGTTCCGCATCGTTCCAGATGCAGTCCGCCAGTTTTTCCGGCATACGGGTGGAGGACAAGCCCTTTTTGTTGCGCGCCATTTCGCGCGCCTTTTGCGCCGCCTCGCGCACCCGCGCGGCGTTGATGGATTTTTCCAGAATCGCTTTGGCGACCGCCGGATTTTCCTCCAGATACGGCGCCAGCTTTTCGTTCAGCAGAGTGGTGATCAGGCTGCCGATGGCGGTGTTGCCCAGCTTTGCCTTGGTCTGCCCCTCAAACTGCGCGTCCTTCAGCTTCACGCTGATGACCGCGGTCAATCCCTCGCGCACATCGTCGCCTTTCAGGTTGCTGTCGTTGTCCTTCAACATACCGTGGCGGCGGGCGTAGTCGTTGAGAATACGGGTGATACCGTTTTTGAACGAGTTTTCATGCGTACCGCCGTCCACCGTGTGGATGTTGTTGGCGAACGAGATGATGTTTTCGTTGTAGCTGTCGTTGTATTGCAGCGCCACCTCGGCAATGGAATCGCCGTCGTTGGTCGCAATGTGGATCACATCCGGATGCAGCACCTGATAGCCGCGCGCCTTGTTCATGAAATCCACAAACGAGGAAATACCGCCCTCGTAGCAATATTCCTGTTCAATGATGTTGTCGGGATTGCGGCGGTCGTTCAGCCGGATGCACAGCCCCGCGTTGAGGAACGCCTGCTCGCGCAGCCGTTTTTGCAGCACATCAAATTCATATTCGGTGGTTTCGGTGAAGATTTCCGCATCCGCTTTGAACCGGATGGTGGTGCCATCGTGGTCAGAGGTGCCGATCACGGTCAGATCGTTGACCGCGTTGCCGCGCTCAAACCGCTGGGCATATACCTTGCCGTCGCGGGAAATTTCCACTTCCAGCCATTCGGACAGCGCGTTCACCACCGACGAACCCACGCCGTGCAGACCGCCGGATACCTTATAGCCGCTGCCGCCGAATTTACCGCCGGCGTGCAGTACGGTCAGCACCACCGTGACGGTGGGGATGCCCATTTTGTCGTGGATACCGACCGGGATACCACGACCGTTATCCTTAACGCTGATGATATCGCCCGGCAAAATGTCCACATCAATGTGGGTGCAATACCCCGCCAACGCTTCGTCGATGGAGTTATCCACAATTTCGTACACCAGATGGTGCAA
>OGZO01000126.1_pt1 | contig 45797 bp, 33 predicted proteins | sample 1576721 | NCBI WGS metagenome assembly OGZO01 (sample SAMEA3541516, study PRJEB24748) | human gut metagenome | biome: human gut; feature: human-associated habitat; material: faeces | place: China | collected 2012 | reverse complement strand
ATGTATCCAAAACGGTGTTTTCGTCCGGATACTCCTGTATCTCCTGCGTATCGAAGCGAAAGCTGACATAGCGATATACATCCTTTTGCGTTTCCTCGCAAAGAACCAAATAGTCATTGTTGTAATATCCGAGAATATAGTGTCCGGAGATGATCCAAGGACCAATATCCATTTCATAGTAGAGCTTTTTACTGTCCTCTTCGCTCACCTTGAACAAACTGGTTTCGGCGTTCAGTTCTACGCACAGACAATAATTTTGGGGCAGCCGGATAAAGTGCCCATCCCGGTTGCTGCAAAACACTTCTCCGATGTGCATATCGCCATATCGCTCTCCTTTTAAGATACCGCACCCCGACAAACCAGCGATAACCAATACCGCACAAGCAAACATACTCATCCATCGTTTTTTCATTTGGCATGCACCTCTCTCTTTTTTGAAATGTTGCTGGCAAAAGGAATGCAACCCACGCCTTTCTCCTCCGCCCTCAGCATACCACATTTTTGCCCATTCTTCAACTTTTTCGCATCCCCCACAGACGCACAAAGGCGGAGCGCTGCTGCGCTCCGCCTTTTCTTCTATTCCTACCGTGCCGTATATTGCTGGCGCTCCATGCCGTCCATATCCTTCCACAAAAACGCGCCGTCCTCCAGCGTCATATAGCCGTGCCAGCTGTCCTCTTTGGGCAGCGACACCGAGCCGGGGTTGAGATACATCGCGCCGTTCGCCATCTCCCGGCAAGCAGGGATGTGCGTGTGTCCGTGCAGCAGAATATCCCCCTTTTTCAGCGGCGGCAGCTGCTGTTCGTTGAACAAGTGCCCATGAGTCACAAACACCAGCCGTTCCCCAAGGTTCAACAGCGCATAATCCGCCATCACCGGAAAATCCAGCACCATTTGATCCACCTCGGCCTCGCAATTGCCCCGCACACACAACAGATCGGATGCCCTATCATTCAGCATCGCGATCACCTCTTTGGGCGCATACTCGCGCGGCAGGTCATTGCGCGGACCATGGTACAGCAAATCTCCCAAAAGCAGCAGCCGATCCGCCTGTTCCCGCCGGAACGCTTCCAACATTTGCCGGCAATAATATGCCGAGCCGTGAATATCCGATGCGATCATCCATTTCATCGCCAACGCCCCCTTTGCCCTTATTGTAGCATATTCCAAACCCGCCCGCAACAGCAACACCCCCGGAAAGGCGAACCTTTCCGGGGGTGCCACTGTATGTCACAAGATGGATGAGGAGAAATCAATTAGTCTGCAAAGTGGTTGATCTTGCCGGCGGCGCGGTGCAGAATCTGCAGCGCATCCACCGCCGTCACACCATCTTTGCCATCTACATTGGCGCGAACCGCCTGATCCGCCGTCAGCTCCACGCTGCCGGTCGCCGCTTTCAGCGCCGTCAACGCATCCGCTGCCTGGATCTTGCCATCGCCATCCAGATCGCCCATCAGCGCCAGCGCTTTCTGCGCGGCTTCCAAAGCGGTCTTGGCATTGTCCAAACGCGCCTGGCTCTTCGCCTCGGTCAGCAGCTTGTTGGCTTTTTCCAGTGCCGCCGCAAACGCTTTCCAGCTGGTCGCGGTGTAATCCGCGCGCACCAGCGCTTCCGCAGCTTTGATCGCGTCGGTCAACGCCGCCGTATCCAGCGGTACCGTATCCGCCGCGATGTACACATCCGACATGGTCAGGCTGATGTTGTCGCTGGTCGGGTTGCCCTGACCCGGCATCTGATACTCGCTTGCGACCACGCACTCGATGTGCAGCTCTTTGACATCTTTCCAGTTGATATTTTCGGTCACGATATCCGACAGCGCAATTTTTACGCTGAAGCTGCCGTCATCGTTCCATGTCACCTGGCTCGGAGTCAGCACATAGTGCTTCGCCGCCTGCTCTTTTTTATCCTTCTGCGAAGAACGCAGCCGGAACTTGATCTGGGTCCACGCCTTGGTGGAATCCTTGCCTTCCGGCACATTCAGCTTCGCGGTTGCATACAGCGCCAAATTCTTGTTGGCGCCGTTGGCCGCCGTACCGGACAGATCCGCACCGGCGCCATCCTGGCTGTCCTTGGTCAAGCCATCGCCCGGCGTCCAGTCAGGCCACAGCGTGTTGCCGCCAACCAGCACATTGTACGAACCGGCAATACTGGTAAAGTTCACCCGCACATGGCGCGGATCATCCACCGGCGCATATTCCAGCGCCTTTTGCGCCTCTTTCAGCTCCGCCAGCACATCATTGACCTGCCGCTGAGTGGTTGCCGGGTCATTCTGCAGTGCCTTGGCTTTCGCCACGACCTCCTGCAACGCGTTCCAGCTGTCCTGAGTATAGTCGGACTTCACCAGATCCAGCTCCACGGCCTCGATCGCGTCATCCAGATCAGCAAAGTTGACCGTACCGCCTTTGCCGTCGGTCACCGCATCAATAGCGGCTTTCAGCGCCGTATGCGCGTCGTACACATTGAACGGGGTGGAGAAGTCGGTGCCGTACACCGCCACCGCATTTTCCAGTGCCTGGGCATACGCGGTGATCTGCTCGGCGGTCGCCTTTTCAGACGGCTCCACCGACTGGCTCATCAGCGCGTTCAGCTCTTGCTTCTGGTTGTTGACATAGGTCATATCCACCACACGCGGCTCGCCGATCGTCATGGTGTAGCTGTGTGATTTGCGCAGCTCGCTGACCCGATCCGCATCTTCCTTGGAAACATTGCTGCCGCCTTCGTTGCGGATCGCATCCTGCAGGTTAAAGTTGATATAGATCTCGCGGATATCGTCCCACTGCATGATACCGCGGCTGTTGGTAATCGGAGTATCCAGCGGAATAGATACGCGGATCGTCTGGCCACCGTCGGCGGAGGTGAACTCCACACCCGAACCATTGCCAAACGGGTCCTCTCGATTCAACATCGACGGGACGAAATCCCAACCGGCGTTGTGCTCGTTGTTTTCCGCGCCATTCGGGTCACCGGACACGCCCGACTTGCTGGACGAACGCAGTTTGATGGTCAAACCTTTCCACGCATCCTTCGGTGCAAACGGGTAGTCATTTTCCGCATATTTCTTGTCCAGACGCAGCGTCATTTGCAGATAATACTGGCTGCGTTTGCCTTGGGCATTCAACCGCGGGCTATCCACCTGTTTCCAGTTGCTGCCAAGCGTTTCGTTTTTGCCCAAAATGTCGTTGTCTGATTTGTAGTACGATTCAAACGACCGCGCCGCCTGCGAGAAGGTCTCGACCACATAGGTCAGCGGCTCCAGATGCTGTTTGGCATCCTCCAGCGGTTGAATCTTGGATTTGTAGGTATCCTCCGGCAGATTGTCTTTCAACACGGTTTCCAGCGCATCCGCCAGTGCCGCCGCATAATGCTCCGCCGATTCGGGCGTGTATTTGGTGGTGTCAAACTTATCGTTGATCGCCGCCCACAGTTTATCGCGTTCGCCGCCCAGCGAGGTATCCACCACGCGGACATTTTCGAGCTTCATCTTATAGCCGCCGCCGAGATCAGCAGTGTTGATGACGAAGATGCAGCGATCCACCTGCGCCCAATCCATGGTACCCTTGGTGGTGGTCAGCCCGGTCGTCAGCGGAATATCGATGTAGTTGACGCCGGTTTTGAGCCCCAGATCCACTTTATCCAGATCCCAGCCCGCATTGTTTTCGCCGTTTTTCTCCACCGAGCGCAGTTTCAACCAGCCCTTGCCGTACGCCACGGCATCCGAAATGGTGTCGTCGGGTTTGGACAAGGTGACCGTCGCCCGCAGATGCAGGTCGCTCATGTTGTGGGTGTAGAAGTTGACCGACTTGGTCGAACCGGAAATCTGATCCGCAAATTTCCAGTCGGCATACAGCTGGTCACCGGATTTCTTGGTTTCGTACTCGCCGTCCATCTGAGAAAAGCTCGCGACAACATAGTCCTCGCTGCGCTTCTGGAAATGGATGGTGTAAGTCACCGATTTACCGTCCTTGGTCAGCGTCACGGTGGTGTCGCCCGGAACCGCGCTCGCGTTTTTCAGCACCGCCGTCGCGCCACCGGCGTTGTATTTCACTTCCGGCACTTTGTCGCCGTCGATCGGCATAAAGTACTCGGTGGTGGACGGTGCAAAACCGGAAACGGTTTCGCCGTTCACCGTCAGATCAAGCAGCGTCAGCTCATCGACAACCGCCACCGCATACGAAGCGGACTGGGTGTCGCCGTTCGCCAGTTTCACCGTCGCGGTGATGGTCACCAGACCCGCACCCATCGGCGAAACCACGCCGTCTTTGCTGACCGTCACCACACCATTACGGTTGGTGGTATAGGTCACGGTGGCACCGGCTTTTTCCAGCGCCGCCTGATCCAGCAGGGTGTCGTCCTGCATCGCCACCGTCAGATCGGTGGTCAGTTTCAGATCCGGATGCGCCGCGTTCAGCTTCGTACCGCTCGGGATCGCCGTCACGGTGCTGATCGCGTCTTTGGGCTGACCGGACAGGCTGAAGGTCGCGGTCTGCGCATTCGCATCCTTTTCGTTCGAGGAAGGACCAACAAACACGGTATAGGTGCCCTGATCCCACACATTCTTCTGATCCTTTTCGCTCCAGAAATAGCAATTCTTCAGCGGCAGGGTCAGTTCCACCGTTTTGGTCTCGCCGGCTTTGATCTCCACTTTTTCAAACGCTTTCAGCTGTTTGAACGGACGATCCTTACCGTCGGCGTTCGGAGCCTTCACATACAGCTCCACCGTTTCTTTGCCGTCCACCTTGCTGGTGTTTTTCACATCCACCGTCGCTTTGATGGTGGAATCCGGCGTCACGCTGGTGGTATCCAACTTCAGGTTGCTGTAAGCAAAGGTTGAATAGCTTAAGCCATGACCAAACGGATAATCGACATCACCGGTAAAGTACTGATAGGTCCAGCCGCCGTATTTGTACTGATCGTTTTGCAGATCGTAATCGTCAATGGTCTCCAGCTGGCTGTTGTAGGAATACCAGGTGAAGGGCAGTTTCGCGGAGGGGTTGACCTCGCCAAACAGCACGCGCGCCAGCGCGTTGCCCTGCGCCTGACCGTTGTTGCAGGTCCACAGGATTGCCGGGGTAATATCCTTAAACCGACCGATTTCGACCACACCCACCGTCTGCATATGGCAAACCGTGCGGGGGTTAAGGGTCGCGACCTGTTTCACCAGCTCGTCCTGGCTGTTCCACAGCGCGATGCTGTTGCGGTCGTTACCTTCAGCAGAGTTCACACCGCCGATGCACACGATCACGGCATCCGCGTTTTTGATGGTGTTCTGCTCGGCAGAGGTAAAGGACACCGTCGTTTCATCGCTGTGGAATACCACATGGATGTCGCGCTGGTCATAGTTACCGGTGCTGTTAAAGCCACTCACGACCGTGTAATCGGTATCGCCGCTGGTTTTCACAGTTTTGATATCCGCCAGCACACCGCCGTCCACGTTGCCGTAGTGCAGCTCGATATGACCCTGCAGCGCTTTGTCGCCGCCGGCGATCTCCAGCTCCACCAACGCGGTGTCTTTCATGTACACATCTTTGAAGCTGATGACCGCTTCCGGCTGAATGTAGCGGAAGTTTTTGGTGCCATCCAGCTCACAGCCGGTGTAGCTGTCCACATTTTCAGGAGTCAGCGTCGACAGCACTTTGCCGTCTTTGTCTTTCAGCGTGACTTTGCGCAGGTTGGGCATATACGCGTTGGACGCGGATTTACCCGAGATATAGGTCACTTTCTGACCCAGCAGCGCTTCCACACCCTCTTGCGGGGTGGACAGGTTCTCGTCGCTGGGAGTACCGGAATAGCCGCCCAAAATGTTCTGCTGCACCAGCGGGCCGACCATCACGACATTTTTCTTATCCTTGCTCAGCGGCAGGATCGGGGTGGATTCGCCTTTCGCCGCATCGTTTTTCATCATCACGATGCTCTGGGTGGAGGAATCCTCCGCCAGCTGCTTGTTCAGCGTGTTGTGCTCTTTGGCATCTTTCGCGCCGATCTGCGTGCTCCACTGATATTTGTCGCCGTTGCGATAGGTGACTTCTTCCTTGGGATCGAACTCACCGGTCTTCATCCGCGCGGTGAAGATACGCACCAGCGAGCGATCGATGGTGTTTTCATCCAGAATGCCGGTGTTGACAGCCGCCTGGGCATTGTTCGGATAAATCGCACCGCAGTCCATATCGCAGCCCGCCGCCAAGCACAGCGCCACCGCACCGGGATCGGTGAAGTGACCGGTTTCGTCCTCGAACTTGGTATAATCGATGGGCTGGTATTTGTCTTTGTTCAAGCCATTCACGAACAGACCGTTTTTATCCGGCAAGCCCTGCTGACCGGTCAACGCGTCCACTTTGTTCGTCCAATCGCTGGGCTTCCAATAGTGGTTCTGCGGAGCCGCAATGATCTTGATTGCGCCGCAGTCGGACACCACATAGCCGTTGAAGCCAAAGGTCTTGCGCAGCAGCGTATCCAGCAGATAGTAGCTGCCGGAGGACGGCACGCCGTTGACCATGTTGTACGCGCTCATCACCGAGTTGACGTTGGTGCCCTGGATGACATCCTTAAATGCGCGGGTAAAATACTCGCGGATGTACTGGTTGGTCACCGACGAGGAACCGTCCTCACGGTTGTACTCGCTGTTGTTGGCAGCGTAGTGCTTCAGCGTGGAGATAACCTTCAGGTACTTGTTGGTACCGTCCGCGTTCTTTTCCACACCGGTATCGTTTTTGCCCTGATAACCGTTGATAAACCCGATGGCGATCTGCGAAGTCAGGAAATTGTCCTCGCCGTAGCCCTCGTGGTTACGACCCCAACGCGGGTCGCGGCTCATGTTGATGGTGGGGCACCAGTACGACAGATCGCGGTGACCGTCGTTGTTGTAGGCGCGCGCCTCATCGCCGGAAGCCGAACCGATCGCTTCGATCAGCTCCGGATCCCACGATGCCGCCATCGCGATGGAATACGGGAACGACGTGGCGAATTCGCCCTCGCCCTTCTTGGTGTTGGCCACACCGTGCAGACCCTCGTTCCAGAAACCGTACTTGGCGATACCGAGCCGCGGGATCGCCGGTGTCGAGTTGCCCAGCTGGGTGGCTTTTTCCGCCAGCGTCAGCCGCGACACCAGATCCGCCGCGCGCTCCTCAAACGAGTAGCTGGTATCCCAGAACAACTCGCTGCGCTGCGTAGCCGCCGTTGCCACCGGCAAGCCGGACGACAGGGGCAGCGCCACCGCGCCCATGGCCATGACCGCCGCGCAGCCAAACGCGGTCAGTCGATGCTTGGCATTCTTCATGCTTCTTCCTCCTTTTGAAATATCGAACTCTTTTCCCATATCTTTGCAAAAGGGGGCACCACACCCCCATGTTCATCTTTATGGTATCACATTCGCTATTTGTCTGCCAGTCGTTTCGCCCGTGGTTCCAAGCAAAAACTAATCAAATATTGCGTTTTTCGTGTTTCAACTACTGCTTTTTAACTAAAAAAGAAGCCGACAATCTGTCGGCTTCTGGTAGATTCGTATCAGTCCAGGCTATTCAGCGTCAATCCGGTAATCAGCTTGGGGTAAAAATAAGTCGATTTTTGCGGCATCTTCTCCCCCGCAGCAGCGACATCGCGAATTTCCTCCACCCGGGTGGGATTCATCACAAAGCAGGCTTGGAACGCGCCCTCCCGCACACCGGCGATCGCCTCGTCCATATCGCGGGTATAGGTCAGATTCTTCTGGTTCGCCATGTTCTCCTTGTCAATACCCATCAGCCGCTCCAAAATCAGTGTGTGCAGCACATTGACATCCAACTGGCGGGATACCGGCGACTGATCCGGCAGCACACCGTCCATCACCGCTGCATCCTTCAGCGTCAGCAGCGCGGCGCTGTCGCCGCCTGCGTAAAAGCCGAACGCTTTTTGCCCCGCGGCATACGCTTTGTCCAGCCGCGTTTTCACATCGCCCAGCGCCACGCCCCGCTGCACATCAAAATACGCGGTGCAGGCATCCAGCATCGCCGCCGGATCAAAGTCCGCCAGATCGCGAATCAACCGGTGGGTCGGGAACACCACCAACCCCGGGTGGCTCATCTCCACCAGCATCATCATCACATAATCCACGCCCGCGCCCACCGGCGTGCCCTGTTCGCGGCAATAGTCGCGATAGCGCAGCGCGGTTTCGTACCGGTGATGCCCGTCCGCGATATACAGCTTAGTGTCCGCAAACTGGCGACGGATCGCCTCGTTGACCGTCGGGTCGGTGATCGCCCACAAGCGATGGATCAACCCCGCTTCGTCGGTCATTTCCACCAGTGGCGCTTGCTGCCGCTGCTGTGCCAGTTGTTGCTCCACCTTGCCGCTGTCGTCACGGTACAGCGCGTAGATATGACTGAAATTGCTGTGGGTCGCTTTCATCAGCTGAAAGCGATCCTCCTTGGCTTTGGACAGCGTGAATTCATGCGGCAGCACAATGCCTTTGGAAAACTCCTCCAAATGCGTTTGGGCAATCAATCCACCCACCGTGCGGGTCTGCCCCTCCACCGTAAAGGTGATATCGTAAATGTAAAACGCCGCCTGCTCATCCTGCTGCAGGATCCCCTCCTGCTTCCAGCGGCGCAGCGTTTCGCCCGCCACCGCATACGGATCCGCCCCATCCCGAGGCAGCTCCAGCCGGATGATGTTGTGCGGGTTGCGCGCCAGATACGCCTGACGCTGCTGCTCGCTGATGATGTCATAGGGTGGGCAGGTCAACTCTTCCATGCGCCCCGCCTTGTCGGCAAAGCGCCACGCGCGAAACGGACGAATATCCGCCATGATAATCTCCTCCTGTTCTGAACCGGCGGACATCCCGCCGGATATAGCAAACGAGCATATGACGCCCGCCATATGCTCGAAATATGCCTTTATCGATGGTCGCCCATAAAGAACAACGCCAGCGTACCCGGACCGGAATGGCTCCCGATCACGGTTCCCACATAGTTGATGAGGAAGGTGCGGCAGCCAAGCTCGTTTTCCACCATGGACTGCAGCCGCTCAGCATCAGCGAGGCAATCGCCGTGGCTGATGAAGATGGTCTGGTCTTTCACATTGTCCAGCGCGGTCTCTTTCATCTTTTTGACCAGCGCCGCCAGCGAGGATTGCCGTCCCCGCGTTTTGCCGACCAGAATCAGATGACCCTCATCGTCCACGTGCAAGATCGGTTTGATACCGATCACCGAACCCAAAATCGCGGAGGTTTTGGACACGCGTCCGCCCCGATGCAGATGCATCAGATCGTCCACCGTGAACCAGTGGCACAGGTTCAGCTTGTGTTGCTCCAACCACTGCGCGTTGTCCGTCAGGCTCATGCCTGCTTTGCGGTTTTCATCGGCATAGTACACCAGCAATCCTTCGCCCAGCGATGCCGCCAGCGTATCCACCACCACCAGCTGGCGATCGGGATACTTGGCGCGCAGCTCCTCGGCGGCGCTGGCGCAGGACGCATAGGTACCGCTCAACCCGCTGGAAAACGCAACATGCAGCACATCCTCGCCCGCCGCCAAAAACGGCTCCACAAAGCTGGTGAATTCAAATGCGTTCACCTGCATCGTGGTGGCGGGCACCCCAGCGCGCAGCTTGTCGTAAAACTCCGGCATGGTGATGGTCACATCCGGACCCTCGGTGTATTGCTGACCCTCCAGCATAAAGCTCAACCCCACACAGGGGATGTCCCGTTCTTTCAGAAACGACTGCGGCAAATCGGCCGTCGAGTCGGTCGTAATGCGATAACCCATCGTGTACCTCCTGTTCTTTCCACCGTCCGGCGCGTGCGGCCGCGCCCTGTGTATGGAAAACGATGTCTACTCGTATATGTTACCGTATTTCCGCGTCAGTGTCAAGCAACCCGCCGCAAAAACCTACCCAAAACCGCCCCCACGCTTTCGACATTTTTTGCCGCCGACACACACAAAACGCAAAGCGGCGGCCGATACACCCTCATTTTGTATCGACCGCCGCGCATATCTCATCTTTTATCTGTAGCAAAAATAGGTGACCGTACCGCCGCCCGGAATGGCGCGGTACACGCCGCTTCCCTGCTGGAAGCCGGCTTGGAACACCACGTTGGACGGGCATTCCCATTGACCGTTCAGCACCTCGCGCGCAATGCGATACGCGCGGCGCACCGCGTTGGAAGAAGTGTTGGTTCCCGACGGGAAATAGATCCCGTTGGTCCACAGCCCCGCGTACTGTCCCGGCTGGGTCAGCACGCCGCGGATGGTGTTGGGGAATTCGCGGCTTTTCACGCGGTTCATCACCACGCAGCCGACCATCGCCCGGTGCTCATCGGACAGATAATCGCTGCCCGCTTCGCGGTAGATCGCCACCGCCAACGCGTACACATCATCGTCGGTGTACGAACCGTTGCCGCTGGCAGCCTTTTTCGCCGCAGCCTTTTTGGTCGTGGTGGAAACCGACTTGGTGCCGACCACCTTGACCTCGTTCACCGGCTGCTTGGTCACTTCGGTAGAAAGCTGGTTGCTTTCCACCACCTCACCATCCACCAACCGCTCGCGATAGGTGATGGTGCGTTCGCCATTCTGTCCCTTGGTCGCCACCTTGGTGGTGCCTTTTTTCAGGGAATTATCTTTTTTCGTCTTGGTTTCAAACGGAATGGTTTCCGTTTTGGTCACATCCCGGTAGGTCACCCGCTGTACGGTGATCTCCATGTCCGGGGTCAACGTTTCCGAAAGCGGCGCCGACAACACATCGTCCGCGCTCACCGAAACGCCTACCGTCTCCAATGCCGACTCGACCGTGCCGGTCGACACACGCAGCATCGTATCCGCACCGTCGGCTTTCACGGTCACATCGAATCCCGCCGGCACACTGGGTGCCAGGGAAAGCGCGTCCGCCCGTACCACGTACGAATCGTTTTGCATGCTCAAAACAACTTTGTCTGCCGGCGCACCCGCCACCGCTTCCGCCGCGACCGATGCCAAAGCAACTACACCTGCGCTTCCGACGGCCAATACCGATGCTGCAAATCCTCTGTGGCTCACAACGCGCGCAACATGGGAGGCAATACGATATATGGTATCCATAAGCTATCCTTTCCGCAGAGAAAACAGTCAAATTTGAGGGGTCGTTTCTCTGCATCCAGCGGCGGTCATGCAACCGCCCATCCGTGTTTTTCGGATAGCTCGTATTATACTCGTCAGTTCACACGCTGTCAAAAGATTTTGGATGTCCATTTTCGTTAAAACCGCACAAAGATACGCGCAAAAATCAAAAACCTGCCCCAAAAAAGTTTTCCACACCCCCTGTGGAAAACTTTGTGTCATTTTCGTGGCGGTGTCCGTAACTTCCGGTAAAATTGCACGATATCGCTAAAACCAAAATCGAGTTTGGTATAAAACGCCTTTCTTTTTTCCACTTTTTTCCAGTTCTGGTAATTCGCCGTGCAGCTGGAACGAAATTCCGGAATTTTGTGCAACCAACCAAAAGTTACACATCTGTAATCTTTGAAAAATCGAAAAAAATTCAATTTTCATGAATAATCCGCGGGGATTTGCGCTATATTTTCGGGGGTGTGCTGAATATTCATTCTTTTTTCGCTTTATTTATTCATTCTCCGACAAATTACCAGCGGATTCGGCTGCTTTTTCAAAGGGTGTTCCGTCCTCCGTCACCAATTTTCCGTCGTCATTATAGTGGATCGGCTGCATATCCGAGTGGGTATACTTCTTAATATCGCGGATACGGAAGCGGTCATCGGCGGTCGCAAAGGTCACCGCAATGCCCCGCCGTTTGGCGCGGCCGGTACGCCCGATCCGATGCAGATAATACTCGTTTTCGTCGGGAATATCGTAGTTGAAAACCGCCTCGACATCGTCCACATCAATGCCGCGCGCCGCCACATCGGTGGCGACCAGAATCTCGAATTTGCCCTCGCGGAATCCGTTCATCACCCGGTTGCGCTGCGCCTGCGGAATGTCGCCGTGCAGGCAGTCCACCGACCATCCCATGTGGGTCAGTTTTTCGGTCAGGATCCGCACCGTGTTCTTGCGGTTGGCAAACACCATCGCGCGGTGAATGTCCAAATCGTCCAAAATGGTGCGCATATCCTGCATCCGCTGGCTGCCCGCCGACTCCAGCAAAAATTGCGCGATCTGAGGGCGATTGTCCCCCTCAGCAGCCACCGTGATCTCCACCGCGTCCCGCTGATACTCCCACGCGACGTCCATCACTTCCCGCGAAATGGTCGCGCTGAACATCACCATCTGGGTATCCGCCGGTGTTTGGTTCAATATCTTGCGCACATCGCGGATAAAGCCCATCTTCAGCATCTCGTCCGCTTCGTCCAGCACCGCCGTGTACACATTGCCCAGCCACACTGTGCCGCGCCCCATATGATCCAGCAGCCGTCCCGGTGTCGCCACCACAATTTGCGGATGCTTTTCCAGTGCGCGGCGCTGTCGATCCATCGGCTGCCCGCCGTAAATGCAGGCGATACGCACATCGGGGCGGAACGCCGCCAGCCGCCGCAGCTCCTCGGCAATCTGCACACACAGCTCCCGTGTGGGGCAAACCACAATGCCTTGAATATCCTGCGTGTCCTCCCGCAAGCATTCCAGCAGCGGAATCCCGAACGCACAGGTCTTGCCGGTGCCGGTCGGCGCCTTGGCGATTACATCGCGCCCCTCCATCATCACCGGAATGGTCTGCTCCTGCACCGGGGTGGGCGCGGTGAATCCCATTTTCCGCAGAGCTTTCAGCAGCGGAGCGCTCAGTTCCAACCCCGCAAAGCCCTGATTTTCTTCACACATATTGTTCGTTCCTTTCGTCGCTCTATATAATGTATATAATATATTACCTTATTATATATAAAAGGGCGTTTACTCCCACAGCTTTTCGGGATACTGCCCCGCATCCACCAACCCACGGATCGCCGCCGTCACCTGCTCGCGGTCGGCGGTATAGGTCATGCCGTACCAGCGATCGGTCGTGCGCAGCACCTGCACATCCGCCGCGCCGCTGTCCACCATCGCGTCCACCGCCGACGGCAGATAGAACTCGGCTTTCAACGGGTCTTTGCCCGGCTGATCCAAAAACGCGCGGAAGCTCGCCTCGAACGATGCCGCTGCCCCCGCCGGGAAGCCCCAGCAGTTCATGGACACCGGGCAATCGTTCGGCAGCGTATGCCAGCTTGCGCCATCGTCCTCGGTGTACATCGCCTGCCCGTCCCGCCGCTCAATATGCGTGCGTTCGGTCAGATCGGTCAGATAGCCATGCTCGTCCACCGTGCAAATGCCGCGCGACACATAGCCGTTGTCGGTCAGCGTGTTGTCCAGCACATAGCCCGCCATCGCCAGATGATGCTTATCGCCGGCGGCGGGACGGCTCAAAAATTCCGCCATCAGCCGGTAGCTGTCCTGTCCGTAAAAGTCGTCGGCATTGATGACCATAAACGGCCCGTCCAGCTTGGGCAGGCTGCACAGCACCGCGTGACCGGTGCCCCACGGTTTCGCCCGCCCCTCCGGCACAGCGTAGCCTTCCGGCAGCTTGTCCAGCTCCTGATACACATACTCCACCGGAATCCGCTGCGCCACGCGATCGCCGATATTCGCACGAAACGCCTGCTCGATCTCTTTTTTGATAACAAACACGACCTTGCCGAATCCGGCACGCACCGCGTCGTAAATAGAATAATCAATAATCATTTCGCCGTTCGGTCCCACCGGCGTGATCTGTTTCAAACCGCCAAAGCGGCTTCCCATACCCGCCGCCATAATCAGCAGCGTCGGCTTTTGTTCATGTTGCATATCGTAGACATCCTTTCGTCTTGCATTTCACCCTTGGCAATGCTATACTGATTTTGTTATATTCCTATTATAATAAGGAGTGGGGAAAATGGCAATACTTATTACAGGCGGAAGCGGATATATTGGCAGCCACACCTGTCTGGAAATGCTGACCGCCGGTTACGATATTGTGGTGCTGGACAACTACTGCAACTCCAAGCCCGAAGTCATCCGGCGGGTACAGACGCTTTCCGGCAAAACCTTCCCGGTTTACGAAGGGGATGTGCGGGACAAAGCCTGTTTGCAAAAGGTCTTTTCGGAGCAATCCATCGACGCGGTCATCCATTTTGCGGGGCTGAAAGCGGTGGGCGAATCCACCCAAAAACCGCTGATGTACTACGACAACAATGTGACCGGCACGCTGGTGCTATGTGAAGTGATGGCGGAGCACGGCTGCAAGCGGCTGATCTTCAGCTCGTCTGCGACGGTGTACAACGCCGATCTCCCCTCCCCCCGCACCGAGGATATGCCCACCGGCGCCGTGTCCAATCCCTACGGCCGCACCAAATACATGATCGAAGAGATCCTCAAAGACATCTGCGCGGCGGACCCGGAATGGTCGGCGGTGCTGCTGCGGTATTTCAACCCCATCGGCGCGCACGAAAGCGGTCAGCTGGGCGAAGACCCGCGCGGCATTCCCAACAACCTGATGCCGTTCATTTCGCAGGTCGCCATCGGCAAACGCGAGCAGCTGTCGGTGTTCGGCGATGATTACGACACTCCCGACGGCACCGGCGTGCGCGATTATCTGCATGTGGTCGACCTGGCACGCGGGCATGTGTGCGCGGTCAACTATGCGCTGAACCACACCGGCGCCGAGCCGTTCAATCTGGGCACCGGCACCGGCTACAGCGTGCTGGATATTGTCAAAGCGTTTGAAAAAGCCAACGACATCACCATTCCCTACGCCATTGTGCCCCGCCGCCCCGGCGACATCGCCACCTGCTATTCCGATCCCACCAAAGCGCAGAAAGTGCTGGGATGGAAAGCGGAGAAAACGCTGCTGGATATGTGCCGCGATTCGTGGCGCTGGCAAAGCCAGAACCCGAACGGCTACGACGATTGAAACCGCCCACCGGCGTATTGGGTGTACATTCTGCGTTGTGCCGATGACACCCTTTACACCGGTATCGCCACCGATGTAGATCGCCGCGCCGCGGTGCACAACCGCGGGCAAGGCGCCAAATACACCCGCTCGCGCCGTCCGGTCACTGTGATCTACCGGGAACCGTGCGCGGACAAGTCGGCAGCGCTGCGGCGCGAGGCCGCGATCAAGCGCCTCCCCCGCGCCCAAAAACTAAAACTGATACAAACTGATAAAAGGGACTGATGCGATCGCATCAGTCCCTTTTTCCGTATCATTCATTATTCCACCCCGCGGCGGTACAGCCCGCGGGTGATTCCCTCGCGTCTGGGTCCGCCCGCACGGTACCATTTGGTCACCTGCGCCGCCTGATCGGGCGTTTCGTCGGTAAAAGACAACAGCCAAAAATCCACCGGCGGAATCTCGCCCCGCTTATCCGCCCAATACAGCGGGTCGGCGTTCAGCACCTCCACGCACCCGCCGTCGCATTGCAGCGGAAACACCTTGTCGCGGCGATCGGTCAACGACCCGCCGCAGTTCCGTCTGCCGCAGGGCACCCCGCCTATCCGCGGGCAGTTGCGGGTCAGCATCAACGCCTGCCGCCCATACACCAGCAATCCGGTCGGCACCGGCGCGTGCGCGGTGAACGCCATCTGCGAAAAGGTCAGCTCCATCGACAGCACCGCCGCCTGCAGCCCCATGCGGGCATACGCAGCCAGCGCCTCGCTGTTGGCGATGTTCAGCGAAAAGCCGCCCACCGGACGCATCCCGGCCTGCAGCGCCAACCCGACCGCGCCGACATTGCCGCACAAAGCAGCGGTGATGCCCGCTTCGCGCGCCTGTTTCAGCGCCGCCAGCACCGCCGGTTCGCGTCCGAACATCCCGCGCGGGATCGCCACCGCCACCGGCATCTTCCGCCGCCAATACTGCAGCCGCTCCACCGGCGTGTCCAGCGGCAGCACCAGCCCATCCGCGTCCAGCGCGGCGGGCACCTGCGCCTCCCGCACGAACTGCGCGATCAACAACGGCTGTTCTCGTCGCGCCACCGGTGAAAGCTCCGGCGGCCGCGCCGTTTCGTCCCACACCGGAACCTCCCGCACCGCGCGCAGGGAAAGCAGCTGCTCCAAACCGTCCCGCCGCAACGCGTTGAGCGCCGACAGCGGCATGGTTAACCCCGGCTCCACATTGACCCGCACCTGTCCGGCGGCAAAAGGGCTGCCGCCGGTTTTGCGCAGCTGCGCTTCGGCGCGTTCCGGGTCCAGTGCCCGATGCAGCGCCGTTTCCGGCGGCTCTCCGGTCACCTGTGCGGTGTGCTCTCCGTCGGTCACGACCAACGTCACCGGCTGTTCCTCCGCCACGGTCAGCGTCATATCCACCGACACCCGCGGTTTTTCGCCGTCATACAGCCGCTGCAGCCGTTTCAGCACCGGCGCGGCGGCGGTCACATCCTCTTTGCGCCGCACCCCGAACATATCCCGCCGGTCACCGGTGAAATACCCATCGGTGAATCCGGAACGGGAAAACACCGCCCGCAGATCCTCCACCGTTTGCGGATCAGGCTGCTCGCCCCGCGCGGCGGCGTGATACACCGTCACCGCTGCCGCCACATACTCGGGGCGTTTCATCCGCCCCTCGATTTTGAGCGAACACACCCCCAGCTCCGACAGCGCCGCCATCTCGTGCAGCAGGCTCATATCCTTTAGGCTTAACGCCGCCCGTCCGCGGTCATCGCTGCCGTCCGGGCGGAACGGCAGGCGGCAGGTTTGGGCGCACAAGCCCCGGTTGCCGCTGCGTCCGCCCAGCATGGCGGAAAAATAGCATTGCCCCGACACGCTCATACACAGCGCCCCGTGCACAAACACTTCCAGCTCGCACCCCAGCCCGGCGCAGGCGCGAATTTCCTCAGCACTCATCTCGCGCGCCAATACCACTCGCGAAAAGCCGGCATCGCGCAGCCGCCGCACCCCCTCCGGGGTGTGGCAGGACAGCTGGGTGGACGCGTGCAGTGTCAACTCCGGCGCTGCGGCATGAATCCGCGCCGCCAGCCCCATATCCTGCACGATCAACGCATCCACTCCCGCCGCACAGGCGGTCTGCGCCAGCGCCACCGCCGCCGTCATTTCCTCTTCGCGAATCAGCGTGTTCAGCGTCAGATGCACCGCCATCCCGCGCGCGTGGCAGTATTCCACCGCGCGGCGCAGCTCGTCGTCCGAAAAGCAATAGCTATTGCGGCGGGCATGAAAAGCAGACGCTCCCATATAGACAGCGTCTGCTCCGCACCGTACCGCCGCTTCCAGCATCTCCGGTGATCCCACCGGCGCCAGAATTTCCAGCGGAGGTCTATTCATGATTGTTTGCGCCCCTTGGTGCTCGTCGCCTGCTCCAGTTGCTTTTGCAGCGACTCATTTTCCGCCAGATAATCCCGCAGCTTCACCCGCAGATTATCGGCAGCTTCCTCCGATTTGTGCGCCTGATCCGCCAGCGTAATGGCGGTCAGCACCGCCGCCATATTGGTGGACACCCGCGGGTTGTCCGCCATCAGCTCGCGCATACGCGCATCGATCTGCTTGCCAAGCTCCTGCAAATAGCTTTCCGGCTCGTCGGTTGTGATGGTGTACGGCATATCGCAAATGCGCACCGTCACTTTTTGGCTTGTCGGCATAACCGGCACTTCCTTTCTGCCCTCCGGCAGATATCAATATTTTGTCAAATGTCCTTTGGTGCGCAGCGCCGGGAATCCCCACTGCCGCAGCACCTCATACACGCCCACCGCCACGGTGTTGGACAAATTCAGCGACCGCGCCGTGTCATCGTCCAGCATCGGCAGCCGCACGCTGTGCTCCGGATCGTCGTGCATCAACTCTTCGGGAAGCCCGGCGGTTTCCTTGCCAAACACCAGATAAGCGCCGTCGGGATAGCGCACATCCGCGTATACCTGTTGCGCTTTGGTGGAAAAATAGTAAAACGGACCGGCGTTTTTCGCGAAAAAATCCGCCAAATTCTCGTAATAGGTCACATCCAGCAGATGCCAGTAGTCCAGCCCCGCCCGTTTCAACTGCTTATCAGTAATGGTAAAGCCCATCGGCCCCACCAGATGCAGGCGGGCACCGGTCGCCGCGCAGGTACGGCTGATATTGCCGGTATTCTGCGGGATCTGCGGCTCCACCAGCACAATATTCAGCTGTGGCATGGATTACACCCGGCTGCACAGCAGCTCGGCTTTGCCGCTGAGCCGCACCGACACACCGGCGGGCACAAACAGGCTGTCGCCTTTTTTCAGCGCTTTTTTCTCGCCGTCCCATTCCATCTCCGCGTCGCCGGACAGCACCAGCACCGAGGTGAAGCTTTCACCGCAGCCAAACAGCATCGAGCCATCCAGCTCCACCGCTTCGGCGGTGAACAGATCGCAGGAAGCCAGCTTGCGCACACTGCCGCCGCTGACCGTCGTCACTTCGCCGATCGCGCCATACGGAATGGTGGGCGGCGTGGTCACGGTCACATCCACCGCTTTGTCCACATGCAGCGGACGCGGTTTGCCGTCCGCGCCCAGGCGGCCGTAGTCAGACACACGATAGGTGGTGTTGGAATTCTGCTGCACTTCGGCAATCAGAATACCCGCGCCGATCGCGTGCAGCGTACCCGCTTCGATAAAGAACACATCGCCCTTTTTCACCGGCACCATATTGCACACATCCATCAGCGTGTTGTCTTCAATGCGGGCGCGGAACTCCTCTTTGGTCAGCCCACGGTTAAAGCCGTAGATCAGCTGAGCGCCCGGCTCGCAATCCACCACATACCACATCTCGGTTTTGCCGAATTCGCCTTCCACCCGCATGGCATACTCGTTGTTGGGGTGCACCTGCACCGACAGCCGATCGTGTGCATCGATCAATTTGATCAGCACCGGGAAATACGGGAACGCCGCCGCTTTGGCGCCGATCGCATCGTCGCCCCAAGCTTCCAGCACTTCGGGCAGCGTTTTGCCCGCCATTTCACCGTTTTCCACCACACAGGAACCGTCCTTATGGCAGGACAGCACCCACGCCTCGGCGGCGATCGCCGCGTCGGTCTGATAGCCAAACTCGTCTTTCAAGCGCGTACCGCCCCAGATATAATCCTTCACCGGCGGTTTGAGCAACAGCGGATATGTTTTCATAAAAATGCCTCCAAAAAAGTGATAAAAAATACTATCTTCTATTTTAGCGTATATGGTGCGATTTTACAACCACCATTTCCAGAAAACGCCGCGAAATTTTTCGTCCCCGCGGCACATACTAACACCGAATCAAACGGAAAGGAGATGGCCTGATGATGAAACAAAGCAGCATGATGTCCTTTGTCAAGGGTGCCGGCATCGGCATGATGATGGGCTCGGTCGCGGGCGCTGTCGGTTACAGCTATATGCGCTCGCACAAAAAAGGCATGAAAAAGAATGTCAGCAAAACCCTGCGCAGCATGGGCGATCTGGTGGACAATGTGACCGGGATGTTCTAAAAAGCGCCCCGCGCCTCTTTACTTCGCCGTCGCTTTTATGCTATGATAAAGGCAACTTACAGCAAGGAGGCGTGGGCGCATGAACAACGACCCCCGCAACCCGGACATTCCGGAGCAGGAACAAGACAGCACCATTTTCAGCCACCACAAAAGCGGCGAAGAAATCCGGCAAGAGGAAAAAGAAGAAAAACGACGCGAACGGCGCGAAATGACCAAAGCGCTGACCGCCGATTTCAGTGAAACCCGCACCGTGACCAAGGTGATGGTCATTGTGCTGGTCATTATCGTGGTCGGTTGTGTGGCGGCAGTGATTTTCGGCAACCGCAACAGCGGACGCGAAATGGCGCCCGGCTCGGGACATTTTGTCCAGTCAGATGCGCTGCCCGAATTGTCGCAGGAGGGCATCAAGGCCGTGCTGACCGAAGCATATTATACCGCCGACGGCGGGTTTATGGTGACGCTCAAGCTGAGCAACGGACTGACGGTACCGCAAACGGTACAGGCGTTTGATCTGACCATCAGCAATGTGGACGGCAACGAGATCGCCACCGGTCACCAAACAAACGATTGGGATCCCACCTCGCTGTCCGTTCCCGCCAACGGCTATGCCGATCTGACCTTGTACATTCCCAAAGAGGATGTCAAACTCACCGGTGATGCGCTGGAAACCCTGACCCTGAACTGCGAGATCACCGGCCAGTACACCGATGACACCCCTGATACCACCGACAACACCGACGCCACCGCAAAATAAATCTCCATCCGCCGTCCCTTTTGAGGTGCGGCGGATTTTTGCTGCTTTCAAGCTCGCTGGCAGAATATCCGCAAGCCTTCCCCTTCGAGGGGAAGGTGGCGCGGCTTTATGCCGCGACGGATGAGGTGTTAGGAACCTATAAATTTTGTATAACCCAGTGGCATGCCAACGCCTCCCTTGTGCAAAGGGAGGCATTGGCACAGCGTAAGCTGTGGCGGAGGGATTGTAACGAAAACGGTAGATTTCAACGCCGTCCACCGGACAGCGACAATCCCCCAGTCACGACCACGGTCGTGACAGCCCCCTTTACACAAAGGGGCCTTGCGCCCGCCATCAGATAGCGTAGATAATTCAACAGTCGAAGAAACATCGCAGGTAAATATGTTTGTTTGTGGGACGATGTAGGCATCGTCCCCTACGAAAAGGTCGAAGAAGATTCTTCGCTTCGCTCAGAATGACAGGTTGAGTAAAAATCCCATCCGGCTCCCTCTGACGAGGGAGCTGTCGAGCGCCAGCAAGACTGAGGGAGAGATAAGGCTTTTGCAGCACCAAAAGTATGTACCGATTTCTCTCTCCCTCAGTCTTTTTGCTGCGCAAAAATCCACCTCCCTCGTCAGAGGGAGGCTTGCGCTCGCCACCGCAAAAAACATATTCCAAAACACCCGGCGAAGCCTGTATAAAGGCTCCGCCGGGTGTGCTGTTTTCGCCCGATCGGGCGTTATGCTTTTTCCTCTTCGGGGTCGACCACCGCTTCCAACGCTTCGCGCAGCGTGTCCAGCGGTGTCAATCCTTTCTTGATCCGCACCGCCAGATACGGCTTGCCGCCCGCGTTGATCATGACACGCCCTTTCAGCGCCGCGGACATTTTGGAGCCCAGCTCCAAATCCAGCTTGCGCTGGTACAACAGCAGCGAATCCTGCTGCTGTTTGATCTCGTAAATGCCGACCGACGCCGCCATATTGCGCAGCAGCGCCACATCGATCAACCCCTGCACCGCCTCCGGCGGCTCGCCAAAGCGGTCGATCAGCTCGTCGTACACATCCAGATAATCCTCGTGGTTGCGAATATCCGCGATGCGGCGATACACATCCAACCGCTGAGCGTTGGCGGCGATATAGCTTTCGGGAATGTGCGCCGGCACCTGCAAATCGATCAGGCATTCCGGCTCGCGCTGTACCTTTTCGCCCTTTTGCTCGCCCACCGCTTCGGACAACAGCCGCAGATACATATCGTAGCCGACCGCCTCCATATGCCCGTGCTGCTGCGCGCCCAGCATATTGCCCGCGCCGCGAATTTCCATATCCCGCATCGCGATCTTAAAGCCCGCGCCGAATTCGGTGAATTCGCGCACCGCCTCCAACCGCTTGGTCGCCACATCGGTCAGCACCTTGCCCCGCACAAAGGTGAGATACGCAAACGCCCGGCGGGACGAACGCCCCACCCGTCCGCGCAGCTGGTGCAGCTGGGACAAGCCGAACCGGTCGGCGTTTTCAATAATCAGCGTGTTGGCGTTGGGAATATCCACACCGGTTTCGATGATGGTGGTGCACACCAACACATCGATCTCCTGTTCCAGCATCTGCTGCCAGATGTCGGACAACTGCTCTTCGGTCATTTTGCCGTGGGCAATGCCGATGCGCGCCTCGGGAATACGCATCTGGATGCCCGCCGCGCATTGTTCAATGCTTTCCACCCGGTTGTGCAGATAATACACCTGCCCGCCGCGCCGCAGCTCCCGCCGGATGGCATCCATCAAAATGTTGTTGTCATGTTCCAGCACATAAGTCTGCACCGGGCGGCGATCCATCGGCGCTTCTTCGATCACCGACATATCGCGGATGCCGCTCATCGCCATGTTCAGCGTGCGGGGAATAGGGGTGGCGGACAGCGTCAGCACATCCACCGCCGGTGCCATCTCTTTGATGCGCTCCTTTTGCGCCACGCCGAACCGCTGCTCTTCGTCCACGATGAACAGCCCCAAATCGCGGAATTTCACATCCTTGGACAGCATCCGATGGGTGCCCACCAGAATATCCAGCTCACCGGTGCGCGCCTTGCGCAAAATCTCCTCCTGCTGCTTGGGGGTACGGAACCGGCACAGCATATCAATGCTGACCGGGAACCCCTCAAACCGCCGCACCAGCGTGTTGTAATGCTGGAACGCCAGAATGGTGGTGGGCACCAGCAGCACACACTGCTTGCCCTGCGTGACACACTTGAACGCGGCGCGCAGCGCCACCTCGGTCTTGCCAAAGCCGACATCGCCGCACAGCAGCCGATCCATCGGCACCGGTCGCTCCATATCCGCCTTGATCTCGGCGGCGCATCGCAGCTGGTCATCGGTTTCTTCAAACTCAAACCGCCGTTCAAAATCGAATTGCCATTCGCCGTCCGGGTCAAACGCAAACCCGGGCGTCGCCATCCGCTGGCTATATAGCTTGATCAGCTGGTCGGCAATATCCTTGACCGCCGCGCGCACCCGCGTTTTGGTCTTTTGCCATTCGGTACCGCCCAACCGGTGCAGCTTCACGGTGACATCGTCCTTGGTACCGATGTATTTGGACACCAGATCCATCTGGGTCACCGGCACATACAGCGTGTCGCCCTTATCGTACTGCAGCTTGATATAATCCTTCACCACGCCCTGCACCGTCAGCTGCTGGATTCCCTGATACAGCCCAATACCGTGCGCCGCGTGCACAATATAGTCGCCTACATGCAACTCGGACAGACTGTGGATCTCCGCGCCCTTGTGGCGGCTGCCCGCGCGCACCTTGCGCCGCTTTTGGGCGATGCGCCCGTGGGTGATGATGCAAATGCCCGCATCCGGGTACTCGGCACCGGCGGATAACCCGCCGCGGATCACCGTCACCCGGTGCTTCGCCAGCTCCTGCGGCGCGGGGGCATACAGCGCGGGCACTCCCCGCCCGACCAGATCCTCCGCCAGCGTTTGGGCGGCTTTTTCCTCCGCCCCCGCCAGCACCAGACAGCTCAGCCCCCGCTTGAGCGCATCCTGCAGATCATCCACCAGCAGATCCAGATTGCCCGACCACACCGGCAGCTGTCGGGCGGTGACATTGTACAGCTCCTTCAGCGGAATATCCCCGCCCGAATGGGCAAAGGTATCCAGCAAAATCGCGCCGCCCGCCTGCATTTTCTGCAACAGCGCTGCATCATCCAGCATATACTCGGACAACCCGCGGCACAGCTGCCCCTGTTCCAGCAGCAAACGAATATCCTCCTGCAGCTGCCAATGCGCCGTGCGCGCCCGGTCGCGCGCTTTGGTCCATTCGGACACAAACAGCAGCGCCCCCTGCCCATAATCAAACAAGGTGGCGGGCTGCTCATAAATCAACGGAATATATTTGTCCAGCGAAGCGGGCATGCTGCCGCCCCGCAGCCGATCCACATCCGCCAGCAGATTTTCTTTGGCAGCGGCGGCTGTTTTGCCGCGCAGCGACTTGGCCAACTGCTCAATTTGACCGGCGAGCGCGTCCGCATCGTCATACATGATCTCCGCCGCCGGCGAAATGGACACGCTTTTCAGCGGCTCGGTGCGCCGCTGGGTGATGAGATCAAAATAGGACAGCGTGTCCACCGCGTCGCCCCACAGCTCCAACCGCACCGGCGCGGGAAAATCCGCCGCGTACATATCCACAATGCCGCCCCGCACTGCGAATTGACCGGGACCCTCGATCTGGTCGCACCGCTCGTATCCGGCTGCCGCCAGTGCGGCGGGCAGATCGGGCACCGGCAGCGGCTGCCCCTCGGTCAAAGTCAGCGTACGGGAGCGCAGCACCGCGGGCGGCAGCGTAAACTGCACCGTCGCGTCGATACCGGCGACCACGCAATCGAAGTGTCCCGCCGCCATTTGCGACAACACGCCCAACCGCAGCTGCTCATACTCGCGCGAGGCAGATTCCACCCGCTGCAGCGACAGGTCGCGCGCCGGCAAAAACAGCGGCGAGCGCCCCAGCGCCGTCAGATCCTCGCAAAGGCGGGTCGCCTCCGATTCGTCCGGCACCACCACCACGGCGGGGCGTCCGGTCACGGCGCAAAGCGCGTGAATGGTCAGCACCTTGTGGATATGCCCCAGTCCTGTCATGCACACCGGCAGCCGCCCGTGCTGCACATCGCCGCAAAGAGCGGCAAATTCCGGCTGTTTTTGTAAGCTTCGTTCAATAACGCCCATGCTCTACCTCTATCGAAAATCTCGAAATATCAACGGGAAAATTGGTTCATCGCGGCATCGATGTCGCCCTCAGCAATCAGGCAGGCCGCATCGGCAGCGCGCTTCGCCGCCTCCACCATCAGCGGTTGTTCCTCTTTTGTGAACTTGGACAGCACCCACGCCGCCAGATCATAATCGGGATGCGGCTTGGCGCCCACCCCCAGCTTGATGCGGGGGAACTCGTCGCTGCCGGTCAGCGTGATGATGCTGCGCATCCCTTTTTGTCCGCCGTCACTGCCCTTGCGGCGAATACGGATTTTGCCCACCGGCAGCGAAATGTCATCCATCATCACCAGCACCTGCGCAGGGGTCAGCTTGTAAAACTGCATCGCCTCGCGCACCGCCTCGCCGCTGTTGTTCATATAGGTTTGCGGCATCATCAGCAGCACCCGCTTGTCGCCGATGGTGGTCTCGCCGCAATAGGATTTGTATTTGATGCGCTTCACCTCGGCCCCCAGCTTGTCAGCCAGCGCCTCCATGGCGATAAAGCCCGCGTTGTGGCGGGTGGCTTCGTATTGCTTGCCGGGGTTGCCCAGCCCCACGATCATAAAATCGACCGGCCCCGTCGGCTTTTTCTTAAAAAACATACCGCTTTCTCCTTAACGCCCAAAAAGGACGAACGCTGACCGTCCGTCCTTTTTGCTGTATTTTCGACAATCCCGACTACAATCAAACAAACATAATGGAAACCGGCTTATCCTCATAGATACGCTCGATCGCCTCGGAAAATACCGGCGCCACATCCAGCTGCACAAATTTGTCCAGCCATTTATCCGGCGTCAGCACGATGGTATCCAGCAGCACGACCTTGTCGATCACGCTGTCGCGGATACGCTCCACCGCCGGGCCGGACAGCACACCGTGGGTCGCCGTCGCGATCACGCTCTTGGCACCGCCCTTTTCCACCAGCGCGGTGGCGGCGTTGCACAGCGTACCGGCGGTATCGATCATATCGTCCACCAGGATCACGCGTTTATCCCGCACATCACCGATAATGTTCATCACTTCGCACACATTGGCGCGCTGACGGCGCTTGTCCACAATGGCGAGCGACAGATCCAGCCGCGACGCAAAGTTGCGCGCACGGGTGACCGAGCCCAGATCAGGCGAAACCACCACATACTCGTCTTTCTGGTTGCCCACCAGATCGCGGAAGTAGTTAGCAAGGATCGGCGCACCCAGCAGATGATCCACCGGGATGTTGAAAAAGCCCTGAATCTGCGAAGCGTGCAGATCCATCGTCAGCACACGGTCGGCGCCCGCCGCCGTGATCAGATCGGCGACCAGCTTGGCCGAGATCGGATCGCGGGCTTTCGCCTTGCGGTCCTGCCGCGCATAGCCCATATACGGGATAACCGCCGTGATCCGCGCCGCCGACGCGCGTTTGAACGCATCGATCATGATCAGCAGCTCCATCAGGTTGTCGTTGACCGGCGCGCAGGTGGATTGCACCACAAACACATCCGAGCCACGAACCGATTCGTTGATGGAAACCGAGATCTCACCATCGCTGAAGGTCTTGACTTCCGATTTGCCCAGCGGCACACCCAGTGCCTCTGCGATCTTACCCGCCAGCTGGGGGTTGGAATTGGCCGCGAAAATTTTGATGTCCTTACCGTGAAAATTCATTTGTCGTCCTCGCCCTTCTCCGTCAAGATTGTACGCAAAACATCATACCAAGTTTATTATGACAAAAAACCGCGCACTTTGCAAGGGCTTTTCTTAAATAAAACAAACGGAGTATGAAAGGTTTTTCCGAATAAGTTTGTGCAAAGGGACAATTTACAAAGAATTTCAAAATTTTTTTGAAAAGGGATAGCAAAACCGGAAAATCTCTGGTATAATGCATAGGATAGTTGTGTGGTGGCTTTTGCGCGCCGCGCAACGGGTTTGTCTATCTTTTTTGGTTAAGATCCAGGCAAAAATAAAGGAGCTATAGGAGGTCCCAAAACATGAGTCAAAAGTTTGTCTACCTGTTCTCTGAGGGTAACAAAGACATGCGCAACCTGCTGGGCGGTAAAGGTGCAAACCTCGCCGAAATGACCGGTCTCGGTCTGCCGGTGCCGCAGGGCTTCACCATCACCACCGAAGCCTGCACCCAGTACTATGAAGATGGTCGCAAGATCAACGATGAGATCAAAGACCAGATCATGGAGTACATCGTGAAGATGGAAGGCATCACCGGCAAAAAATTCGGTGATAAAGAAAATCCGCTGCTGGTATCGGTTCGTTCCGGTGCGCGCGCGTCCATGCCCGGCATGATGGACACCATCCTGAACCTCGGCTTGAACGAGGATGTGGTGGAAGCCATCGCCGCCAAATCCGGCAACCCCCGTTGGGCTTGGGACTGCTATCGCCGCTTTATCCAGATGTATTCCGACGTGGTTATGGAAGTCGGTAAAAAATACTTCGAGCAGCTCATCGACGAGATGAAAGAAGCTCGCGGCGTGACCCAGGATGTCGAGCTGACTGCCGACGACCTGAAAGAGCTGGCTGGCCAGTTCAAAGCCGAATACAAAAACAAGATCGGCACCGATTTCCCGTCCGATCCCAAAGAGCAGCTCATGGGCGCTATCGAAGCGGTGTTCCGTTCTTGGGACAACCCGCGCGCCAATGTGTATCGCCGCGACAACGACATCCCGTATTCTTGGGGTACCGCTGTCAACGTGCAGATGATGGCGTTCGGTAACATGGGTAACGATTGCGGTACCGGCGTGGCCTTCACCCGTGACCCCGCGACCGGCGAAAAAGGCCTGATGGGCGAATTCCTGGTCAACGCGCAGGGCGAAGACGTTGTGGCTGGTGTGCGTACTCCCATGCCCATCGCCAAAATGGCGGAAGAGTTCCCGGAAGCGTTCGCGCAGTTCAAAACCGTGTGCGCCACTCTGGAGGATCACTACCGCGATATGCAGGATATGGAGTTCACCGTGGAATCCGGCAAACTGTATATGCTGCAGACCCGTAACGGCAAACGTACCGCGAAAGCGGCTTTGAAGATCGCCTGCGACCTGGTGGACGAAGGCATGATCGATAAGAAACAGGCGGTCGCCATGATCGACCCGCGTAACCTGGACACCCTGCTGCACCCGCAGTTTGATGTCAAAGCGCTGAAAGCGGCTACTCCGGCCGGCAAAGGTCTGGGCGCTTCGCCCGGCGCTGCCTGCGGTAAAGTCGTGTTCACGGCTGACGACGCGGTGGAATGGAACAAACGCGGCGAGAAGGTCGTTCTGGTTCGTCTGGAAACCTCTCCCGAAGACATCACCGGCATGAAAGCCTCTCAGGGCATCCTGACGGTGCGCGGTGGTATGACCTCCCACGCGGCGGTTGTGGCGCGCGGCATGGGCACCTGCTGTGTGTCCGGTTGCGGCGACATCGTGATGGACGAGGAAAACAAGAAATTTACGCTGGCCGGCAAAACCTACCACGAGGGTGATTACATCTCCATCGATGGTTCCACCGGTAACATCTACGACGGCATCATCCCGACCGTTGACGCGGAGATCGCGGGCGAATTCGGCCGCATCATGGCATGGGCGGACGAGTTCCGCACCCTGGGTGTGCGCACCAACGCCGACACCCCCACCGACGCTGTCAAAGCGCGTGAGCTGGGCGCCGAAGGCATTGGCCTGTGCCGTACCGAGCACATGTTCTTCGAAGCGGACCGCATCGCGGCGTTCCGCGAGATGATCTGCTCCGACACGGTGGAAGAGCGCGAAGCGGCTCTGGCCAAGATCCTGCCGTATCAGCAGGGCGACTTTGAGAAACTGTACGAGGCGCTGGAAGGCAATCCTGTGACCATCCGCTTCCTCGACCCGCCGCTGCACGAGTTCGTTCCCACCGAGGAAGCGGACATCAAAGCGCTGGCGGAAGCTCAGGGCAAATCGGTCGAAACCATCAAAGCGATCATCCAGTCGCTGCACGAGTTCAACCCGATGATGGGTCACCGTGGCTGCCGCTTGACCGTCACCTATCCGGAAATCGCGAAAATGCAGACCCAGGCGGTTATCCGTGCGGCGATCAATGTGAAGAAAGCGCACGCCGATTGGAACATTGTTCCCGAAATCATGATCCCGCTGGTTGGCGAGGTCAAAGAGCTGAAATTCGTGAAAGATGTTGTCACCGCTACCGCTGATGCGGAGATCGCGGCGGCCGGCATTGATCTGAAATACGAAGTGGGCACCATGATTGAGATCCCGCGTGCTGCTCTGACGGCGGATGAGATCGCGAAAGAGGTTGACTTCTTCTGCTTCGGCACCAACGACCTGACCCAGATGACCTTCGGCTTCAGCCGTGACGACGCTGGTAAGTTCCTGGATGCCTACTATGACACCAAGATCTACGAGAACGATCCGTTCGCGAAGCTGGATCAGAAGGGCGTTGGCGCTCTGATGAAGATGGCTGTGGAGCTGGGCAAGGGTGTCAACCCGACCCTGCATTGCGGCATCTGCGGCGAGCACGGCGGCGACCCGTCTTCTGTCGAGTTCTGCCACCAGATCGGTCTGGACTATGTGTCCTGCTCGCCCTTCCGTGTACCGATCGCTCGTTTGGCGGCGGCGCAGGCGGCTATAAAGGACGGCAGGAACTAATCGAGTATACCAAATTTGCTGAGTTCACTCTCACAAAAGAGGATGCCGTGAGATACCTGTATGCCGATTCCGCAAAGCACCGTGTGCACCGCTGGAAAGACATTAAGGTAAGCTTGTATATTTAAAACGAAATCCCTCTACCGATTTTTCGGCAGAGGGATTTTTGTATAATCGAACATTTTTTAATTACCTCCTTTTGCGGTATAATATACTCGCAAAGGAGGTTTACTATATGAAAGACGAATTTATATCAAGAGTAGGTTTGTGGGGGCAAAGACATTATAACTTTCTGAAAAAGAACAATCCGACGGTTATCAATGTAATGCGGTTAAACGGCACGCTTGAGCAGTATCTGAACGACCTCGACCGAAACGCGCAGGAAATGTTTGAGCTGTTGACAAAACAGTATGCTGAACTTGAAGGCATTACCGAAGAGCTCAAAGAAGAAAATCAAATGAAATGGGTTAGTCAGATTAACAGCATTAAAGCAAGGGTAATCGGTATTGTAAATGCTGAACTTATTTATATCTGAAAAAGCGGGGCTTCGGCTCCGCTTTTTGCATATTCAAAGTGTTTGGTAGAAAATAGCGTTCACTATTTTCTGTAAATGCTTGATTTTTCGTAGAAAATAGTGTATAATAAATTCGTATAACACCGCTGCTTACGGAAGGTGCATTTGAATGAAGCGACCGAATTATCTAAACCAAATACGAAATATAATAGCAAAGTCTGAAAACGGCTCTGTTTTTGTGTCAACAGATTTTACCGATATTACCGATAAAAAGACCGTTAATATGGCATTGCTTCGCCTTGCCGACGAAGGGCTTGTCAAAAAAATACTGTTCGGCGTTTATTATAAACCCGAATATAACGAACTGCTCGGCGAAACCGTTGCACCGTCGCCGAACAAGGTCGCTCATGCACTTGCCCGCAATTTCGGCTGGACGATTGTCCCCTGCGGTGATACGGCGCTGAACCTTTTGGGGCTCTCAACCCAGGTTCCTTCTCAGTGGGTTTATGTGTCTGATGGTGCGTATAAAGAATATTCTTTTGACAACACTGTGATAAAATTCAAGCGAACAACGAACAAGGAAATATCTAAGCTTTCCTATAAAACGGCGCTGACTATTCAGGCACTGAAAGCACTCGGCAAGAACAATGTATCTGAGCAAATCATTTGCCGCTTAAAAAAAGCGCTCAGCGAAGAAGAGAAAGAAAAGATGCTTACGGAGGCAAAATCCGCCACTTCATGGGTTTATGAATACATTAAAGCAATTTGCAAAGGTGACGAGTAATGAGAGATATTGCAAAACTGAATGAAAACGATAAAAAGGCGCTGTTTCACAATACAGCCGCTAAAATGGGTATGACCGACGCCATTATTGAAAAAGATTTTTGGGTGTGCTATATGCTGGATTATCTTTTTCATCGCTGCGCATGGAAAAACAATATTGCTTTCAAGGGCGGTACAAGCCTTTCAAAGGCATACGGCTTGATTGAACGCTTTTCCGAGGATATTGACTTGATTCTCGACTGGCGCGTTCTCGGCTACGAAAAGGACGAGCCGTGGGCAGACAGGAGTAACACCAAACAGGATGACTTTAATAAAGAAGCGGGTACAAAAACCGAAGCGTTTTTGAGAAACGAATTTATGCCTGCCGTTATAACGGATTTGCAAAGCGAACTTTCCTATGATGTAAATTGCTATATAGAGGACGACGATCCGCAAACGGTGGTTTTCGCTTACAACCGCAGCTTTGACGATTCGGCGATTCTGCCTGTGATTCGTCTTGAAATCGGAGCGCTTGCGGCGTGGACTCCGGCTGAAGAAAAGCCAATTACCCCTTACGCCGCCGAGCAGTACGGCAGACTTTTCAAGCAACCGAGCACCGAGATATTGACCGTTTTGCCGAAACGCACATTTTGGGAAAAGGTTACGATTTTACATAGAGAGGCGTACCGCCCCGAAAACAGCGTCTTGCCAACAAGATATTCCCGCCATTATTATGATCTTTATTGTATGGCAAATTCGTCTGTAAAAGCTGAGGCTTTCGCAGACTTAGACCTGCTTGATAAAGTTGTACGTTTTAAGGATAAATTCTACCGTTGCTCGTGGGCAAGATACGACGAAGCCAAACCCGGTACTATGAAATTGATACCAAGCGAGAAAAATATCAAAGTCCTCAAAGATGACTATGAGCATATGAAGAATATGATCTACGGCGAAAAACCGGATTTTGATGTGATCTTGGAAGCGGTAAAGCAGCTCGAAGATGAAATTAACGCGTTGTGAGTCCGTTTTATGGGACACCTAATATGATAGGATATACTTGTGTTCGAGTATCCTGACGAAAAATGGAGGTAATTCAAATGGCTAAAGCCGCCGCTAAACCTAAAAAAGAAGTTTCAATGGAAGAAGCGTTGTGGAAATCCGCTGACAAACTTCGTGGCTCTGTTGAGCCTGCCGAGTACAAGCACGTTGTTCTCAGCCTTTTCTTCCTTAAATTTGCGAGTGATAAATTTGAAGCACAGAGAAAGACCATCGCTGAGAAATTTGGCGAAAAGTTCATCGACAATGTGGCTTTCTATACAAAGGACAATGTTTTCTTTCTTCCCGAAGATAGCCGTTGGTCTTATATCATTGAACACGCAAAGCAAGATGATATTGCTCTTAAAATAGACACTGCCCTATATAACATCGAAAAGGCGAACCCTGCTCTCAGAGGTGCGCTGCCTGATAACTACTATTCAAGATTACATATTGATACCGCTAAACTTGCTTCTCTGCTTGATGAGATAAACCGCATTAACACCGACGATAAGGAAAACGATATTATCGGTCGTGTGTATGAGTATTTCCTGAGCAAGTTCGCACTTGCCGAAGGTAAAGGCAAAGGCGAGTTCTATACGCCTAAGTGCATCGTTAATCTGATTGCCGAAATGCTTGAACCCTACGACGGTATCCTCTACGATCCTTGTTGCGGTTCGGGCGGTATGTTCGTTCAGTCAATCAAATTCGTTGAAGCACATAGCGGAAACAAGAAAAAGGTATCCATCTACGGTCAGGAATATACCAACACCACTTTCAAACTTGCAAAGATGAACTTGGCTATTCGTGGCATCTCCGCAAATCTCGGAGAAATGGCTGCAAACACCTTCACCAATGACCAACATAAAGACCTTAAAGCAGATTACATTATGGCAAACCCGCCTTTCAATCAGAAAGAATGGAGAGCCGACAACGAACTTATAGATGATCCCCGTTGGAACGGCTATGAAGTACCGCCGACAAGCAATGCGAACTACGGTTGGATTTTGAACATCGTTTCCAAACTCTCGCAAAACGGTGTTGCGGGCTTTCTGCTTGCAAACGGTGCTTTGTCCGATGACGGCACAGAGTTAAAAATCAGAGAGCAACTTATTAGGAACAACCTTGTTGAAGCGATTATCATTCTGCCGAGAAGCCTTTTCTACACTACGGATATAAGCGTTACGCTTTGGATACGCAATAAGAATAAAAAGGCTCGTGTTGTAGAACAGAACGGAAAATTGAAACGCTATCGTGACAGAGAGAAAGAAATTCTCTTTATGGATCTCCGTCAAATGGGAAGCCCTTATGAGAAGAAGTATATCGAACTGACCGAAGAAGATCGTGCAAAGGTTACTTCTGTTTATCACGCTTGGCAACAAGAGGGCTACGAGAAAACATATCAGGATGTGCCTGAGTTCTGCTACTCCGCATCTTTTGATGAGGTGGAAGAAAAAGGCTTCACTCTTGTTCCGAGCCGCTATATTGAGTTTGTCAACAGAGATGAGAACATCGACTTTGATACGAAGATGAAAACTTTGCAGGGAGAATTGAAAGAACTTCTCGTTGCAGAAGAAAAATCAAAAGCCGACCTTCTCTCCGTCTTTAAGGAGTTGGGTTATGAAATCGAATTATGATCTCTTAGGTAATCATATCCGTTTAATTGATAACCGCAATAAAGACCTTGTAACCGAGCAAGTATTGGGCATAAACATTGACAAGTTCTTTATGCCTTCGGTTGCAAATGTTATCGGCACGGATCTGAGCAAATATAAGCTAATTCAAAAAGGTAATTTTGCTTGTAACCCTATGCATGTCGGTCGTGATGAGCGACTTCCGGTTGCACTTTACTCAGAAGATACGCCTGCTATTGTTTCTCCTGCATACTTTATGTTTGAGATAAAGGATACGACCGTCCTCAATGCGGACTTTTTGATGATGTGGTTTCGCAGACCTGAATTCGACAGAATATGTTGGCTGCATACAGACGGTAGTGTTCGTGGCGGAATTACTTGGGATGATATTTGCAGAATGGAAATACCCGTTCCGCCGATAGACGAACAAATAGAAATCGTAAACAGTTATCAGGCTATTACCGAGCGAATTAAATTAAAGAAGCAGATAAACGATAATTTAGCGGCTTAGCAACTCGCTAATTGACTTAAAAGATTTCCTTGCAAATCAATTAAGTAGTTGATTTCTTTTGCGTTTCGCTCTATTATCCGATTGAATTTACAAAACTGTTGAGTAATTGTTTTCATCGTTTCTTCATCAGGAATGATTACGGGGTGAGCCTTTACAATATCAGTTTTTAAGTTGTTAAACACACTGCCGTTGCTTGAAGAAACCAAACTTTGCCGTTCACTCAAAAAATGATAATACATATATTCTTGGGTTACTCTTTTATAGTTATCAATGATTAACCAACCATCGTGAACGCAAGCAGTTATTTTCATAATCATAGGCAGCCCCGGTGAAGCGCTGTTTGATACAATCATCATTCCTTCGGTAACTGTTCTACTACTTGACACTCCTTCAGATATGATGCACTCAGCGGTTCCAAATAAATACTTGGATACACTTGAAGAAGCATCTGAGATTTTTACCCAAGGCATACCCGTTTGGCTCATATAATCTTGGATTGGTCTTGGAGAAGCACCCCTGATAACCGATACAACATCACCAATAGTTGCTTTTTCCCAAGTAGTTGGCATATTGCCACCATACCGTTCAAAGGTGACAAAATGAGCCTTAAAAATAGCCATAGCAGTCGCTTCTAAATTATCGTTTAGCGAACATATCAATAACTCTCGTGAGTGGTGGGAGTTAAACAAAAGGAACACCACTCCATAGTCGTTCTCAATAATTGTCAAAGGAGAATTGGCTATGAAACAACATTTGATTAACGATGTTATTCAGGGTATGATCCCCTATTTGGATAACGCACAAGCAGAAAAACTACAAGAGGTTCTGCAACACACACTTTTCAACTACAAAGTGGTTGAAAATAAAGGGAACGAGGAAATCTCAGAGCAAAACTTAGTTGAGTTGTTCTTATCGGCAAAACGAATTGAGGGCTGCTCTGAGAAGTCCTTAAAATATTACGAGTCAACAATTACGTCTATGTTGAGCGAGTTGGGCAAAAGCGTAAAGCACATCGTAACAGATGACATTCGCACCTACCTGACCGAGTATCAGGCTCGTAAGCAATCAAGCAAGGTAACGATAGACAATATCAGAAGAATACTGTCAAGTTTCTTCTCTTGGCTTGAAGATGAGGATTACATACTCAAAAGTCCGGTGCGACGAATACATAAAGTCAAAACCGGAACGAACATTAAGGAAACATACACCGACGAAGCACTTGAACTGATGCGGGATAACTGCACGGAACTTAGGGACTTGGCAATTATAGATATGCTTGCTTCAACGGGTATGCGTGTTGGCGAGATGGTTTTGCTCAACCGTGAGGATATTGATTTTAACGAGCGAGAATGTGTTGTTTTCGGCAAGGGCGATAAAGAACGAATTGTTTACTTTGACGCACGGACGAAAATACACTTGCAGAACTATCTGAACAGTCGTGATGACGGCAATCCTGCTCTGTTTGTGTCTTTGCAAAAGCCACATAATCGCTTGCAGATCAGCGGCATTGAAGTCAGGTTACGACAATACGGGAAACGCTTGGGACTGAATAAAGTGCATCCCCACAAATTCAGAAGAACCCTTGCAACAATGGCGATAGACAAAGGAATGCCCATAGAGCAACTTCAGCAACTCTTAGGACATAGAAGAATAGACACGACCTTGCAGTACGCAATGGTAAAGCAAAGTAATGTTAAGATAGCGCATAGAAAATACATTGGTTGAGGTGATGAGAATGAAGGACGGATACAAACATCTTGGTGAGTACATCAGACAGGTTGATATTCGGAACACAGACGGCAAAGAAGAAAATCTTTTGGGCGTATCGGTTCAAAAGCAGTTCATTCCTTCTATTGCAAACACGGTTGGCACAGATTTTACTAAGTACAAGGTTGTTAAAAAGGGACAGTTTACATACATTCCCGACACTTCTCGCAGGGGAGATAAAATCGGAATAGCACTTCTTAAAGACTACGAAGAAGGGCTTGTAAGCAATGTCTATACCGTATTTGAGGTCGTAGACACCGAAAAACTTTTACCTGAATATCTTATGCTTTGGTTTAGCCGCCCTGAGTTCGATAGATATGCTCGTTTCAAATCTCACGGAAGTGTCCGTGAAGTATTTGATTGGAACGAAATGTGTATGGTTGAACTTCCCGTGCCGGCAATCGAAGAACAGAGAAAAATTGTAAAAGCATATAAAGCAATCACCGATAGAATTGCATTGAAGAAGCAGATAAACGATAATTTAGAAGCGACTGCTCAAGCAATTTTTCAAGAACAATTTGCTTCTTATTACGGTCTTTCTGAACTTCCTGAAGGTTGGAAGTTAATCAATTTAGAAAATCTATGCACCGTAAAAGGCGGTAAACGCTTACCCGCTGATTGTGAACTGCTCAACACACCAACTAATCATCCCTATATCCGTGTCCGAGATGTAGGAAGTAGTCGATATGTGTGTCTGACCGACCAATTTCAATATATCGACGAGGAAACACATTCTGCAATTTCTCGATATATCGTGAATACAGGCGATATAGTTATATCTATCGTTGGCACTATTGGTTTAATTGGAAAAATCCACTCTTCTCTTGATAATGCTAACTTAACAGAGAACTGTGTTAAACTTTCAGGCATTCATACAGTAACTTCCGATTATCTTTACTACACTCTTTGTTATAAAAAACAGATCAAAGAGATAGAATTGCTGACCGTAGGTGCAGTTCAAGCAAAGTTGCCGATGTATAATATCCAATCTATGAAAATACTCGTGCCGCCGGAAACGGTTATCAGAGAATTTCAAAACAAAATAGATACTTTTAACGGACAAGTTGAGGCAAACACCATTGAAATTCAGAGTCTTAACGAGTTGCAACAGGTATTACTTGCGAAACTGTCGGGTTAAGCCGCTAAATTATCGTTTAACGGAGGAAAGTATGTCAGTAGCAGATATAATTCAAATAATCATCGGCGTGTTATCGTTGATAGCCACCATAGCGGTTTCGTTTCTGATCTATTGGCTGCAAACACGGCACGAAAAAGAAATACAAAAGTTGCAGGAAGAAAAAGAGCGAATAGATTTAGAAACAAAAGCACGGGAGTTTTTGATTGATAACGAGTCCGAAAGAGATTATTTGGCTTGGTGTATTATAGCCGCTAACCAACATCCGCTTGAAAGACATTCGAGAAAGATTTACACGGAATACTGCCGTTGTACCGAAGAACTCCAAAATGAAATCTTGCGTCAAGCAGGATATAATACCCGTCAAATAAAAGATACCCGTTGGGTGCAGAACTGCATAGCAGCATTGGAAAATGATATAAAGCGATTTAATCTCGGCGGCAATTATCTGTACGACGGAGCGAAGTATTTTCATAGGAGTTATGAGTATTACCGTGATTTGGAATGGAATGATACTCAGAGAGTATTCAAACCTATAAACAAGGATAACCGTTGTAGTGCTGCTTTTAATATGAGCCAACTGTCTATTGCAGATTATGTAGACGAGTATTTCTATTACTACATAGATGGGCGTATGGAATTTGGTGATGAGAAGCCGACTCCACCGATGGATTTGGTGTGGTTCTCTCAGAACCTCGGAACTTGCAAGGAAGAAATCGTTTGTATGTGGTTAATGGAACTGATAGAAAGCATCGCTATCATTGTCACGAACAGAAAGCCCGATGAAGGAATAAATCAGAACCCGTTGGAATATACGGGCGCACAAGCCGAAACATTTGAGGACAAGTATTACGAGGTGTTACAAGCACTTTACAATGCTTATTATGTGAGTGTTGCCGAGAGCAAAAGCAAGAAACGGCAACGCAAAAAGGAGTGAACGCAATGGCAAACTTTAACGAACACGCATTAGAGATGTCGATAATGCAGTTATTCAAAGAGGAAGGCTATGAATACATAAGCGGTGAACAGATCCACAGGGAAAGAACCTATGTGCTTCTTACTGATGATTTGAAGCAGTATCTCTATGCCCGTTATGCCAAAGACGGTATCACTCCGAGTGAAGTGGATAGCATTATTCTTATGCTTCGTAATACTTCCGGCACTCTCTATGAAGCGAATAAGACCATATACAAAATGCTCTGTGACGGTTTTATATTCAACCGTGAGGACAGAACCCAAAAGGATATTTTCATCGAACTGATTGACTTTGAGAACCCCGAAAACAACATTTTCAAAGCGGTAAATCAGTTTGAAATCATCGGCATTGATAATCAAATGCGTATTCCTGACGGAATTGTATTTGTAAACGGTATTCCCGTTGTCGTTCTTGAGTTTAAGAGTGCCGTAAAAGAGAACACAACGATTATGGACGCCTATACCCAACTTACTGTTCGTTATCGCCGTGATATTCCTGAGATTTTCAAGTATAACGCCTTTGTCGTAATAAGCGACGGTGCAAATAACAAATACGGTTCTTTGTTCAGTCCGTATGACTTCTTCTATGCGTGGAGAAAAGTTGACGCAGACGATGTTGACCGTGACGGAATTAACTCGCTTGTAACTATGATGCAGGGATTATTCCGCAAAGACCGTTTGCTTGCGGTTATCAAAGATTTTATTTATTTCCCCGACGCTTCGGATAAAGACCTGAAGATAGTATGTCGCTATCCGCAGTTCTTCGCTGCAAACAAACTTTATGAGAATATCAAGTTGCATTTACGCCCCGAAGGTGACGGAAAGGGCGGTACATATTTTGGTGCAACGGGTTGTGGTAAGAGTTACACTATGATGTTCCTTACCCGTATGCTTATGAAAAGCAAGTTTTTCCGTTCTCCTACTATTTTGATTATTACCGACCGAACAGACCTTGATGACCAATTATCCAAGCAGTTTGTCGGTTCTAAAAAATATATAGGTGATGATACCGTAGTCAGCATTGACTCCCGTGAAAAACTCCGCCAAGAACTTCAAGGCAGAGAAAGCGGCGGCGTCTATTTGACCACCATTCAAAAGTTCACCGAGGATTTGCAAATGCTGACCGACAGAAGCAATGTCATTTGTATTTCCGATGAAGCACACCGCAGTCAGGTTAATCTCGACCAAAAGGTTAAGATTACCGACACGGGCGTAGAGCGAACCTACGGCTTTGCAAAGTATTTGCACGACTCATTACCCAACGCTACTTATGTCGGCTTCACGGGAACGCCTATTGATCCTACAATCGAAGTCTTTGGCGGCATTGTGGACTCTTATACAATGACTGAGTCGGTTCGTGACGGTATCACAGTTAATCTCGTTTATGACGGTCGTGCAGCCCGTGTAACTCTTGACCAAGCAAAAATTCAAGAGATTGAGGACTACTATGCCAAATGCGAGAACGACGGCGCAAATGAACACCAAGTTGAGGAAAGCAAAAAAGCAGTTGCTAATATGGAAATCATCATTGGCGATCCCGACAGGCTTCGTGCCGTAGCACAGGACTTCATAGAGCATTACGAAAACCGTGTTGAAGAAGGCGCAACGGTTGCAGGCAAGGCTATGTTTGTCTGTGCCAACCGCAATATTGCTTATTCCTTTTATAAAATTGTTATCGAACTTCGCCCTGAATGGGCAGAAAAGAAAATCTGTGCCGACGGCGCTGAACTCACGGAGAAAGATAAGAAAGAGTTAAAGCCCATCGAAAAAATCAGAATGGTTATGACTCGCAATAAAGATGATGAGCCTGAACTGTACGAAATGCTCGGCACAAAAGAAGATAGAAAAGAACTCGACCGTCAGTTTAAGAATGTCAAGTCCAATTTCAAAATCGCCATAGTTGTTGATATGTGGCTCACCGGATTTGATGTTCCCGCCCTTGATACCATTTATATTGACAAGCCTATTCAGCAGCACACGCTCATTCAGACGATTTCCCGTGTAAATCGTGTTTATGAGGGCAAAGACAAGGGCTTAATCGTCGATTACATCGGCATTAAGAAAAATATGAATATGGCTCTTAAAAAGTACACGAACTTTGAAACAGAAGAATTTGAGGGCGTTGAGCAGTCTATTACTATCGTTAAGGATCAGTTGGAAGTGCTTGCTCAGATGTTCCATAACTTCAATAGCAAAGACTTCTTCTGTGGCTCTCCGGTGGAGCAACTTGCCTGCCTTAACAGAGCAGTTGAGTATGTTCAACTTACCGAGGAACTTGAAACAAGGTTTATGGCAGCGGTCAAGAGAATGAAGCAGGCATTTAACCTTTGCAGTTCAAGCGAAAAGTTCACAGATGATGATAAAGACCATATCTCGTTCTACTGTGCAGTTCGCTCAATTCTCTTTAAGTTGACAAAAGGCGATGCACCCGATACTGCTCAGATGAACGCAAGAGTTCGTGAACTCTTAGAGGGTGCTATTCAATCGGACGGCATCGAAGAACTGTTTGAAACGGGCAAGCATATCTCCGTCGATATTTTCAGCGATGAATATATGGACAAGATAAATGCTATCCAACTTCCCAACACCAAAATCAAACTGCTGCAACGGCTCTTATCTCAGGCGATTGAGGAATATAAGAAAGTCAACCGCATTATGAGTATGGAGTTTGCCGAAAGAATGAAGCGTGTTGTTGATGAATATAACAACCGCCGCAAGGACGAAGCCTTTGCCAACGAGGTTCTTGATGATGTTGCAGAGCAACTCGCAAAACTTTTGGAAGATCTCAAAAAAGAAAAAGATTCTTTCAAGGATATGGGCATTGACTATGAGGAAAAAGCCTTCTATGACATTCTGAACATCGTTGCTCGCAAATATGAGTTTGAATATCCTGATGATAAAATGATTGAACTATCGAAGCGTATAAAACTCATTGTTGATGACAAGGCTCGTTATACCGATTGGTCTACTCGTGACGATATTAAAGCAAACCTTCAGGTTGACCTCATTTTGTTACTTGATGAGTTTGATTACCCACCTGTAACGATTGATGATGTTTATAAAGAGGTCTTAGAACAGGCAGAGAATTTCAAAAAATATGTTTAAAAACGCTCCGACATTAACTGAAAAGTCAACGGCTTAGTTGTATTAATGCAGAAAGAAGGTAGAACATACTTTGACAGAAAGCCAATTTAATAGAACACTTGCTCTATGGAAAGCTTGCGAAAAGCACAATTTGACCACAGCTCAAATGTTTCACATATCTGAGATTATTCGCTCATACGCAAATCCCGACCTTATTATCTCTGCATATGAAAATGAGATTGAGAATTTGCCCCTTATAAACAATGTCCCAAGGAAAATTACACTGTGTTCAAACGGTATTTGCTACGGACCTTGCCCGGAGCCGGACGAGGAACGCATACAAAAAGTAACCGTTTCTGCAACAGGATGGGTTTACATCACGCTGAAAAACTATGAGGGAGTAACATTGCGGAAGATTCAAAAAAGAATATCTGCTGAAAAGGCTGTGGGTTGGCTTGGCGGTGTCGGCACGCATTTGTCGGTATTGATTGATTTGATGATGATAGCCGATGTCGGCTCGTGGGATGCTGTAATCGTAAATGAAGGAAACAAAAAGTTTCGCATTTTCGGGTATCTTTCCGAAGGCGACAAGTGGCTTGATAAGTATTCTGATGAGCTTCGTGAAATGCTTGATATGCCTGAACTTTATGTATTCAATAAAAAATCTTATTCTGCGGTAAGACTATGCAGTTGTGAATTTGAATACGGCGGAAAGCAATATTACTATCAAACAGAAGACAAAACCATTCATATCGGCGATATGGTAATCGTGCCTGTCGGAAAAAGCAACGAACATAAGAAAGTCCGCGTTGTCAATATCGAGAGTCTTGATGAAGCAGATCTTCCGTTTGAACTTGAACGAATAAAGACTATCATTTGCAAGATTGAACCTGATCCTCCGGGATCAGAATTGTTGGATTTGCCAAATTTTAATGAAAAATTCTCCGATGATGCTTTGGGTAGAGCACCCTCTGTATTCGAAATCGTGAAGTCCGCCATAGACAGTGCAGACTGTATGGGATTGCTTAAAATCGGTGCACCCCAAGACGAGTATGACGGCGAATCTCGCAGTATTGCTTCCAAAATCAAGCCGCAACAAGACATATATCAAATTGCGTCGGTGATTGCACAAGAAATGAGCGATAGTTTCAGTGAAGCGTTTGGGATTGACGGTTTTTTAGAAACAGCAGCCCAAATCAAAAAGAAATATGATTGCCTCTATCAGTTGAAAGGCGACTCTATACATATTATGGATATGCGTGAGTGCTTTGACAAAATGGGCGGCAAACAAGTCCGTGTTACGATGAAAGACGGAAAAGTTTTCACAGGAATTCTTGATGACTGGATTCAGGCACTTGATAATGAACCCGACCCCGAATCTATTTTCTTAAAAACCGCTGTGTATCCATGTATGGAGTTGTATGTGAAGGATATTCTTTTTATCTGTTTGAGTTTGGAAGACGGCCAAGAAAAAATGAGTTTGAAAGCAATACTGTCTTCGAAAAAGAAATTAACCGCCGAAGAAGCTGCGTCTTATATTGACACTATTGAAACCGAAAGGGAGCTTGCCGCTTTATTTGCCTATGTAGATAACAAAGCGTGGGATATTGCAGACAACAAATATGATTTCGAAGAAGGGACGGAACTACACAAATCAGCTTGCGAAGAAACTGATAAGTGGTTTGCTGTTGCGGATCGGTTAAAGGAGAAAATCTTTTCGATTCTTCGCCGCGAAAATGTTAGCATTCCCAAAAAAGGACAAATTGATGTACTTGTTCCTTTCATGAAAAGAAACGGATTTACCAACGAAAACGGATGGTGGAATTCTGTTTCATGATAGTATATTGAGATTTATCAAGTTTCATAAAGGCGGAGAATAGGATTTATGGATAAGAAAATAAAATTCACTCCTGAGCAATTAAACGAGCTTCAATCATTTTTAAGCAAAATGATTTTACAGCTACTATGACGCTGAATCGCGAATATCATTTTAATAGTGAACAATCTGAGATTTTTGTCCGCGCCAAAAAGATTTTCGGGAATTATTGGCTCGGAAATTTACGGTCGCTCGGTGTAAACCGAAAGATGAAAAACTTTTCAAAGGACTATCCGGTAAACTTTTTGGAGAATGCCGACGCGGACTATTTTTCCGAAGAAATTTCAAAAATCTATACAAACCCCGAAATGCTGACCGAGTACATAGACAGATTTTTTGAAATGTATGAAGAACCGGTTATGCTGGGGCTTGATTGCTATGCAAAATCCGTTAGTAAGGAAATTGACAACCTAACGGATGATGAAATACATACGGTTGTGGAAAAGGTCGCCGGAGTGATTGACGAGACATTGATTGAAACGGTTATGCAAGGTCAACAGGTTTCGGAAATTTTCGGCATTTCAAAAAAGATTCCGCAGCACGAGGATTTTTCTGAACAGTTGAACCAAGATAAAATTAACTTCTACAACAAGTGGACTCATTGCAAAACCAAGCTCGGCGCGCCTCTCTTTTTCAGCGAGTTGTCGGAGGAGGAAACTACAAACATTGAGGGGATAAAAAACTTTTTCGCAAATAATCCTGCTGAAGAACAGCGGTATATTTTCCTGCGTGATGAGTTTGCAAAAACTTTAAGCAGCACCGATAAAGAGATATATTATCTTTCGGAAAAAGGACTTACTCAAAAAGAAATTGCCGATCGGCTCGGATACAAAACCCATAGTGCGGTCAGCAAGCGGATGAAAATAATGAATAAGGATTTTAAAAAATTCATAGGCTTTGAAAACTGAATAAGTGAAAATCTACGGCGGTGTTTCCGAAAAAAGGAGCACCGCCGTTTTTTATATCCGAAAATATTTTTTTAAAGCCCAAATTTTTTTCAAAACTCAGGAACATTTTTTATTTTTCGCTTTGTACTGTATATGGATAGAAAGAAAAATATTTTAACCGGGAGGAAACCAAATTGAACGAAACCAGCCAAAGCACAGAAAAGAGATTTTCGGAATCCGCTTCCGAAAACAAGAAGAAACGCGGAAGACCTACCGTTTACAAGCGTGACCACATGGAAGGCATAGGCAGAGATTTAGAAATATTTGACGGACGCACACACAGAACCCATGTCAACCAATACTACCGTGCCGCTGTATTCGGAATTTTAGAGGATCACAAAGAAATACCATATCTTGAAGAAATTTTTAAAATAGGTCAGTGCTTATGTATTCAAAAGGATGAAATTATAGAGCAGCTCGGACGAATGTATGCACAGGACGGATATAGCGAAGAAACCATCGTGGAGGCTGCAACGCTGGCAGCAAGATTTTATCACAACGGCAACACCGTGAAAGAAATAGCGGCATATTTACGACGCGTCAGAAAAGCAAAAAGCTGGGATGGTTAATGTATTTCGGAAGCCGCTTCCGAAAAGAAATAATATCGGATCGGCTGAAAAGTCGGTCTTTTATTATACAAAATTTCAGAAAAGAGGTAATGCCTATGAGGGTATCAAAAAGCAAAACTATCATTAAAGATTAAGGTGTGTCTCACACCTTAGTAAAGATTAAGGTGTGTCTCACACCTTAGCAAGCAGGGACTTTGTGTGCCACGAAAGCCCAAATCACAGCCGAAATCGGCTGACTCTTTGGGGTGCAGCCCCCAATCCCCCGTGAGAAAGGAGCTGATAGTATACGGGAAAAGATACACGAATATCCGTAAGAATTACGGATAAAGAAAAGCAAAAGATCACTGCAAAAGCAAAAAAGTGCGGGATATCCACAACTGAATATGTAAGACAAAGAGCATTAGGCTACGAACCGAAAGCGGTTCCGCCGGATGCTCTTTTTGTTTTGCTTGAAAAAGTCGGCCGATTGGAGGATAAATCCACTTCTTCAAAACTGAATAACCAAATTTACAATCTACTAAAAGAAATATCTGAAACTTTGCTGTTGCCAGGAAAGGAGTGTGATGAAATATGGCTGTCACCGGATTCTGGCCGGTCTACGGAAACTTAAAGGCTACGCTTGACTATGCCGATAATCCCGATAAAACCACACCGAAAGAATATCTCGACAAGGATTTATATTCTGCCTTACGCTACGCAGAAAACGATAATAAAACGGACAGACGGGTTTTTTGTCGGCGGTATCAACTGCTCAAAGCAAAACGCCTATACTGAGATGATAGCCGTACAGCGGCGGTTTGGTATGAAAGGTAAGGTTGTTGCCTATCACGGAATACAGAGCTTTAAGGCAGGCGAAGTCACACCTGAAGAAGCATTTGAAATCGGAAAGGAAACCGCAAGGCGTATGTGGGGAAATAAATACCAAGTGCTTGTGACTGTTCATTTGAACACAGATAACCTGCATTGTCACTTCGTCGTAAACCCCTGTTCATTCAGGGACGGCGCAAAGTTTAAGAACAAAATCGGTGATCATTTGGAGCTGCGAAAGGTGTCCGATGAGGTTTGCCGAGAGCATGGTTTATCCATTCTCCAAAACAGTAGCTTTTACAGTAAAGGGCAAAAGAAAGAATATTGGGCGCACAGAAACGGGCAAGTGACACACCGTGATATGTTGAAAAAGGATATTGACTATTGCTTGCAGTATTCATCGAACGGCTCGGAATTTGAACGGCAGCTATGGGGACTCGGCTACTCTATCGACTGGCGGCGGTTATCTATTAAGCATAAGGGTTGGGACAGAGCCGTGCGGCTTAAAAGCATCAGGATTACGGGAACAACCCTTGAGGCGTGCTTCTCTAAAAACAAAGACAAATATTACTTCTATGACGAATGGAACACTCATTTACCGTACAAGGCAAAACAAGCACCTATTATCAAACTAATAAATCAGCTTGATTTTACCGTAGACCACGCCAAAGATCCGTCGAAGGTACTTGTCAGCGCGGTATTCTATATCATCCTATCATTGTTTGAAATAGCAAGGACAGTGAAAGATTTTGTTATTGCCGATGTTGAATTGCGGCACGAGGTACGCAATGTAAAGAAGTATGTTAGTGAATACCGCTTTTTGCAAGCTGAAAAGCTCAATACAATGACGGATATCAAAAATTATATTGACACAACTAAAGCGGAAATAAACAAATTCGAACGCAACCGCGCCCTTACTGATAACAAGCGCCGTCGAGCAAAAACTCCGGAGGAAAAACAACAGTACAAGGATGAGCGCAAAGCCATAACCGAGCGCATTACGCCGTTACGCAAGAAGCTTAAACAGGCGGAGCAGATTTATAATAAGTCGCCCCGACTTATTGATTTACTTGACAGGGAATATCAAATTGAAAGAAAAACTTATGAAAGGACGAAATAGTATATTGTTTACCTGCTTATATATTCGCGGACCTTAACGGGCAATTAACACCCACAAACAAATTCTTTGAAAGGCAGTAATTATGAAACAAACGAACTACACTGCCGTTTCA
>OGZO01000119.1_pt1 | contig 46563 bp, 55 predicted proteins | sample 1576721 | NCBI WGS metagenome assembly OGZO01 (sample SAMEA3541516, study PRJEB24748) | human gut metagenome | biome: human gut; feature: human-associated habitat; material: faeces | place: China | collected 2012 | reverse complement strand
TAAGTTGAGACAGCATCATGTTGGTAGATATAATATCTTTATTATGAAAGTTTTAGCTTACATAAATACACCAAAGATGACTGAAGGTTTTAGTATTTTAACAACACCAAAGTCTTTATACAATATTCTGAAATGATTAACTTATTAGGAAAAGTTAATAAAACTCTAACTAATGAAATTGGAGGCAACAAACGATATAGCACTGCATTTAGTATTAGCATCTAAGCATTTTAGATAAGTTATTACGCTCTCACAGTTTATTACATTTTGTAATATGAGAAAGTGCATTGTATGAGTAGGTATCCTAAACTGAAAGTATAGATTTCATTAGTAGTAATCAAGAGTTAATGATGTAGTACCATTGAGTGTTTGACTTGATGGAGTTATACTTAGGCATCGAAGGATTTAGGAGGTTACTTGAGATATTGGGCTTTCGCCAAGCGGTAAGGCACAGGATTTTGATTCCTGCATTCATCAGTTCGAATCTGATAAGCCCAGTTAGTGTACTGTACATATTGTTTTCTCCTTTGTGCATTTGCAGTTTACAGTACATTTTTTAGGTCACTTAGAGATTTCTAAGTGACCTTTAAACTGTAAAAAGGAGGGGTACTCTTGAGATTAAATAATTTAGATGTTGGGACAATAGTTACAATAAATGCTACAGATTATGAAAAAAGTGTAAGAATGGAGAGTGAAGTTTTATCTGTATCTCTAGAGGATAGATTGTTTATAGAAAAGGCAGTACAAAGTCTAAATAAAGAAGTATTTTGTGTATTAGATTTGATTACTGATGGAAAAGCAGTAATAAATTTTCTTAGCGTAAGAGTAAAGTGTACATTAACTGCTTTGATAGATGATAAACCATATTCATGGAACGATGTAAAAATATTGAAACTTAAGTTACCAGATATCGGTAGTTGTCATATTGTTTTATGTGATGACAATGTAGATACGTTTAATAGACGTGGTGAGTATAGACAGTGGTTAGGTTATGATGCACTTTGTAAATTTGGTGATTCTAAAGTAGCAAAAGATGTTTTATTACGAGATTTAAGTCCATCAGGGGTAGGCTTGCTATGTAGCACAGAATTACCAGTTGAGTTAGGTTTAAAAGTAAATATACAGTTTCATGAAGAGTTTAAGAGTAGTGTAAGCGGAGAATATGTATCAAAGTTATATACAATAAATGCTGTAATTGTACGTTATGTATCAACAAATAATAATAAGTTATTAGTAGGTTGTAAATTAGATAAAGAATATGAAGAAATTACTAAGTTGATTTTTTCTAAACAGGGAAAATTGCTTGCAACAGCTAAGAGAGATACTTATAAAAGAGATAGAAATGCTCTTTTAGCTCAGGAATTAAAAAAGGAGATGGAAAAGAAATGAATAAAGATATGGAGAAAAGAAGTAAATATTTATCATATATTTTAAGACATAAACCAGAAGAAGTTAATAGTAAACTGGATGAGTATGGTTGGTTACCAGTTAAAGACTTGATAGAAAATTCTGATTTTACAAGAGATGAGTTAATATCTATTGTACAGGCAGATACAAGATATGAATTTTCTAGCGATTTATCTCAGATTAGAGCTTTTCATGGTCATTCTGTAAAAGGTATTAAATATCAGAATGAGGTTACAGAGCCAATTCCATTATATCATGGAACTTCTATTGAAAATTATAATAAGATTGTAAAGAGTCAGGCTATATTACCTATGTCAAGAGCACAAGTTCATATGTCTGCAAGTAAAGAGGATGCTGTACGAATTGCTAAAAGACATAAGGGTGATTCAGTTGTACTTGTTATTGATACTTATTCATTACTAAGTACTGGGCATCATATCTATAAGTCTGAGGACAATGTATATCTTGTAGATAAGATTCCTTTAAGTTGTGTAGAAATGGTTTTAGACGAATAGATACTATTGACTTTTATAGCAGTTTGTGGTATAATAATAACATAAGGAGGATATCTTATGGAAAGTTTTGATGTTGACTTAGCTCTTAGATTAGCTTTAGACAGTAAAAAAGCTGAAGAGTCAGATAGTATGGTTTTATATGTAAGAAATCTAGGGGTAGTTAAGAAAAAATCTAGTCTTAAACATTTGTCTAGAGGTATGAAAAACATTAAAGTAGATTAGGAGGTTTAATTATGTTATCATTATTTGTGTCATCTATATTAGGTGCTAATATAGTTATATTAATTGCTACAGTAATTTCTTGTGTAAGGACTGTAAAAATTACTCATGCTACAGCAAAAACATGTAAAGAAATAACTCAGAGGTTAGACCATATTAAAAAGTTACGCTCTTAGGAGGTTTTATGTCAGTTTGGATTACCGGAGATTGTCATGGAAAATTTAATAGATTTACACGAAAGCAACGAGAAAAGCTTGATATAAAGTCAGATGATTATGTGATAATTTGCGGTGATGTAGGCTTACTTTGGACAGATGATAAGGAGTTTCAATATAATCTTGAGTTCTTTAAAACTATTCCATTTACTATTCTTTTGGTTGCAGGTAATCATGATAATTATAATATGATTGAGCAGTATCCTTTAAGTGATTGGCATGGTGGAAAAGTAAGACAAATCATACCTAATAAGGTTATATATCTTGAACGAGGTCAGATATATGATATTGAGGGTAAAACTTTCTTTTGTTTAGGTGGTGCAAGTAGTCATGATATAGAAGATGGTATTTTGGATAGAACTTCACCAGACTTTAAAGAAAAGTTAAAGTTGCTTAAACGATTAAAAAAGAAACATTATCGTATCTTAAATGAGTCTTGGTGGAGTCAGGAATTACCTAGTGAAGAAGAGTTAACTAAGGCATTACTCACGATACAAGTGGTAGGTGATAAGGTTGATTATGTAATAACTCATTGTTGCTCAAGTAGAGTTGAAGAGCTATTAGGGTGTAAAAATCATGATAGATTAACTGATTTCTTTAATTATATTGATGTTTTTGTCGATTTTAAGCATTGGTATTTTGGACATTATCATCAGGATTGTGAGTTGTCAGATAAAAAGCATACAGTTGTCTATAAGGAATTTATAAAGGTGGAATAATATGTAGGAAATAAAGCCATGTCCATTCTGTGGTGGCAGTAATATAAAGTTTAGTTTTAAAGTTGCTAGTAGAAAACGTACAAGTGTTGTGTATCATGCTTGTATGTATTGTGATGATTGTAAAGCTAGTAGTCCTAGAGTTTTAGCACGTATAGTTGTTGAAAATTATAGATTACTAGATACTGGTGAGTCATTTAAGGAACAAGCATTAGAACTTTGGAATAAGAGGGTGATATAATGAATGTATACAAGAAAGTATTAGTAGAGTTAGAGAAGGAGCAGTCTTTTAAAGCTCAAATAAATAATTTGATTAAATTAGAGTATGAGACCGAGGATTATGAATTAAAGAAGCGAATAGTTAGTTGGTCTGATGTTTTGCATAATGCTGAGATTTTTAGGCAGAGAAAGCTACCTAATCATGCTAGAGAACTTTTAGCTCAACGAAGTCCTGTTAAGCAGGAATTGCGAGATTATTGTACTACATGCATTCAGTCACAGCAACCAGAATGGCAAATTTTAGCATTAAGATATGGATGGAGACCGATGAATTAGGAAGTTCTTTTTGAACTTCCTAATTTTTTATTGACTTTTTTTAAGAAATATGGTATAATTATTATAATAATAAATTTAGGAGTTATATTATGAGATTATCAAAAATGAAAGTTACCTGTGATTTTTCTATTTCGTTACGGTCAAAATTGTATCCAAAACAAGTTGTAGTAATAGAATATGTAGAAAGTACTGATTTATCTAATATTTACTATAAGAAGCATAAAGCAGTACTTGAGATTACAACTGATACTGAATGGTCTTATCATGATAACCCACACAAAATGGGTAGTTTTAGTGACCAGAGGCTTACTGACGCTCTTGCTTCATTTGAGCAGATTGAGGGTACTAATAAGGCTGTCGATTATACATTTAATGTTGAAGAGACTGAAGTTTGTGAAGCTACTAATGTAGAAGAGTATTTTAAGATGTTAGAAGATTCAGGTTGGAAGAGAGATGAGGACATTCTTAAACCAGCTTGGCAAATTAGAGCTGAGAAAGCTGGATGGACAGCACCAAAGAAAGGTTAATTATGTTATATAGTTGGAAAGATATTAATGAGCATTTTAAGGTTGGAGATACTGTGTATGCTTGTGCTTATAAGTATAATAAAGATAAAGAAGGTAGACAGTATTTTCAGAAGCCTATATTAGGTAAGTTAGTATTAGGTAGAACTGAGGCAGAAGGAGAGTTCTACTTAAGAACTGAAAGAAAAATTGAGCCACACTATTTTGTTCCTTTTAAGAAAAATGGTAAAGATTTAGTTTGGTCTAAGGTTGTATCTGTCTATTCAAGGTACTTCACTACAGATGAAGAGGAGTCTAAAAGGTTTTATAATGATTTAATTAAGAAACAGATTACTTGGCATGAGTCAGAAATAGATAAGTTAAAGGAGGATTTATTATGAGTAAAACAGGGGTAGTTGCTGATACACCTGTATGGTGCAGTGCAGGTTATTATAAATCAGCTAGAGATATCAGTACAGAAAAGGATAAATTTCTAACTGACTCTTTTAATATAAAAGATAACATATATTGTATACAACGTGGTAGAATGGTTAGAGTAGATGAGGCAAAATTAATCAAAGTTATATATAAAAAAGAGAGTAAGTTCGAGTCACAGCAGCAGACTACGGAAGTAGTTTGTGCAGAGGATACTGAATTTCTTGTAAGTTTTGAAAATAGTCATCAGCCTTACTATAGTAATGATACATTATATTTTACTAAGGCTAAGGATTTAAAAGTGGGTACAAGACTTTGGGCAGAAGATTTATGTTTAACTGTTGAGAAATTAGAGCCTTTAAGTTCAGTTGGAACAGTATATAGTTTTAGTCCAGAAGATAGTGACTGTGAGGTATTTACAATAGAGTTTGGTGCTTTTGTAAAAGTTTACAATGAAAAGCAACTAGACGACATTGAATATGCTTTTACTGTAAAAGGTGGAGGTTGGGACTACATTCATAAGTTATTTGTTATATGTAAAGATGGTACTGTAGTAATGGCTAGAGAGTTCAATGATTCTAATATTTTAGATTATACAGAAGCCTTTAGATTTAATTATAAAAATTTCAGGGGTAGATGAAGATACTACAGCTATTTCAATTTGTAATGGAAAGAAGACTTACCTTAGTTCTATTTTAAAAGGAGAAGAGCCTAATTTTGAGAAATATAGTAAGGGGCATTTTGTATTTGATGCACCGACATATACTATGTATAAGGTTACAAATGGAACAGTTTGGAAGTTATTTTCTACTGAAGATGTTAATAGCTGTAAGGCTATGAAGTATATAGAGACTTTGTGTAGTGTATTAAGAAGATGAGACTGGTTATCAGCAGAAAGGAAATATTATTATGAAAAAGAAAATTTGTGGAGTTGTATTAGTATTAGCGTTAGGTCTTGGAATGTCAGGATGTGCTTCTTGGAATAGAATGGTAACAGACATGAAAAGTGATATAAATAATGGTATGCAGAGAACGATTAATGTATACACAGCAGATGGTAAAAAGCTTGCAACCTATGAAGGAAAAATTGACATTGAAACCAATGATGGTGGATATGTTAAGTTTGATTATAAAGGTAAGAGATACATGTACTACAATTGCTTTGTAGAAAGCATTGCAGATATTGATTAATCAGTAAAGGAGAAAATAATTATCGATTTAATATCACACTGATTTATAATTCAGATGAATGAAGAATAGAGTATAGGAGGATTTATGCTAGAGTTAAAAGGAAAATATAATAGTTGTAAGGTTTTTACAGATAATATTGATAGTGCAACTATAAGTCAGTTAACAAATCTACTTAATCAGGAGTTTGTTTCTGACAGTCAGGTTCGAATTATGTCAGATTGTCATAGCGGGAAGGGATGTGTAATTGGTACTACAATGACCATTACAAATAAGATAGTTCCTAACTTGGTGGGAGTAGATATAGGATGTGGAATGAGAGCTGTTAAACTTGCTAATAAACATTTAGATTTACCTAACCTTGATAGTGTAATCCATAAGTATGTTCCAGCAGGTTTTGAGATACATGAAGAAGCTATAGCTACATCAGGGGTAGCTGATATTTTAGCATCAGTAAATGTAGATAGAGCTTTTAAGTCACTTGGTACTCTTGGGGGAGGAAATCATTTTATTGAAGTAGATATTGATAAAAATGGTGATTATTGGCTTGTAATTCATACAGGTTCGAGACACCTTGGTATAGAGGTTTGTGATTATTATCAGAATCTAGCTTATGAGAATCTTAAGTTAAAAGCACATAATGGTAAGACTATTAAGGATTTAACGAAAGAGCTTGTAGCTGAGTATACAAATGCAGGTAGAAAGAAGGAAATTAGTAAGGCACTTACTAAATTGCGTAGCGATTATAAAGCAACTCATGTCACTGTTCCTTTTGAACTTGCATATTTAGAAGGTCAGGCAATGCAGGATTATTTACACGATATGAAACTTGCACAGGAACATGCAAAAATCAATCGTGAGACTATTGCAAAGCAGATTTTGAAGTATGCAAAGTTAACAGAAGTAGAAAGCTTTGATACCATCCATAATTATATTGATGTTGACAATATGATTTTGCGTAAAGGTTCAATATCGGCACAAGCAGGGGAGAAAGTTATTATTCCTATGAATATGCGTGACGGTTCTTTAATTTGTGTAGGTAAGGGTAATGAAGATTGGAATTACTCAGCACCACATGGAGCAGGTCGCATCTTATCTCGTAGTAAGGCTAAAGATACTATATCTATGACTGAATATCAGGAGAGTATGAAAGGTATTTATACTACTTCAGTTAATATGGGTACTATTGATGAAAGCCCTATGATATATAAGCCTATGGAAGAAATTATAGAGAATATCAAAGATACGGTAGAGATTATTGATATAATTAAGCCAGTATATAATTTTAAGGCAGGTGAGTAATACGAGAGCGAGAGCATTTTATATAAGGGTTTTGATAAAATAGTTAAGATTTTACCTAATCATATAAGAAAAATGTCTTATTGCTTTTGTTTTGACTCTACGAAGATTGAAGTTCCTAAGATTCAGTGATATAGAAAGATTAATGAGAGTGATAATTTTGAATTCTTTAATATTAAATATCTAGTTGGTACGATGGATAGTTCCAAACTTCAATAAAGAGTATTTTAATTCATTGATAAGTTTAGCCTAATAATATTAAAAGTTTTAAATCAGAGGTAGGTGTATAATCTATCTCTGATTTTTCATTATATTATATAAATAAATTTGGAGGTATTATTATGTTACAAGTTCCATTTAGCTTTAGACCTTTAGAGGTTCTAGGTATTATAGGACAAGCTACAAGTAGTCAGGATAGACTGCATTTATATGAATTAGCACCAAGATACAGTAATAGATTTATTTTAGGCTATGTACCAAGATTAGAGAATGCTCAAGTTTGGTTTAAAAAGCATAATATTGTTATAGCAGATGCGAAGGGTGTTATTAGAGATAATATTATACATGATTTTATTCTAGACCCAGAATTATCAGGGGTAGATTTTCAGAATATGCTAAATGCTTTAAAGCAGTCATATAAATTACAATCTACTGATAAGGCATATATTTGCTATGCAGTCGATTTAGTTAATTCGATTATTTATTTTGAAGTTTTTGAAGCAGTTGATTTGAAGGGAGCAAGAAATACTGCATGTACTTATTTATCAAATACTTTAGGTGAGAAAGTTCTTGTTAAGAATTTACAGTTGAACGCAAATAAGAATTCTAAAGTTGCACATGCAAATAATTTAGCTAATGCATATATATATAGGACGATTAAATGAAATGAATAAGTATGGTACATATAGTAAATACCTTGTTGGTTGTGTAAAGTTATCAAGTGGTCTTATTCACACTCAAATTTTAGATGACTGGGTTTATCAATGCTATTAATTTTTATAGTCAATAAATTATAAAAGTTGCTATTGACATTTTTTGAGTTATATGCTATAATTAATTATAAAATAAATTGAAAGGAAAATGAGAATGATGCAAAACTTAAATCTTATGCATTCAGAATATGATTCTTTTAGCTTCGATAGTTATATTATCGAGGCTTATTGTAGTGCATAAAGATTTGAGAGTAGCTAAATTTCATTTGACTTAGTTTATAAAGCCATTTTGAGGTTAGTTCCTCAAGATGGTTTATTTTATTGCTCAGGAGGATTTTATATGAGTAGTAATGATTCCAGTGATTCAGATGAATATTTTATTCATGCTTACTCAGGGGTAGGCTTAGTTAAGGTTACCCATTTTTAGTTATGAAAATAAATATAAATTTCTTTTGAAAAAGTGTTGACAAATTATTTGGTTCATGGTATTATATAATTGTTCCAAAGGACATGGAACTTAAATAATTACATTTGGAGGGTATCTTGTGAATAGAGATGATGTGTATAACGAATTAAATGGTCTTTCTATTGAGGAGTTAGTTGCAAAATATAGTAAAGGTCAGTTACAATCATTTTATAAAGTTTTGTTTGATATTCAGCCTATGAATTCTTCTAGTAAGATAGATTTAGCTTATGCTTGTTGGAATTTCATAGCAGATGATAAACGCACAAGAGACTTATGTAAAAATTTAATATAATATGGGCGGTTTGACAAGTGGTTTAAGTCATTAGACTTTCTATCTAATATTCGAGGGTTCGAATCCCTCACCGTCTATTTTGCTTTGGTATATGCTTGAGTTCAGCTTCAAGCGTTTAATATCGGGGTGTATGCCTAGAGGCGAGGGCAACAGACTGTAAATCTGCCACATTAGAAACACCGTAGGTTCGACTCCTACCACCCCGACTTTATATTTTTATGGCTCATTCGCCTAGTAGGTTATGGCACTTGCCTGTCACGCAAGCATAAGGTGGGTTCAAATCCCACATGAGTCGCTTATTTAATTATTAAGAAAGGAAGTGGTAAATATGTTTAGTGACTTTAAGATTGAAATAAAATTTACCATGCTCTCGTAGCTCAGATGGTAGAGCACTTGTTTGAAGCACAAGGTGTCGAAAGCTCGAAACTTTCCGAGAGCACTCTGGAGTGTTGGCTCAATTGGTACAGCAACGGTCTTGAAAACCGTCATGTCGTGTAAATCCACGCTATTAGGGTTCGACTCACTAACACTCCGCTATACAGTTCTAAAGACAACTTTTGTGAGGGAATTGCAAAATGCGTAACTACTAGGGGTAGTTAGATTAGAATTGTAGTTTATATGCAGTGTTGACAGAGATGGTAATGTAGTGACCTGCTAAGTCATCGTCATCGTTAGTTCGATGCGTAGGTTCGAGTCCTACACACTGCGTTTATAGCCTATTGGACAAGTGGTCGAAGTCGTCACCATCTCAAGGTGGAGTCGAGAGTTCAATTCTCTCATAGGCTATTGTGTTAGTAGCTTAGTAGGTTTAAAGCATCAGATTGTGGCTCTGAAGAGCGTGAGTTCGAACCTCACCTAACACATTATAGCTATATAGCTCAGTTGGCTAGAGCAGGTTCTTCATACGGACAAGGTCACTGGTTCAAGTCCAGTTATAGCTATTTAATATATGGCTCTGTAGTTCAGTTGGTTAGAACGCTACCCTGTCACGGTAGAGGTCGAGGGTTCGAACCCCTCTAGAGTCGCTAGGTACATTTTAATAATCTTGTAGGGTTGCAACAGACGGTTGTGTGAACTGACTCAGTCTTTGACTGGTATGTGAAGAAGTCCCGAAAAAGTGGCACTAATGTGGTTGAAAAATCGCACCTATGGGGAAAATGCTCAATGTACCTATTTTTATGCAAACTTAGCTCAGTAGGTTAGAGCACTTGCCTGATAAGCAAGAGGTCATCTGTTCGAGTCAGATAGTTTGCATTTTTTACCAGTTATGAAAATTAGGAGTTGTCTTATAAGTCTTAAAATAAATATTGTTCTTATTACAAATTTTATTTTAAGGAGGATATTGTCATGAATAAGACAGAGTTAGTTGGAGCAGTTGCAGATAGAGCAGGTATTTCAGTTGCTTCAGCAGAGAAAGCAATTAAGGCATTCACAGGGGTAGTTTCTGATGCACTTACTTCGGGTGATAGAGTACAGCTTGTCGGATTTGGTACTTTTGAGACTGTTGAGAGAGTAGAGAGAAAAGGTCACAATCCTAAGACTAAGGAAGAGATTACTATCCCAGCAAGTACATCTGTAAAGTTTAAGGCAGGAAAAGCATTGAAAGATGCTGTTAATGCATAAAACCGTTGTCAAAAATAGCCTATAGACCTCAGTTAGAGGTTTACGATAGTGCAAAGCAAATGGTATAAGTTCAGCGTAATGGCTATACGAGACTTAGAGAGTATGCTAAGCCAGTTGGTTTACGCAACGGTCACCAACACTTAGGGGTAGCTGTTAAGTTACCTCTATTTTATTATATAGGAGGTTAAATGATGGAAAAGCAGTTAAGAGATTTAATTAAGAAGGCAATGATTGAGAAAGATAAGTTAGCTCAGTTGACATATAAGAGTATTCTTGAAAATGCTCAGAAGCTTGCTAAAGAGAAAAAGGAAGATGTAAATGATTCATATATTATTTCAGCAGCTAAGAAGGAAATCAAACAGTTAGAGGATTTACTTAAGTACTGTGAAGATGGTTCTGAGAAGTTTAATGAAACAAAGGTTAAGATTGATTTAGCTGAGGGTATTTTACCAAGGATAACTTCTAAGGAAGATATTATGAATTATTTAGTATCTGAGAATGTAGAGAAAAATATGGGTGCTTGTATGAAGGCTTTAAAGTCAAGATTTAAGGATAGTCTTGATGGCAGATTAGCTTCAGGGGTAGTTAAGGAGTATATCGGTGCTTAGAAAGTATTTATCCTTGTATACAGGTATATGTTTAGTAACATATTTAGGTTTTTATCTGTTTTATAATGGAGATATTTTAGGCAGTTGGTTTGGCTTTTTGATGTTATTAATATCATTAATAATGCCATTTGGTTTCATATTGATGTTTTTCTTAGAAAGAAACTATAGTCTAAAGCAAAGATTTATTACTTGTGCTTTATGTTTTATTGTTTCTTTGTTGATATTTTATTTTACACAGAGCACAGATTACTTGGAGCATAATTCAGAGAGTTTATCTGAAGGTCTAGGTTTTGCTTTGGTTTATGTTTTCTTTGTTTTTTACATCAATATAGGATTACCAGTTATTATGCTTTTAGGTACAGTGCTTAAAAGTATAATATTTATAATTAAGGAGAAAAGAAAGAATGGAGATACACAATCTGTTAGCAGGTTACATTAAAGTAAATTTACTTGGTAGGAGCTTCGCAGTTCAGTTACCTCATAAAGTTTTATCTGTAAAAGCTATTAAGAGTATCGATGAAGACGGCAATATGACTGCTATTTGCACTATGGATAACGGTTGTGACTATGTAAGATATATTGATTTATCAGAAATGCTAACCCTCTTAGGGGTAGATAGAATTGCTTTTACAAGAGTTGTTCTTGTTATGTAGAATTTAGGCATCATCTTATGAAGGTGGTGCTTTTTTCAACTTCTTTTTAAATGCAATATATAATTTTTATAAACTTTTGTTTTTAAAGGAGAGGTTTGAGTAGATGAGTGAAGAAAAGAAGTCCAAGAAGGACAAAAATAAACTAAGCTGGCGACAGCAAAAGAGAAGACATCGCCTATATTATAAGGTTATTCATCAGAGTCCAAGACCACACGCTTTTATTTATGGTATGGAGGTGTTTTTTGCTATTATTGTTGAGATTTTTCGTGTAGCACTGGTATTTTTAAGAAACCTTATAGTAGCAGGGGTAGTTCTAGGCGGTATCGCAGCCGTAGTTTTATTCTTTAAGGTTTATCCAACATTTGAAGAGTGGAATAGCTATGCCGAACGAGTTGCTACTTCAATCAATAAAGAAGATTTCAGTATCAATGAGTCCAGTCAAATATTTGGTTCAAGTGGTGAGTTATTAGCAACAGTTAAAGAAGATGCAGATACATCATATCTTGAGTATAATGATATACCACAATATGCAATAGATGCTTTTGTAGCAGTAGAAGATAGGTCTTTCTGGACTAATCCCGGCTATGATGTTAAAGGTATCGCTTCGGCATTGATTAGTTCTGCAAAGTCAGGAGATGATGCACGTGGTGCTTCGACAATAACTCAGCAGTTAGTTAAGAATGTATATTTAACTAATGAAAGAAGTATTGAGCGTAAAGCTAAGGAGATACTTATCTCACGAGCCATTACAAAGCAGTTCTCAAAACGAGAAATTATGGAATTTTATGTAAATGATATTTGTTATGCTAATGGAATATATGGTTTAGCAGGGGCATCTAAGGCATATTTCAATAAAGATGTTAAAGAGTTAAGTCTTTCACAAATTGCTTATTTATGTGCAATACCTAATCGACCTAGTTATTATGACCCATACAAGAACCAAGATAACGCTTTAGAGCGTAGGAATAAAATCTTAGAAGATATGTGTGAGTGTGGTTATATTACTAGAGCTCAGATGGTAAAAGCCAAAGCTGAGAAGATTGTAATTGAAAGACCTACACAAGCATTTAATAACTATGAAACAACTTTTGCAGTTGATTGTGCCATCAAGTATTTAATGAAGCTTGATGGCTTCAATTTTAAGTATGAATTTGAAGATGATGACTCTTACAAGTCATATCATGAAGAGTACAATGAAGAATATGCAGAAATGCGACATAAGTTATATACTGGTGGTTATAAAGTTTATACAACTTTAGATAGTGAGGTATGTAATAACTTACAAGCTGTTCTTGATGAACATTTAGCGTTTGATACGTCAACAAATGAGGAAACTGGCATATATGAGTTGCAAGGTGCAATTACTTGTATTGACAATAAAACCGGTAAAGTAATAGGGGTAGTTGGAGGACGAAGTCAAGAGATGGACTCACAAACATATAGCTTTAATAGAGCATATCAGAGTTATCGTCAGCCAGGTAGTACATTTAAACCTATTGCAGTTTATACACCAGCTATGATGAGTGAGTATAATTACACACCAGATACTATTGTACATAATATAGATGTCACACAAGCAAAGAAGAAAGGCACCAAAGTACAAGAGTTAAGTGGTACAGCAATGACATTACGAAGTGCTGTGGAAAATTCAAAAAATGGTGTAGCTTGGCAGGTATTTGATAAGATTACACCTAAATATGGTATGAGTTTTGTAACAGCAATGCAGTTTTCAAATATCTGTAAAGATGATTATTATGATAGTTCAGCTCTTGGTGGATTAACATACGGAGCAACTACTGTAGAAATGGCTAGTGCTTTTGCAACATTAGCAAATCACGGTGATTTTAGAGAACCTACTTGTATCAGTTCTATGCTAGATAATAAAGGTAAGGAAATCTACGATGAATATGATTCTAAGGAGATTTATACTGATAAAGCAGCAGATGATATGATAGATATTCTTGAAGGTGTGTTAACAAGTGGAACTGGAGCAAAGTTAAAATGGGGTAGTTCTTCCGATATTCAGGCTTTTGCTAAAACAGGTACAACGAACGATAGTAAAGATGGTTGGTTATGTGGTGCAACACCTTACTACACCATATCAGTTTGGGTAGGCTATGACCAACCTAAGACATTGAGTAATCTTTATGGTGCTACATATCCCGGTCAGATTTGGAAAGATAGTATGTTAAGTGTTATAGATGGTCTTGAGGCTAAAGAGTTTGAGCGAAATGAAGATGATGAGTCTTATAAAGACAGTGATAAGAAGAAAGAAACTTCTCAGGGGTACTATTCTTATTTAGAGGGTAGAGATGATAATGAAGTCCTTTCTGATGGTTATACAGTTGCCGATTATCGCAATGATAGAGTTATCGGTGAAGATGTCCAGAAAGTAATTGATAGCATAAATAATCTTGATATGTCTATCTCAGGAGCATCTGATCAGCTTGAGCAACTCTATGCGAAGGGAAAGAGCATAATTGATACAATATACAGCCGTAAATATACAAGCGAGATGACTGGAAAGTTAGACAGTGCTTACAACTCAAAGAAATAATATATTTAGAGTCAAGTGTTTTCTTTAGGATTCACTTGGCTCTTTTTATAATATAGCTATAAATTTGTAACATATCAACTAACTAAAATTTAAGAGGGAAAGTATTATGGAAAATAGGTTAGTTGAAGATAACTTAAGATTAGTTCATTACATAGTGCGTAAATTTGGGGATTTACCTAAAGAGACTTATGAAGATTATTTTCAAGAAGGCTGTATTTATTTAACATTAGCAGCAGAAAGATTTGATGCATCTAAGGGGTTTACATTTTCTACTTTCGCAGCTAATTATATTTACAATGGTATTAGACGTTATAGAAGAGAGTGTAATGATGATTTTAATGGGCTTAAAGTTGATAGAGGTCTTAGAGATAAGATGTCTAAATTAAGCTATGTTGCTTATAATAATGGCTTAGATTTAGAGTCAAAGGAGGATAAGGCTTTAATTCTCGATTATTTAGGGGTAGATGATTTTGAAATACCATCTGTATCTAGCTTAGATATAGAGATTAAAGGTAAAGATGACAGTTCCGCATCTCAATATGAGATAGTACCAGATAGTAGTAAACCATTTACAGATGAGTTGTTTGATTGTGATTTACAAGCTTATTTAGACTTTATAAAGCCGAAAGTTAGTGAGAAAGTGTATGAGATTATAAACTTTTCTTTATTAGAATACCAAACTACAGGTATAACTTACACACAAAGGGAGTTAGCAAAATTACTTGATGTTTATCAATCTTATGTATCGAGAGCACAAGCTAAAGGTTTACAATTATGGAAGGAGTTTTTTAATTAAAATACGATATATAGCTGAGTATAATTTAGGTAAATGGTTACTTATAAATACAGTCGATGCTTCAGCAAAGTGGTATTCAGCAAATTACATATTGCAGTTAAGCAAAAAGCACAAAATAAACGGGGTAGTTAATGGTTCTGTTATGTTAGCTGACAGAGATAAAGTAAGTATTTATCTAAGAAATATGTTAAAACCTACAGATTATTCGTTTTATTTAAAGCCTAATTGGTATTATTATATTGATTATGTTTCTGCGTTAGGTCTTTACAGTTTAAGAGAATATTATGAGAATGGATTACCTAGTGTAGACTACAGATTTCAATATGTTGATAGAATACTTAAAACTCTCAGGGGTAGTCAGATTTATAATCTAATAGGTTCTAAATCTATTGTTAAGGGATTACAAACTTACTATATAATATCAAGTCAAAATACTTTAATACCTTTAGGAAATTATGTACAAGACCAGTTCCAACGATTGAATTTAACTATGAATACACAGGCACTTTATACAAAAGGTAATTCAGTCTATGTACCAGTGCTATCAGATGATAGATATTGTGTAATCAATACACAAAATAATAGTACAAGATTTGTTAAAAATATTCCAAGTGAATGTATGAGATTATATTGACAATTTTGGATAATTATGGTATAATTATATAAAATAAATTGAAAGGAAAGTAAATCTAATGCAAGCAGTTGTTAAGATGGCAAATTTGAATAACACATTACCTACAAGCAATTTAGTTCTCAAACCAAATTGCTTAGTTTGCGTTATTTGAATATTGTATCATCTGACTGATTGAATTTAAGATTTGTTTCGTATAGAGCCTATCTGAGAAATCAGGTAGGTTTTTTGTTGTTTAGGTCAGGTGATATTGGGGTAGCTTAATATCGTCAAAGACCTAAGTCACAACTTTAGTGGCTTTATTAACTATACCTTTTAATTTGAGGAAATTCTATCGAATTTTCTTCAAACTTTTTTCAAAAAAGTGTTGACAAAACTGAATATACATGGTATTATATATTTGTACTTGAGGGAAACATCTAGTACACAACTAAATACTTTCAAATATGTATCTATTTCCGAGGCTTTATAGCTTAGGTTATAAAGCCTTAATGAGTGTGTAGCTCAGTAGGAAGAGCACTTGACTTTTAATCAAGTTGTCGTGGGTTCGAACCCCATCACACTCATTAAAACACCAGACCAACGGTGATGTTGGATAGAAGCAGTAAATAACTGAAGACCGTTTCATTAGCGGAATCGTTAGTTTTTCGGAGTCTAACTTTGGATTAAATACCGAATAGATGTTCATTTATTGTGGAAGACCATTTCATTAGCGGATAGCATAGTTTTCTGGAGTCTATGCTTTTTAGTAAGTAATTTTCATCTCAGTTAAAGACTTTATAGGTGTAGAACAGGAACACTCCATGAGATAGGATAATAAACCTCGCTCTAAAAACGATGGATAGATTTAGACCATCCACATAATATAAAGTCAGTTTTTATTGGCTTGTAGCTCAACGGTAGAGCACTCGGCTGTTAACCGAGGTGTTGCGGGTTCGAACCCCACCTAGCCAGCTAATAAGCGATAAAGTACTTTGGAGTTGCTCTATTTGATAGAGTTGAGGAGTTAGATTCTCCCTTGAAGTTGGTTACGCATAAGATGTACAAGCAGTTCGATTCTGCTCGCTTTATTGCTTATTTTATTCTCGCATAGCTCAGTTGGTAGAGCAATCGGCTGTTAACCGATTTGTCGTAGGTTCAAGTCCTACTGTGAGAGCTTGCCCAGATGTAGATGCGAACTTTCTTCTAAGTAGGTCGCACTACTTAGATAGATTGCTACTGAAGGGCGAACACAAATATTTAAGTCGCTAGGATGACAAACTAGCCTACTTAAACCTAAAGAATTAGGGGTAGATAAAAGCACAGGCTAAACTAAGTAACAGAGTCTGAAAGTCAATATAAGTCCATTGATATGTTTATGACATATTTGCATTTGACGAGTAAGATGGAAAAGCCGACTTAGTAAAAGACTTAATATATATATATATAAGCACCTATGGTGGAACAGGCAGACACGTAGAACTTAAAATTCTATTCCCTATGGAGTACGAGTTCGACTCTCGTTAGGTGCATCTCTAAATATAACTCTTAATTGAGTATCGTCAAAGCGGAGAGGAAAATGTGCAAATAAGACCTCTATACGATTGCAATATATTTGAGAAATTTGCCGATATAGCACAATGGTAGTGCGGTTGCCTTGTAAGCAATAGGTTGTTGGTTCGAGTCCGACTATCGGCTTTCACTAAGCAGAGTTCAAAGTACAAGAATGAGTTTAGGGTTATATTTCACATCAGATTTATAACTATGCTGTTGAGGATACAGTCGAGGTTAAAGAGCGTTAGTGACTAGTGGCGGTGTTGTACTTCGTAAGGAGAGTACGTTAAGCTAATGATACACGGTTATGTTTGAGATGCAGAGAGCTGAACTCAGAAGGCAAGACATAACATTGAGTAAAGCATCTTAGGATGGCAACCTCAGTGATGAGAAATAGCTGTTGACTTATATTGGTGTCATAGCCAATATAAGTATTAGGGTTACAAGATTTGCGATTCCTAGCTTTTAGGCTGAATATCGGAGAATATAACCAATGGTGTTGACGATAAATGGGTAAATTCACACTCGTAATGGTGGTCTGTACGTAAGCAGACGGTCTTGTTAAGCAAATTGAGTATTAAGTGGATAAGAAAGATTTGTGTAGTCAAGTGGCAGTATACCAAATAGCTGTCTAGGTAAGTGTACATATATCCTAGTTAAACTTTATCGGAGTGTAGGTCAGTTTGGTAGACCGCTTGATTTGGGTTCAAGAAGTCGCAAGTTCGAATCTTGTCACTCCGATTTGCAGGTTGTTCCTGCTAGTGTCTTTGGACAGATACTTAGTCATCAAGGGGTAGAAATATCCCTTGTGACACCTCCAGTTTAATATACAATTATCCGTAGGCAATCAACTACGCAGACTAAATCTGATAAAGTCGTAATGAGAATAGGCTCATTTAGTACAGAGAAAGATAATTGTTTTTAATAAACGCACTTGTGGTGGAATAGGCAGACACGCAAGACTCAAAATCTTGTTCGAGAGAGTATGGGTTCGACTCCCATCAGGTGCATTAAGCTAGTTTTACTAGCTGAGTTCGTATCGTGCGGTACTCTAAACAAGTCAGTGCGATGCAAATATAAGCCCTTTTGGTGGAATGGCAGACACGCTAGTCTTAGGAACTAGTTCCTTATGGAGTATGGGTTCGACCCCCATAGAGGGCATTCACCTTAGCTCAAGTATAATAAGTCCTAATAAGTAGGTATAATGACGATTGTATTGAAAGTTTAGAATAGTTGTATAGCTTGCTAATTCCTTGACTATAGCAGGGGTAGTTTGTAGAGCAGCCATATATTGTGTGGTAGTATTCAGTAGAAGTCTGAAGGTGTAAGGATAGGCTTGGCAACCATAAAGATAAGGCTTGTAGTCACAGAAAACATTTGTACATTTCGATATAATGTGACTGAAAAGGTGTAGTAGAGAAGAGTATCTTGCCAGTTTTATTACTGGAGAACGTGAGTAGTAACGCCCCACCTGCATCGAAGAGAAATGTATATGCGTTATTAGCTCAGTTGGTAGAGCAGTAGACTCTTAATCTATTTGTCTAGGGTTCGAATCCCTAATGACGCATTCGGAGGTTGGTATCTCCGAGACGAAATCTTCTGCTAAAGAGTATCACAGAAATGTGATACTCTTTTTGATTTACTCTTGACAATTATTGAGTTTAGAGGTATAATTATATAAAATAAATTGAAAGGAAAGAAGTCTAATGTACAATTCTAGCTCAGTACAGCAGAATATTGGGAGACGAGCAGTCAGCATAGCGAGATGCTGGCTTATTTGCGTTAACCAAAATTCAGTAGTGTTGTAATGAGCATATAGACTTTTATAAGGATATTTAGACCTATCTAAGTTTATGCTTAGATAGGTCTTTTTGTTTGTAAAGAAAGGGTTTCTATATGGTCATACAATGGGTTTTGTTAGAAGAATACGTTCTATTAGAGTTAGCCTATTAAGTTAACTCTGTTTGCTATGCTTAGATTTAGTCGTAAAAATAAATATAAATTTTTTATTGAAAAGTGTTGACAAACTATTGGGGTAGTGGTATTATATTATTGTAAACGAAATGCAGTTGTAGCTCAACAGGGAGAGCATATCCCTTACAAGGATAGGGTTATAGGTTCGAGTCCTATTAACTGCATTATAGGGGCATAATTCAGTGGTAGAAGACACGTCTTATACACGGGTTGTCGATGGGTTCGATTCCCTCTGCCCCTACTATAAGGGGCTATAGCTCAGTTGGGAGAGCACTTGCCTTGCAAGCAAGATGTCGTGGGTTCAAATCCCACTAGTTCCACTAATCTATCAGAAAGGAGAGTTTTATGTCAAGGTCATATAAACGGTATCCAAAGGTTAAGCAAGAAAGATTAACAAAGTCTGATAAGATTATATTAAATAGAAGATTAAGACATTTAGATATACAAGTAGCCTATAGGGGTAGTCAGTATAAACGAAGATTGCCTAATTGGGAAACTTGGCAATATAGGTGGACTTGGGAAGAAGCTGTCGAAGATTGGCATAAATACTCTTTTCTTCAAAGACAGTACCCAACATTAGAGTCTTATCGAAACTATTATGAGTCTTGTGTCTTAAGAAAGTAAATATGTGAGTATAGTACAATGGCTAGTACGCTAGACTTCCAATCTAGATATGAGGGTTCGATTCCCTTTACTCACTCTTTAAAGAAAGGAGTTAACTATGTTACGATGGCGATGTAGATGTAGACAATTTAATAAATTAAATATGCGTCTGTGGTGTAATGGTAGCACAGCAATCTCCAAAATTGCGTATAAGGGTTCGATTCCTTTCAGACGTGCTATGCAGTCATAGTTCAATGGATAGAATATAAGGCTACGAACCTTAAGATATGAGTTCGATTCTCTTTGACTGCATTATGCTGATGTAGTCAAGTGGTTAAGACAACAGTCTGCAAAACTGGTATCGTGAGTTCGAACCTCACCATCAGCTTATACTGCTGTAGCTCAATGGAATAGAGCAAAGCACTTCTAATGCTTAGGTTGCAGGTTCGAGTCCTGTCAGCAGTACTTGTTTAAAGTATTCTCTTGATTGCTTGTATAGTTATCAAGAGATTTTTTATTGTAAAGGAGATTCATATGAGAACAAGAGCATTTAGACGAGAAGTCAGAAATAAGTCAATCAAGAGAAAGAAAGCTATTGTACTTTCAAGAGATGGTTCTGATTGGTATAAGTTTGATGGACAGTATTCTAAGGGTAAAATCTTTTGTAATTGTGGTGCTTGTAAGCCTAGTAGAAAATATGGGTTATCTACTCTCAAAGATGAGAAAGAGTCTGAAATTACTAAATCTGCTCTTAATGATTATTATAATGAATATCAGAAAGGGGCTTAATTTATGGAAAAGGCTTTGAGAGGAGATAAAGTTTCTCACATATATTTTATTGTGAAACTTGTATTAACTTGCGTAGGCTTATGTATTCTTGGCTTTGGTTTATTAGCAATAGGGGTAGCTATGGGAGGTTTACCTATAGGCTCTAGGAATAATTCTTTAGATGGTCTGAATATCATATTTGGGGTAGTAGGTTTTATACTTATAGCTTATTGTGTAATCATATTTGCAATAGCTACAGCATATAGTCTTGTACCTATATTAGTTGGCAGTTCATTGAAGAAGAAGTTTCTAAGGACTAGTAATCCAAAGTTTATACGAGATAGTTTGTTGTTGAAGGGTTTATTTTTGTTATTTGGTTTAGTTACAGAGTTTTCTATAGTAGTTAATTTGTTTTTAAATGAATTAACTTTCACAGCTTTTGGTGCTTTACTACTTGTAATAGCAGATGTAGCTATTTTAGTATTTGTTTGGATTGACTACTCAGATGCTAGTTCAGCCTATAAGGAATACAAAAATTATCAAGCTTATAGTCAAAGTCAAAGTGGTATGTCACAGTATAATGAGCAATTCAATTTTCAATCCAGACAAGAAAGTGAAAATCCAGAGTTTGTAAATAGAAATTAAATATTTAATTTTAAGGCTATCAATATTTAGTTGATAGCCTTTTTTAGTGTACTGGAAATTTCTTACATATTTATTACAATTTGTTTGTACATTTTGTATCAGAGAGATTGTGATGTGAGTAAGGTTCAGGAAACTAGCCTACGAGCTAGGATTTTACCTAGAGTTTTTGTATTTTTGAAAATAGTGTCTATATTGTTTTGTTTAGGTCATTTTGTATTTAGTGTTATATTCTTTGCACAGAATGCTTACTTCTTTGGAGTTTATAACATTTTAAGTACAATTTTTTATGCTGTTTTATGTGTATCAATGTCGACCTTAACTGCCGATAATGTGCGGAGAGTGTCATGTGTATTAACTCATATGATAATCGAGTTAAAGCTATTTGTAGGGGTAGCTCTCTTTTCAGTTGGGAGTGATTATGGTTTTCAGCATTATATTTATGGAATTTTTGTATTTATAATGTTTGAGAATTATTTAAGTGCAAATACGAAAAAGTCTATTCAGTTGGTAATATTGTCTTGTATTTGTACCCTAGTTCCTAGTTTATTGTTATATTATATTGATACAATATATCCTAGTAATGAGTATTTTTCAACAGCATTTGATATAGTAAATCCATTAGCTGTTATAATCCTATTTATTAGTTATATATTTATATTTAGTAATATAATAACTCAATTTGAGGACGATATTATCTTTCAAGCTTATCACGATAAGCTAGCAGGTCTTAATAATAGAACATTGATGAACCAGTTATCATTTAACAAAGAAGGTACTTATGTAGCGATACTCGATATTGATGATTTCAAGAAGGTTAATGATACTTGGGGACATGATGTAGGAGATTTGGTTCTAAAACACTTAAGTAGAGTTTTATCTCTAGGGGTACGAACAAATACAGGTCTTAATGTTATGCGTTGGGGCGGCGAGGAGTTTGTTCTTGTATATGATGGCGAGAAAAACTTCTTAGACATTATAAATGCAGTAAGAGATGATATTTTGCAAGGTTATGTTACAGTAGATGTAAGGCATCTTTCTTACAGAATAACTGTAGGGGTAGCGGATTTTGAAGATGGTGATGATATTGAGGAGCTCATTAAAGTTGCTGATGATAGGCTTTATATGGGAAAGAAAACAGGGAAGAATAAAATAGTGTATAAGGAGTAAGATGTATGAGTTACAATTATATTAGTGATGTAGTTGTGTGTATTATCTCTGTTTTAATGTTAATACTACTTAGAACTACATATTTGACAAAGAGTAGAGGTTTATTTTTACTGAAGTTAGGACTCATAAATATTGTATATTGCAGCCTAGCAAGTCGGTTTTTGAATAGTTATTTATTACCGAGAGTAGGACAAATAAATGTCAATTTGATTTACACGGAGTATAATGCATTACATATAGGTTATATAGTTGAGTTAGCTCTATTTATATTTTATATGTACGATTTACTAAATTTCCATAATAAACTTGCTCAGGTAAGTGTTATAGTTATTGTTTGTATTTATGCAGTTTTAGAGTTGACATCAGTGTTTACACATATCAGTTTTTGGGTAGGAAATGATAATGTTATACATAATAACGGAGTTACAAGTCTTTATCTTGCTTGGTATGTTATTATGATTGTGATATTTACAGTAACTATAATTGTTAAAAATAAAGTTATAGTTCGTAGGCTTTATCAAGCAATATTTGCAGTATTTAGTTTTTGTATGTTTATGATGGTTTGGCAGTATTCACAGAATAATGAGTCATATACAACACTGACTTTTCTTTTACCTATGATAGTTATTACATTTCTGTTTCATAGTAATAGTTACAATTCAAGTTTTGGTGCTTTAGATGGAGTAGCTCTTAGGGGTAGATTACAAGACTTGATAAAGTCTAAACAAGATTTTAATTTTGTTTATTTTCAGATTCCAAATTTTGCAAGTATAGAACACGATGCAAAGACATCAAGGGATTTTAATGAGTTTACTAGACTTACAGGTTATAAGGATTATCTTTTTAGGTATGATGCAGATATATTTGTAATGCTTTATGACTCAGGGGTAGAGTTAGATAACATTGAGGAGTTATTTAATAGTCTACACTTAGAATATCAAATGACCCATAAGATTTTAATTGCTAAGTCAAACGGAATATGTAAGAGTTTAAGTGATTATATTGGCTTATGTGATTTAGTATTAAATAAGGTAAGTTATCCATTTTATAAGATTACAGATAGTGATTTAGCTAGATACAGTAAGAGTATCGTTGTAAAGAGAGAGTTAGCTGATATAGAAGCTAAGAGAGATTTAAATGACCCAAGAGTTAAAGTATTTTGTCAACCAATACTTGATACAGATAGAAAAGTATTCACAACTGCTGAGTCACTTATGAGGTTAGAGTTAGATGATTTAGGTCTTGTTTATCCAGATTTATTTATACCGATTGCAGAGTCAGAGGGTAGAATACATATATTAACACTTATAATATTAAATAAGGTATGTCAGTTTATTGAGAAAAATCCAGATATTACAAGAGTATCTGTTAATTTCTCTATGTATGAGATTACAAAAGCAGGGTTCTACGACGATATCTTAGGGGTAGTTTCCAAGTATGATATTGATTACAGTAAACTTGGTTTCGAGATTACTGAAAGCATCGAGGCAGATGATTTCAATGTAATCAATGATGTATTGTCTAAGTTTAGAAAGTTAGGTATTAAGTTATATCTTGATGACTTTGGAACTGGATATTCGAATATTGAGCATATAACAAAATTACCAATAGACATTATTAAATTTGATAGGTCTTTAGTTATATCGTCAGGAGAAGATGATGTTTCTAATTTTATGGTAGATAGTTTATCGAATATGTTTGATATTATTGGCTATAGTATTTTATATGAGGGTATTGAAAATCAGTCAGACCAAGACAGATGTATTAGTATGAAAGCTTGTTATCTTCAGGGGTACAGGTATTCGAAGCCTATACCTATTGAGAATTTACCGAAGTTCATTAATCAGCCATTTAATCCTTGATGTAGTGTTGACTTTTTATAAGAATTGTGATATAATACTATTATGGAGGTGATATGAAATGAGTCACTTTATATTAGAAGAACCTAAAGAGTTTGATATAGAGTTGCATTTCTTAAAGGAACAGTTAAATAGAAATAGATATGTTCACTCTTACAAGGAGGTAAAAGAACCTTATCTAGTAGTGGTAGATGAATATCCAGTAGGTCAAATACCATTCGTTGAGAAATGTTTAGGTATTCACGAAAATCCTATCGAGATACCTAAGTATTTAAGAACATCTGAATTTCTTAAGAGAGATTACAGAATTTGTACTTGGCAAGACATACCAAGGTCAGGTGTATTTTTCCTTAAAGATGTTAGTCAGTTAAAGAAGTTTGGTAGTGTAATGAATGCAACATTTACAGATATAGATGATATGTTTAATTACACACCAGTAAATGAATTTGATGCAACTGTTGTTTTAGATAAGGAGCATTTGTTTCAGGTAAGCAGTCTTATAGATATCAAAGCTGAGTATCGAGTTTATGTTTTTGGTGGTGATATTGAACAGATTTCATACTATAATGGTGACTGTACTAAGTTACCAGATATACAGTTAATCGAGAAGGCAGTAAACCTTATCAATTACCACGAGAAGTATTTGAGGTCTTATACTATTGATGTAGCAGTTACAAATAAAGGTACTTGTATTCTTGAAGTACACAATTTCACTTCTTGTGGCTTATATTCATCCATATGGGGTAGCAGTTTAGTCTACGCTTACAAAGACGGAATATACTATTTAAGAAATGATAATCATAAGTTGGAGGTATAATATGACAGAGCAGGAGTTTCACAATCAAAGAAAGGCTTTCGCAATATTTGATGGAAAGTTAAACTGGTGTCCAAAAGGCTTAAGCCATAAAGAATGGTTAGTAGATACAGGTCTTATAAGCCAGTATATCTTCGATACAGAGTTAGTTCGAGGTTATGTAGATGAAACTGGTATCTATTTCTATCAAGGTGATTTTACCACTAATGAATATGTTGAAACAGTAGCTAAGTCTTGGTTATGTGAGTTTGATTCTACATTACCAGCTCATTATGGGGTAGTTAAAAGGCAGGTTGGTGAGCGTTGGAAACCAATTAAGCAAATTAGATAGGAGTTGTGATGAGAAAGAAAGCTATATTAGTTTTATTATTAGGTACATTATTAACTGCCAATTTAACAGGTTGTGATGCTTTAGATTCTCTGAATACTGTTAATGGTTTCAAGTATATAGCCGAAGAAGATGTACCAGCAGATTATAAGGATACGGGTTCTTATTATTACAACGAAATAACAGGGGTAGTTTATGTGTGTTTTGACCGATGCATAGTAAAACTCGAAAGTGCTGATTATGAGTTTTACATATATGACAAACAAAATAATGAGTTTGTAGGTTATAATCATTAGTCATTAGAGGATATTTAGTATAGTACTGAATATCCTCTTGACTTTTGTGTAGAATTGTGCTATAATATATTTATGGAGGTAGATATTATGTCAGAAATTACAACAGTAGCACAGGAAGCCTTGACATTATTGAAGTCAGGTAATTATCCTTTAGTTGAAGGAAAGTTAAATCAGATTATTGAACTTGATAAGACAAAGAAACGTGGTAGAAAGTCCAAATTGGACTTAACGCTTGAAAAATTAGGCTATACACGAGAGGAAATGCAGAAGTTTTGGGATGATGCTCTTGAAGTTAATCGTGTTGTTCAAGGTATTGCAAAATGTGGTAAGACTTGGAAGGATTTAAACGAGTATCAGTTAGCCAGTTTAGTAAATCTCAAGGAAAAAACTCTTAAGCAGTTAGCAGAGCAAGAAGCTAAGAAGAAGGCTGAGGAAGAGGCTAAGAAAAAAGCTGAGGAGGATAAGAAGTATTATCAGGAGCATTTTGAGGAAATTGTATGTGATAAACTTCTTAATGGGGTAGCACTTACGAATAAAGAGTTTAGTTCTTTGGTATTTGAATTTGATGTAGAAGAAGTAGATGCAGGAGAAGTGTATAAGAATGGTCAATATGTAACTACAATATCTTGTATAAATGGACATTACTTTGAAATCTACTGGAGAAGAGATAACTCAGAATGGGGTGAGCATCAGTTTGATGAAACACCGTTTGAAGTTAAGAAAGTAAGTCAGTTAACTGGTTATGATTTGAATATGAAGCCAGTTTACACAGATACTTGGGAGAAAGTGTGATTAACTGTTGACTTTTACTGAGAATAATGCTATAATAGTATTATGGAGGTAAAAGTAGATGGCTAAACGACAGAGATATGTAAAATCGAATTGCATTTTGTGTGATACTTCTAAGGTATATACATACTACACCAAACTTAGTGTCTTTGAAAGAGAACCAGAGTTAGCTAAGTTACTAAGGTTTTTAAATCTGCAAGGTTTAGATGAGTATTATCTAAAGTTTGGAGGTTTCAGACCTTACAGGGGTAGTATGTATTTATTTGAGTTGACAAAGAAAGAGCAGAATACTTGGAATTGTATGCGAGACCCTGCAAACTCAAAGAGAATTATGGATTCAAGACCAATAGATATGATTGTTATTGTATCTAAGACTGGTTATATTACATTGAATACTAAGTCTTACTTTAGAATTATGCGAGATGGTTGTATAAAAGTATTCTCTGCTACAGGTGGAAAGTCACATACAGTTAAAGTGACAGAAAACCTAGTTTTGAATGAAAGTTTTTAGGAGGAATAATATGTGTTCATTTTGTGGTAACGATACACCAAGACAAGTACCTTTACAGGTAGGAGATAATATGGTAGTAGTTTGTGATGATTGCCTTAAGGCAATGTTGCAAAGTATTGATATGATTTATGGTACGACGCAGTCAGATGGAGAACTTGCATTTAAAGACCTTATTTTAAAGACTCCATCGCAAATCAAAGCAAACCTTGATAAATTTGTTATCGGGCAGGACGAGGCTAAGAAAGCTCTTGCTGTAGGTATTTACAATCATTATAAGCGTATCAAAAATAATCGTACAGATATTCAAAAGAGTAATATTATGCTTGTAGGTTCTACAGGGGTAGGTAAGACAGAGTTGGCTCGTACAGTTGCAAAAATTCTTGATGTACCATTTTGTATTGCAGATGCAACTACAGTTACAGAGTCTGGTTATGTAGGTGATGATGTAGAAAATATTGTTCTTAAGTTACTTCAGGCTTGTGACTTTGATGTCGAAAAAGCAGAAAGAGGTATTATCTATATTGATGAGATAGATAAGATTGCACGTAAGGGCGAAAGCACCTCAATAACAAGAGATGTTTCAGGAGAAGGTGTTCAACAGGCACTTCTTAAGATTGTAGAGGGAACTACAGTTACTGTACCTGCTAAAGGAGGAAGAAAACATCCACAGGGAGAAAATATTCCAGTTGATACGAGTAATATTCTTTTCATTTGTGGTGGTGCTTTTGAGGGACTTACTATGAAGAAAGAGTCAAATAAACTTAAGCATCTTGGTTTTGCTACTGTAGATACTGTAGTTGAGCCTAAAGAGGATGATATTGTAGACTCTAAGGCATTAGTAAAACAAGGTATGATTCCAGAACTTGTAGGTAGATTTCCAATTGTTATTCAGTTAAATGACTTAACAAAAGAGGACTTAAAGCGTATTCTTGTAGAGCCTGAAAATAGCATTGTTAAGCAGTACAAGAATTTGCTCAGTCTTGATGGGGTAGATATTACTTTTGATGATTCTGCTTTGAAGTTCATTGCAAATAAGGCATTTGACAATAAGACTGGTGCGAGAGGACTTAAAACCATTATTGAGAAGTCTATGAATGATTTGATGTTTGAGTTACCAGATAAGCAGACTATTAAAGAAGTTGTTATCACAGCAGATGACGATTTGAGATTTGAATTAAAGGAGGAGAAAATAGCATGAGATTACAAGTGATAGGAGGAGATGTGTATGAGGTAGAGCGTACACATCTCACTAATAAGTTTAGTGACATAGGAACAACTTTCTGTGATTTTGTGAAAGGTCTTTGTTCTACGAGTAAATCTACATTTGCATGGTCAGATGAATTTTTGGATTATTCTTGTGTAACATTTAAGTCAATGGGTGGAAATGATATCTTTGAGGTGTTGATTTTAACCGAGAAGAAAGAAGATGCCTTAGCTATCGTGCAAGAAATGTTCAACAATGGTTGTTATGATGCTACGGATAATAATGCAGTAATTATAACAACAGAAGATTGGTCAAAATACTTAAATATGTAATTAAACAGTAACCTCTCAGTTAGTTAACTCAATCTTTGGTTAATTAATTGAGAGGTGATTTTATGAGTACAGGAAAGAAGTCGGACAGAGCTTTGAAAATACAAGGTAACGAGGCAGAGAAAGGGGTAGCTGATATACTTTACAGTTTAGGCTCTGCTTATAACGTTTTCAATAATGTTATGCTAAAGACAGGAAAAGGTACTACGCAGATTGACCATGTTGTGATTAGTAGATATGGTATTTTTGTTATAGAAACGAAATCTCATAAAGGCACTATATTCGGGGATTGTAACTCTAAAATGTGGACTCAGGTCTTATTCACAAAGAGTGGACAGAAAAATTATCCTTTTTATAGTCCTTATTTACAGAACTATGGTCATTTGCGTAATTTATATAAATTGTTTAATTTGAGTTATATGTACTTCTTAGGTATTATTTGCTTTACGAGTGATTCTGTTGATTTAAGCAGAGTTCAATGTCAAAATGCTATCAAGGCTGAACAGTTAAGACTTGTAATATCCAGTCATACACAGGTTCTTTTTACTGATGAACAGGTAAGTGAGTTATGTAAGTTATTAAAGTCTGGAAATATACAAAGTAAATATTATGATAAGAAGCACGTTAATTATGTTAAATCTTTACAGGGGGAAAAGAGATGACTAAAACAGTTACTTGTACTTGTAAGGATGTTCCATTCGGTAGCTATCTTGAGTCAGATTTACGAACACCACAAGGTGTTTTAATACTTAAATCTGGGACTTATGTCGATGAGTATGTAAAAGTGCAACTAGAGAATTACATGGGGGAAATCACAGTTACACTGGATATAGCTGATGAGGTAGTGCAAGGTACTAAAGTTAAAGAAGATAATATTGTAGAACTTGAGCAAGATGTTAAGGATAGAGCATTACAAGGGGTAGAATATATGTACTCCAATCCAACATCTGCTGACTCTGTAGATGCAGCTAGAGAAACGTCTAGTATTCTATTAAACAGTATAAATCAGAATAATGGTGTCAATATTTCAATAAATTCTCTTAAAGTTAGTGATGATTATACATTTAAGCATTGTGTTGATGTTGCAACAATGGGTATGTTAGTAGCTAAGAAAGTTGGTATGAATGATAAAGATGTTCAAGATATAGCTACAGCAGGTTTGCTTCATGACTTAGGTAAAGTAGAAATTCCCAAAGAAGTATTAAATAAACCAGGTAAGTTGACTAATGAGGAATTTGATATGATTAAGAAACATCCGATTTATGGATATAACTTGGTCAAGAATAATAATAAATTATCAGAAGGAACAAAGCAGGGTATTCTTATGCATCACGAGAAAATAGATGGAACTGGATACCCTTTAGGTGTTAAAACTAGTAAAATTCATAGATTTGGTAGATTATTGAGTGTTGTAGATGTATATGATGCTCTTGTAACTAAACGCCCATATAGAGATGATATGATTGAGCAAGCTACAGCTATTGAGATGTTGTTGGGTATGAGTCCTCAATTTGATGTAAATTTTCTTAATGCTTTTCTTGGATGTGTTATTTTATACCCTATAGGTACTAAAGTTATATTGAGTGATGGAAAAGTATGTGAAGTTGTTGCACAGAATAAATGCTACCCTTTGAGACCAGTTGTAAGGGAAATTATAACTAACGAATTATTTGACCTTTTACACGATACTTCGTGTTTAAACGTCACAATAGTATCACACGTTTAAGGATGGGAAAAGAATTGAAGAAGAGAGTAGTTATTGGTTTAGTTGTAGGAATTGTTGGTCTTTCAGTGGTAGCTTTAGGAACTACCTATTTTTTACGAGATTATTTACCTGTTACAGTTTTAGGTAAAGAATATAATTATAAGGATTTATGCAGTGAAGTTACAGCAGATTTGAAAGAAAGTAATCCTGTTTTTGATATGCCAGAGTTAAATCAGTTTGTTACATACAATGTAGATGTTGAAAATTTACTTAAAGCAGGTTTATTTACGAGGATAGATTTAGCATTATCTGGTAAAGATAATTCTTTAGTATATGAAGTGAAGTTCGATAAAGATGGATTAAGAAGTTATCTTGAGAATTATAATATTACAGCAACTGACCCAGTTGATGCAAGTATTGAAAAGTCTGATACTTTTAGCTTAGTGCCAGAAGAAGATGGTAATAAGATTGACATTAACGCATTCTTAGATGCACTTACGAGTGATACTATTTCTATTACAGTTTCTGACTATTTTATTAAACCTCAGGTCACGAAAGAGGACTTAGAGCCTAAATTTGAGGAAATTGAGTCTTTAGAAAATTGGAGTTGTAAATATACTAACGGCTCAGAAATCAAGTCAAGTCCAGAATATGTTATTTATGATTCTGATACAGGAGAAATTTCTGTTGATTCATCTTGGATTTCTAAAGCTATCAGAGATATTCTAAAGTCTTATAGCACTGTAGGTATAGCACGTGATTTTACAACGCATACTGGCGAGAAGATTGAAGTAAGTGGAGGTACTTGGGGTAGTCAACCAAGCCTTGAGAAAGAAGTTGCTTATTTGACCGAGCAGTTTGAAAAAGGCGAGAGTATAACTGATAGAGTACCAGAGTACTCTTATAGCTATGAAGATCTTACTGATACATATATAGAACTGAGTATTGCTGACCAGCATCTTTGGGTGTATAAAGATGGCGAAATGATTATGGAGACTGATGTAGTAACAGGCGATGCTACGAAGAAGCGTGATACACCGACTGGTTGTTATTTCATATCTGAATGTATTAATGGTAAGTATTTAACTGGGGATACATATAAAACTTGGGTTAATAAATGGATGAGGTTAACTAATACTGGTATTGGTTTGCATGATGCAAATTGGCAACCATATTTTGGTGGTAGTCGTTATAAGGGTGGCGGTTCTCATGGATGCATCAATCTACCACCTAAGTTTGCTAGTCAATTATTTGACACAGTTTCAAGAGGTTGGTTAGTAGTAATCTATTAAGAAGAGATATTATGTATAAAGTAGAAGACTTGAAAGTTGGAATGATAGTTAAAATTAAAGAACTAAAGGAAATTTATGATACAGTTATATTATTAACTGATATAACAGATGAAAGTTGTAAAGACCGTACTGGCAGGATAGTTTATATTGGAGAGCCAAATACTTCCGAATTAGATTCTATATTTAAGAGTTTGAGTAATTTTTGCACAGTATATAGAGTAAGAGAGGAAGTAGATGGTAGTTATAAATGACAGTATAAGAATTGGCTTTTTACAGTTATAAGGTCAGTTCTTTTATTCATTTTGTATTTATTATATTCATATCGGATTTATTTATATGAATTGATTTAGAAAGGTGGTAGTAGCCAATGAAGAAGTTTTTCAAGGGTGTTGCAATAGCTTCAGGGGTAGTTATTGTTACTTTAGGAGTTTCAGCAGTAATCCTCGATTATATTGTTTCAAAAGAAGATGGAACTAATATTAATTGGGGTAATTATAAATTTTAGAAAGCGTGAGGTAAGAGAGATGAAGAAATTAGCAAAAGGTTTTGCAGTTGTAACTAGTATTGTTGGGGTAGCAGCAGTTGCTGTAGGAGTTTATGAGAAACTCACTGGTAAAGATATTGTTGAGGAAGCTAAGAAAGCCTTTAATGATTTTGAGAATGATGACTCTGATTATGACCTAGATTACGATGACTCAGACGATTATGACGACTATGATGAGGGTGATGATTACGATGAAGACGATTTTGGAAACTGGGATGAAGCAGAGTCAGAAGCTTCTGAGGAGTCAGAGGAGAAGAAAGAGTCTGAAGATGATTCAATGTTTGAGCCAGAAGATGAAGATGATTATGATGAGGATTAATCCTTTTGATATATGTTATCTGAGGTACTACAATTATCTAGTTAAAAGGAGTTATAAATAATGAGATTAGTTACACGAAGTGATTTTGATGGTTTAGCTTGTGCTATGATGCTTAAAGAAATTGGGTTAATTGATGAGATTAAGTTCGTACATCCTAAAGATGTTCAGGATGGTAAAATTGAGTTGTTCAAGACAGACATCACAACAAATTTACCTTATGACCAAAGAGTAGGTCTTGCTTTTGACCATCACGAAAGTGAAGAAGATAGACTTAGAGCTACAGAGACAAGCGGTAAACTTATTATAGACCCAAATGCACGTTCAGCAGCTAGGGTTCTTTACAATTATTATGGGGGTAGAGATAAGTTCCCTCGTATTAGTGATGAATTGATGGAGGCTGTAGATAAAGGTGACTCAGCGGACTTCACTGAGGAAGAAATTCTTCACCCATCAGGTTGGGTTTTACTCCATTATTTAATGGATGCTAGAACAGGACTTGGTAGATTCCATGACTTTAGAATTTCAAACTATGATTTGATGATGGAACTCATTGATTACTGTCTTGAGCACACAATAGAAGAAATTCTTGAATTACCAGATGTTAAAGAAAGAGTAGAGTTATACTTCGAACAAGAGAAGTTATTCAAGGAACAGCTTCAGAGAATTGCTAAGGTAGACGGAGATTGTGTTATTCTTGACCTCAGAAATGAGGAAGTTATTCATGCAGGAAATCGTTTTATGATTTATGCACTTTATCCAGAAGCTAAGTATTCTATCCATGTAGTTTGGGGCTTTAAGAAGCAGAATACAGCAGTTATGATTGGTAAGTCTATCATCAACAAATCAGGGGTAGTTGATATTGGTCAGCTTTGCTTAGCTTATGGTGGTGGTGGTCATCATAATGCAGGAACTTGTCAGTTAGCTAACGATGAGGTTGATACCTTACTTCCATCTATTATCATGGCTATTAACCAGTAAGTTTTGGTTATAGTATATAAACTTTATGGGAAAGGAGATTAGTCATGATAAAAAATCGTAATATTGTACTTTGTATAGTATTTAGCATTATTACTTGTGGCATCTATGGCATTTATTGGTTCATTTGTCTTAATAATGACATGAATACCATCGCTAAAGATGATTTCCAGACTTCAGGTGGAGTAGTTTTCTTACTGACACTTGTAACTTGTGGCATCTATGGTTGGTATTGGTCTTATAGAATGGGACAGAAAATGGATATGTTGAAGCCAGATGGTAATCATGCAATATTATTCATAGTTTTACAGATTTTTGGTTTAGGTATTGTCAATTATTGTATTATGCAGAGTGAAATCAATACGAGAGCTAATGTCTAAGAAACTCATAATTACAGGGTTAGCAGGTGCAATTGCGAAGCCTATGGAGCAGATTGACAAGATTTCCATTATTGGAGGAGTTGATGGGGTAGCTCAGGTTACAGATTATGTACCGACAGCGTTAGCAAAAGTTGTCGAGACAGTTAAGGAAACAACTGGATTCGATTTAACTGATGCTATGAAGGCTAACACAATTCAGGCTCAGACAGAAAACAATGTCAATATCACAACCGAAAAGAAGTAATATTACTTCTTATGAGGGCTAGGGAGAAATTCCCTAGTCCTTTTTTAATATTCTGTATTATAATTATATGTTATAAATGTTTTAGGAGGCATATTATGAGTAAAATAATGTCAGAAGCCGAATATGAAGAAGCTGTTAAAAACTATAAGGAACAGCCTTATCATCAAGAAGGGGAGGTTTTTGTTTACGATACTCCTGTAGAGTGTTATTATGAGGTACGGCTAGTAAATCACAGTTCAGAATTTTATATATTAGTACCATCAGATTTTAATTTAGATGACACTGTAATATATGCGTTCTCAAAGAATTTAAAGGCTTTAGAAGAGTATGCGAGAGGGGTAGAGGGTAAGAAGTTCTCTGCATTTAGGTGATAGTTATTTTTTATATATTAAAGAAGTTATTACAAGGAGGATTAAACATTGAAAGATAACTGGAATAAACTGAAAGAATTTATTAAGCAGAATAAACAGAAAGTCATAAGAGCATTAGTATCTTGGACAGTTTGTATTATTTGCCTGTTCTCTATAATGAATAGTGTGAAGACACAGCAAATTGCTAAGATTGAAAAAGTCGAATATACCGAGTTTCTTGATGATGTAGAAAACGGAAAGGTTGATACTGTATATTATAGTGCTTCAGATGAGTGGATGACTTATACATTACTAAATGATGACACTAAGGATATGACTCAAGAGGAACGAGAAGAATACACATACAAGAGTGAGGACAAGCGTAGAGTTCAATATCCTGCATACGATACATTTAGAAAGGATATGCTCGAACACGATGTACATCTTGTATTAGATAGAAATAATACAACTGTTGTAGATATGTTTAGTATGATGGTAAGTTTAGCAGTACCTATTATTTGGATTGTAATTATTATGCGAATGATGAAAGGTCAAACGAAAGGGGTAGAAGCCAAAGATATTATCCAGACAAGCAATGTAAAGTTTTCAGATGTAATTGGTCAGGATGAAATTCTTGATGATGTAAAGTTCATTACAGAATTGCTTAAGAATAGAGATTTAGGTGAGGAGATTGGTGCTAAAGTACCGAAAGGCATCTTACTTTCAGGTGAGCCAGGAACTGGTAAGACTTTGATAGCAAAGGCTATTGCAGGAGAAGCAGGAGTGCCTTTCATATATGTAAATTCATCAAGTCTTATTGAAATGTTTGTAGGTTTAGGTGCAAAACGAGTGAGAGAGACTTTCAAAATTGCAAGAGAAAATGCACCTTGTATAGTGTTCTTTGACGAAATCGACTCAATCGGTATTAAGCGAGACACTAGGGGTAGTAATACTGAAAATGAGCAGACAATCAATGCTTTACTTCAGGAGATGGATGGTTTTACTGGTCGAGATGGTGTGTTTATCATAGCAGCTACAAATAGAGCTGATAAATTAGACTCCGCACTTACAAGAGCAGGTCGTTTTGATAGACAGATTGTTGTAAATAAGCCTAGAGATTGGAAAGTAAGAGTTAAGTTATTTGAATTTTATCTTGAGCAGTTTTCAGTGGCAAGTGATATTGATGTAGAAACTTTAGCTAAACAAGTTAGTGGTTTCACGGGTGCTGATATTGCAGCAATTTGCAATGAAGCAAGTATTATAGCAGTAATGCACAAGAAACCTTTTATTGATATGGCTTGCTTGGAAGAAGCCATTGATAAGAAGGTATTCAAAGGCAATAGAGCTAAAGAAGAACACTTCAAGGAGGATAAGAAAATTGTAGCTTACCACGAAGCAGGTCATGCAGTTATGCATTACCTATTAGGTGAACCTATGTCAAGAGCATCAATTATTGGTACAACTTCAGGAGTAGGAGGGGTAGTTTTTGGAGAAGACTCTGATACACAGTTTCTTACTAAAGAGTATTATGAAAATAGAGTAAAGATTTGCTATGCAGGTCGAGCGAGTGAACAAATTAAGTTTAATTCAGTTACTCAAGGAGCTTCTTCTGATATCACTCAAGCTACAGGTATATTAGAGGAATATGTGTCAAGGCTTGGTTTTGAGGAAGAATTTGGTCTTTTAGATATGAATGTTTTAGCTGAAAGACAGATTATTGATAAGTCAAATGCTTTTGAACTAATGCAGAGAAAGTCTAAGGAACTCTATGGAGAAACTGTTGATTTATTAACTAAAAACTACGATTTAGTAGAGAAGTTAGCTAATTCTTTACTTGAGTATGAAACTTTAAGTGGTAAGGAAATTGAGGAAGTTTTAAGTAGAGTTAATGTGGAGGCTTAATTATGATTTATGCAGTTAGTGATATACATGGTGATTTAGTCATGTATAGTCACATAGTTAATATGCTGAAAGATAATGATACCTTGTATATAATAGGCGATGTAATTGATAGGGGTAGTTCCGGAATTGCTATTCTTAGAGATATTATGAAACGTACTAATGTAGAGTTGTTATTGGGTAATCACGAATGGATGTTGTTACAGTCTTTATTACTTGCTGATGAGGATATAATGGGTACTTGGCTAAGTAAGAAAAATGGTGGACAGGCTACCGCAGAAACTCTCTTAGGTTTACCTACAGATGAGAGTGATGAAATACTTTCTTATTTAGCTTCAAGAAAAATCTGTGAACAGATTATTATTGATAATCAAAAATTTGTCTTAGTACATGGTTGTTATCTTGAAGGTATCGAAAATGTTAAGCAGTTCGAGGATACAAGACTTGTTCAGGTTTGTCTTTGGGACTCAAGTCTGTATAGTTATGTAGATGATAAAAATACTACAGATATTTATATACATGGTCATGTACCTATAGGAAGTGCAGGACTTGATAACCCATATTTAGATAATAGTAGATACATAGATGGTGGAAATATATTTGGAGGTTGTCAAATTCTATATAATTTAAATACAGATACTTGTACATATTTAAAGAATATTAATGGTGCAATAAAGTCCAAAGAAGTTTCAAATACTTAGTTACAAGAGGTGATTATATGAAGTTTTATATATTTCAGTTGAAAGATGGAAAGATGCTCGTTTTTGAGAATAATGAAATAAAGGTTGAAGAAACTGGCTATCCCTTGCCAGATTGCAGGTTGCAAATAGGTAGTAAGGTTCTAAACAGTAAGGTAGATATAATGAAAGCTATACTTGGTTATGAAATCGAGGATTTCTCTGCTTTTATTGAATTTGCTCAAGATTTAGAGCCAATATCTTATAATGATTTTAAGTTGAAGGTATATAGAGATGAAATTGGAGGAAATTGTCCAGAGAAACTCCACGAAATAGGGGTAGATGTAATTGATTTAGGCTTTACATATGAAGAAGCCTTATTTAGACATATTTTACCATCAAAGTTTCTTAATATGAGTAAAGAGTTACCAGATTTATCAGAGTATAAAGATTTATTATATAAAAATTGGAATTATTCTTTAACAGATCCATCAAAGAAGTCTAGTAGATTTAAGGGTAATATTTTGATGTATTCAGGTATTCGTGATTTCGATGAAAAATACATTGAGTTTGTCAAATTATTACTAAATAGTTGTAGTTCTGTAGACTATTTTCATCACTTAACAACAGTCACAACTAAGTCAGGTATTACTTGCCTGTTGTTGGGTGATTGTATTTCAAGAGATGAGGATTTCCAGTATTTTTACTCAAAAATAGCGGGGGTAGACTTATTTGATGGCTTTATTGACGTAGAGATTAATGAAGATACAGTAGACTTATGCTTTTGCTGTGAAGATGATAGTCAGAAAGCTTTTTATAGTAGTAAAAAACCATTCAGTGGTAGTTTTAAGAGATATGATATTTAGGAGATGATAAGTTATGGAAATAGCCAAGAGTATTGATGATTTACTTAGAAAAGCTGTTGAGATGGGTGGCTCAGATTTACATATAAGCGTTGGGGCACAGCCTAGAGTTCGTGTTCATGGGGAATTAAAGAATATGAATTATGCAGTAGTCACTCCAAGTAATGCAGAAGCGTTGATTTATCCTTTGCTTGATACTCTTGCTAAGTCTATATTAAATACTGCTGGTCAGTACGACTTAGCTTACTCTTTACATGAAGTATCCCGTTTTCGTGTAAATATCTTTAAGCAAAAGGGCGATTTAGCAGGGGTGTTTCGAGTTCTTAATGAAACAGTTCCAAGTTATACAAAATTAGGTTTACCATTGAATGTATTTAATCTATATAAGAAGCGTAGAGGTTTGATATTAGTTGTCGGACCGACTGGTTCAGGTAAGTCTACTACATTGGCAAGTTTTTTGGATATTATAAATAAGAACTTATATAAGCATATTATTACACTTGAAGAACCTATCGAGTATTTACATTGGCATTCGAGAAGTATTATAAATCAACGAGAGATTGGTACAGATTGTGATAGTTTCGCTAATGGGCTTAGAGCAGCACTTCGTGAAGACCCAGATGTTATTCTTATCGGTGAGATGCGTGATTTGGAGACTACAGAGATTGCTTTACAATCAGCAGAAACAGGTCATTTGGTTTGTAGTACACTTCATACATTAGGTGCAGCAGATACTATAAATCGTATTATTGATATGTACCCAGAAGCACAGCATAATCAGGTAAGAAGTCAGTTATGTGCTATATTAGAAGCTGTTGTATCTCAGCAGTTATTACCTAGAGCCGATGGAAAAGGGTACGTTGTAGCATTTGAGGTTATGTTCAAAAATAAAGAGTTACAGCGTATGATTAGGGATAAACGTGTTGATGAAATTCCAGATTATCTCTTAACAAAGGAAGCTCTTGACCAAGGAATGGTGAGTATGGACTCAACCATATTAGACTTATACAAGAAAAAGGTGATAACTAGAGATACAGCTCTTGACTATGCTTTTGATAGAAGAGAAATGACTGAAAGAATGAAGAAAATAAAGGGGTAGATATTATGTATTTAATGTTCGCAGATACTCCAGTTTTATATTTTGACTTTGATGATTTTATTGTCGAAGTGATAAATGAACAATTTTTACCATATAGTTTGCAGGGTAAATTTGTAAAGAGTGTTAACCCGAGGGATTTGTTAAGAAATATTCAATATCTGAAGAGTTGGTTAAGTCGACGAGTTTTAAGCCTAAGTAGAGCTAATGCGAAGCAGATTTATACTATGTATCAAATACCACAGTTAGATGATATCGAGACTCGAGTAAAGATATGTCTAGCTTGTAAAGGGGTAGCTATTCAGGATTGCTATTGGATAGCAAAGAACGAGAATGAAAAATATGTAGATGTAAATATAAGACATAAGCATTTTAAAGAGATATTAGAAATTTCTCTATTAGGTATAAACCCTACTATTACAGAAAATAGTATCTGTCCTGAGCTGACTACTCATGGTCTGTTTAGAAAGTGTTGGATAAGAGAGGATAATGATTTATATTTGTTAAAGTCTGATAATTTTCAGAATAATATCAGTACGAGAATGGAAGTTTTAGCATCTAAAATATTAGAGTGTTTTGATACTAATTTGAGTGTAGTTGAATATACTGGTAGAGTGAGAAATACTAAAGTAGGAAAATTATATGTAAGTAAGTGTAAGAATTTTATTACAGATGACTATTCTTTTGTTGAAGCTTGGGAAATTATTGAATACTGCAACACTTATAATATAAATTTCAGACAGTATATGTATAGTTTAGATAGAAATCTTGCAGATATACCAGTTTTGGATTTCATCTTAGTAAATACTGATAGACATACACAGAACTATGGTTTTCTAGTTGATAATAAAACTAATGAGATAGTTAGCCTAGCACCTATATTTGATTTTAATTGTGCATTAGTAGTGGATTATTTTGGTCGAAGTGCCGAAGATACACTTAGTCAGATGTTTAACAGTAAAGAAACTCTTAGACAGTTAGCAGAACAGTATATAAGTTACTCTAATGTAGGTTTAAATATTAATAAGTTTAATAAACTCAGGGGTAGTTACTCGGAGTACAAACATATTTTTGATGAAGTTTACAAGAGGTGTCTATACTTAAAAATAGTTTAAGGAGATTTTTAAATGAAAGTAGATTATTATGCAATTACCTTGCGAGTTAAGAGCTTTGGAGATGGAGAGTTTGCTACAGTAGCCCAGATACCTAATTGTTTCTTTGAAATAGCGGAGAAGTTGAGCACTTCTGAAAGAAAGATTTGTCTTTTACCTATTTACAATAAAGAAAGTCTTGAAGTTGTTGCAGATAAGTGTAAAGGTGTAATTTTAACAGGTAGTCGAGAAGATGTTAATCCTTTATATTATACTGGTGATAAGAGTTATTCAGGAGAAGATGGTTATTCTTTCACACGAGGTGTCATTAGAGTATTTAATGAACAGAATAAAAGTATTTTTGGTATATGTTTTGGTATTCAGTGCTTAAATGTATATTATGGAGGCACATTATGTAATGTACCAAACCACAGGGGTATCTCACATCCAGTTATTTTTACTGATGATTTTAAGTATAATAACTCAGATACAGTTAGGTCTTTTCATAATCAGGCAGTAAAAGACATTGCACCGAACGCAAAACTTCTTGCAACTGCAGAGGAAGGGGTAGTTGAAATTGTTCAGTACGATGAGAAAGTTTTTGGAGTCCAGTGGCATCCAGAAATTGATTTTGATAAAAGTCAGTTAAGTCAGTATTTATTTAAGCAGTTCTTTAATTGTTAGGAGGAAGAATAGTATGGGAGTTTGTTTGAAAAGAGTTACTTGTTTATCATTAGATGCCGAGAATGAAAAGTATTAGGATAAGAAATGTTTTGTAGGAGATACAGTTACTTTATTTCTTACTAATGGTTCAAATATTCAAGGCAGTATTAAAAAGTTAGGAAATCAAGAAATTGAAATTACTGCAAGAGATAATAAATGTTACTCATTTAATTATAATAACATAAGAAGTTTTAATCTTGATTTTCGTTGTCAGGATTCAAGATATAAATTTGGTTAATAAATTTGTCAATATCTGGTATATTTTATAAAGCTTTTGCATAAACTATATAAATGAATAAATTATTGGAGGAAAATTTATGAAGAAGAAAATTTTATGTGCGATTGTATCAGCAGTCATGGTAGTAGGAACATTAGCAGGTTGTGGTTCATCAAGTGGAGGTAAAGCAAAATCAACAATCCTCACAGAAATTATACCTGCAAAATCGACAGCAGAAGATGTAGAAAACTATATCAAAGAGCATAATCTAACTTATGAAGTTAGAGAAAATGGTCATCATGCGGCTGGAAATCCATCAGAGACAACCACAACAGATAAGTTTTTAGATTATGAAGCTAACTACGAATTTAACTATTCGAGAAAAGATGAGGATTTAATTGCTTGTTATAAGGTTGTAATCTCGTTTAAGGACAAAGATGAGTACGACAAAGGGGTAGATGAAATAAGGTCATATATAGAAAGTAATAGTGAAAAAGTTGAGTCAGACTCAACGGAGTCAACAGAGTCCACGAGTCATAGCGATTTTTATAAGTTTAAGGATAATGATGGAAAGACACATCAGTTAGAGTTCGAGCTAAAGAGTTATGATGAGCCAGAAGCAGGTTATTACAATACAGTTGTTAAACTTTATTATGGAGAAGAAATGTAAAAGGAATAGCTCTTAAATATGAGACCAGTAAGTTCGATTGGATTTACTGGTCTTTTTATAAGGAGGAAATTATGATTAGTTATGACGTAGATTATTATTATAAAGACGAACTTTTAACTAAAATACACGTTAGAGGTAGAGAAGTTACTTTTGAAAATTATTCAGATGAAGTTCTATTAGTTGCTTTTGGTGTAAGAACTAAAGTAACTTATGAAGATTTGGAAGAATTTTATGAGAGTAGATGTTTTCCAAGAGAAAGAGCAAACGCTAGAGAATTGTTATACGACTTAGGGGTAGATTTTTATGACCCAGAAGCTATATGTAGAAAGACTCATGGTATGCAATTTGATGATTTTATGTGGCTACAATTTAGTGATGAACCACAAGTTGAGTATAAGGATATAAAGATTAGAGATTAGTAAAGCTCTAGTTTTTAGGAACTTTTTGAGATTGATTTTTCAGGCTGTTTGAACTTATTGATTTGTTATAATTTCTGTATGTAAATTTTCTGAAAACTGTAAGGTTATTTGCTCAACCTAGTTCTCATCAAGCTCAAAAATGTGTTTGCTGTTTTTAACACATTATTTTATTAGTTATCTGTTTTCTATTGACTTTTATTAAGTTTTGTGGTATAATTATTATAGAAGATTGAAAGGAGATACCTATGAAAGAGTTTGAAATTTTAAATAAATTAGTATTTAGTAATAATGATGAGAAAGTCACAGTAGGTTATACAATTTCTTTAGGTGGAGATTATACCTGTGCAGTTACAGAGAGCAAAGCAAAATCTCTGGGGGTAGCTGATATCGAAATAGTTCAGTATATGGACTTTGATGAGGTAGAAGTTGTACCTATAACTTGTAATAAGTATGCTTTAGTCGACAATAACTCAGGTTTCTTTGAAGATTACAAAGATACAGCAAGAGATTATTTTGGCGATAAGATATTGTATTATGGCTATTATTTCAAACCACAGTATATCATATCATTAGATAATGAGTCAGCTCTGAAGCGTATTTTGCTAGAAGCAAAAAATATTTATCAGGATTAAATAAAAAGTTTGATTTACTATTGACTTTTGTATAGTTATGTGCTATACTATCAATGTAAAATAAATCGAACTTAAAAGGAGAAAGTCATGGGTAAAGTAATTCAGATGGATAATTATTTGGAGCAGAAAAAGGTCAAGGAGAATTGCTTACAGCGTTTAGCAAAATTAACTAATCAGTTTATTGCTGACTCTGCAAAGTTACATACTATATTGGAACGAAAGTTTGTCCCATTTAAGAAGCGAAGGGTTGAGAGTCTTAAGGCACTTGTAATAGTGGAAAAGGCAGAAATCGCAGACCTTACAAGACTATATGATACTCTTACAAAAGAAGAGCAGTCAGCTTGTATTTAAGTTTATATAGTATTTTAGAAGAAGGAAAACGAAGTAGAGAACTTCGTTTTCTTTTTTGCATTTCGAATTAATTTATACGTCAATAATTTAAATACGGGGGTAACAAAATGGGAGTACAGGTAAATATAGATGACCCTAGTTCTTACAAGAATTGTGCAAAGAAACAGTATGAAATTTATGTTTGTATGCCACCTAAGAATACTATTGTCATCAATAAGTTAGAACAGCACGAGACTGCAAGAAGAGTTGGTGCGGAATATTTTACAGTTGAGGATATTAAAAGACTTCAGCAGCATGACCCGCAGAAGTTAAGCTATTTACAGCAATTAGTTGCTCAGAATTTGGCTTATGCTGTTACAGATTCTACACCTTTTGTATTATGTGGTACACAAGGCGAATTGTGGGCAGTACCAGCAGATAAGTTAGCAGGTACTTATACATTTATGCAAGGTGGTCAGCCTTTAGCTATAAATCAGCAGACTTTGAATGCAAGATTACAGGGTAAGTATCTTGATTGGACTGTAGTTAGAACTTCAGCTCAAGCAACTGCAGGTCAGAATATGGCTTGCTTTGTACCATCAGGTCAGCATGGACAAGTTCAGACATCAAGGGGTAGTACCCTAGCTTATAACGGATTTAATGTTGGTCATGGTAAAGGTGATTTCATTGTTTGCTCTAAGTTACCAAATGGACAGCCAAATCTCGCAGATAGATGGGTAATCAATGGAGAAGTTTTCGCAGCTACTTATAATAATCAAGGTTGGACAGATTGTTTGAAACAGGCACAGAATAGTATGACTATAGCAGACTTACCTAAGCTGGTTAGTGCAAAGGATAAGTCAGGTAAGTTAACTATAAGAGAGTATAATGATATTTTATGTAAGTATCTTTATTTTTCATACTCTGAAATTTATAACGATTTAGTTCCTAAACAAATTCCATCATACTATAGTCAGCATAAGAATGAATATAAGCATGAGGTTAATGTTAAAGCTTCTCATGTTTTAGGAAATTGGGGTGCTAATTTAGCAAAAAGTGGAATAAAGCTAAATATTAGTGATATGATGGAAGTAATCTTTACAGAAGGGGTAGTAAATAATGAACTTTCAACTAATGCTAAGATTACTTGTGGTAACTTTTTAGATAGAATGCTTAATGTTGGAGTCGCAAATTTATTAGGAGCTGGAGCATATATCGGAAAGAATTGTTCTGCAAAAGAGTATTCTAAAGCATTATTTAATTATTTAGAATATAGTGCTGTTATGTCTATTTCTAGTCCCAGTTTATCTTGGTTTTATAACAGTAATGTTGTTAAGTCTGGATTTGTTGGAGGACAGTTATGTTATACTCTTTGGTTTCAGTCAAATATACCTCATCAGTATATGTATTTAGATATATTTAAAGATGGTATAGGTGTGCGTGAGAGACATGAGACCGCTAGTCATGTTACTCTACCAGCAAGTAAAGATTTAGTAGTGGTATTTAGTAGAGACTGTAGTAGTGATAATTTTGGTCGTAATTGTATTACAGCATCAAAGCTTATTTTCTCTAAATTAGATGCTTATTTAGCAAAGAGTACTATTGTACCAAAGGGAAATATAGTTAAAGGTTTAATTTACAGTTTAGAACGAATATTTTCTTGTTTAAATGCAGAGATTAATGAGGATGATGCTAAAGCTATATATGGTGTTAAGGAAAGTAGTAAAAGTAACTTTAGATTAAGAATACATAAAAATGCACAACCGGGTAAGGATATTGACTCAAAAACAGATTCTTGTACGTTATTTGTTAAAGTTGATGAAAAAGATTTAGCAGTAACTGTTTCTGCTCGTTCAGGTGGTAAAGTTTTCGACAAAGATTATAGGATAGGAATAGGACGAGGGGTAGATAAAGTTTCTGGTTTAATCTTTATAGATTTATGTAGACTTTTTAAGTTAAATCCATTGAGAACTCTATATAGTTCAAAAGCTACTATTAAGCAGGTATTTAGTCTTGCGAATGAGAATATTGAACAGTTTAGATTAGAGATTATTGATATAGATACAGGAGATGCAACTAAGGTTAAAGTTAGATTTAATATTTATGCAAAAAGTACAAATAGTATTGTAGGTACTCGTACATTTGTTATAGACTTTAATTATAAAAATTTTGATTATACAAAGTCTACATCAGCCACAACAAGATCTTTGGCATTTCTAAGTAGTAGAGGTGCTCTGGAAGAAGTAAGTACTTTACTCGTTTGTACTTATATAGCAAATGATGGTAAGGAATGTAGTCATGGACTTGATTCAAATGTAGATTTAAGTTTTTCCATACCTATAGTTGCACATAATTTAAGTGGTAGGTTATTATTAATATTTGGAAATAATTTTAAATATATGAAGTATTTACATTAATAGTTATTATAGTAGGAGTAAATTATGTTAAATTTAAATGACCCACAGGTCTTGGCTCAGTTAATGAGCCAGACAAATCAGAAGTGGAGAAATTGTAAGAGAAAGCAATATAATATTTTTGCTTGTAAGATGCCTAAAGATATTGTATTTGCAAATAAGTTAGAACAGCCAGATAGTTTTAATGCGATGAAGAAAGTATTAGGCAAGTATATTTCTACTGTAGATGAATGTAGACAGCACACAGATTTGATGCAGGTTTTAAATCAGTGTGGTTGTTATAAGACTGACGGAGAATGCATTACCCTTTGTGGCACAGCAGGAGAGTTATGGACTGTAAAAGAAGAGAAATTAAAGTCAGCATACACGAATGTAAATGGAACAGCAATAACAAAAATTCCTAAAGGCTGGTTTACAGTATCCAGAGCTGCAGAGCAAACAGCTCAGGCAATGGGTATTTATATACCTAGTCAGTATGTTGGTGTATATAAGACTGGTTGGGGGCAGGTATTACAGGTAAATAATCCTAATTCAGATGGACATAATATGGGAGATGTCTTGGTAGCACCATTAGTAAATGGTCAGCCAAACTTAGCCGATTGTTCACCTACTAATAATACAGTGTTTGCAAGAACATATGATTTAAATATTGGAGGTTGGGGTAGTTTAGGCATTAAAGCTAACTCAGCAAAGCCATTTACTATCGAGGATTGTAAGAAAGTGTATGCAATTCCTAAAGTAGTAGATATTATGCATAGTTTTCAGAAAGGTCTTGATGCATTACACGAAAAGCATAATATGGTAAAACTTAATTGTGAATATTATGACTTAGATGAGATGGGTATTGTTTGGTTTATGCCAGATGATTCAAGCAGAAAGAGATTTTTATACAATGGCTTCTATTGTGGGGTTACGAAGACTGAGAATAACGAAATGTATGTTTTATTCCGTAATCTTATTAAAGAGTCTTATGATTTCGATATTAAGGTAGAACCTACAACTAATGCAGTTTTGCGTTGTATCCATAGTACTCTCGGTAAGTGTCAGTCAGCTTATAAAGACTATCAGAAATTATTTAAGAGCATTAAAGACCTTTGTGGAAATGCTAATGCATCTACAACTGGAGAAGAAATGGATGACGGGCATAGCATCTTTGACGATGGTATTTATGAAGGAAGATATTTAGGTCTTGATTGGAGTATTTTAAGCCGTATAGGTGCAACAGATGTAGAAGCAGATGCTTATATGGCTATACAGCTTGAGTACGAGAAACCGGACGGAGGAGCACAGTAT